>Ga0214923_10003195_pt1 | contig 20801 bp, 12 predicted proteins | sample LL1510_MetaG_FD_177993 | JGI IMG/M metagenome (GOLD analysis project Ga0214923, IMG submission 177993) | Freshwater microbial communities from Lake Lanier, Atlanta, Georgia, United States - LL-1510 | ecosystem: Environmental > Aquatic > Freshwater > Lake | place: USA: Georgia | collected...
GGGGTTACAGGTTCCGCAGGCGACACTGGAGCTACAGGTTCAGCAGGCGAGACTGGAGCTACAGGTTCAGCAGGCGAGACTGGAGCTACAGGTTCAGCAGGCGACACTGGAGCTACAGGTTCATTAGGCGACACTGGAGCTACAGGTTCCGCAGGCGACACTGGAGCTACAGGTTCAGCAGGCGAGACTGGAGCTACAGGTTCAGCAGGCGAGACTGGAGCTACAGGTTCAGCAGGCGACACTGGAGCTACAGGTTCAGCAGGCGACACTGGAGCTACAGGTTCAGCAGGCGAGACTGGAGCTACAGGTTCAGCAGGCGAGACTGGAGCTACAGGTTCAGCAGGCGACACTGGAGCTACAGGTTCCGCAGGCGACACTGGAGCTACAGGTTCAGCAGGCGAGACTGGAGCTACAGGTTCAGCAGGCGAGACTGGAGCTACAGGTTCAGCAGGCGAGACTGGAGCAACTGGTTCCGCAGGTGATACGGGTGCGACAGGTTCTGAAGGGAGCACAGGTGCTACGGGTCCAGCAGGAGAAGCTACAAATACAGGAGCAACAGGGGAGACAGGGCCCGCAGGAGGCACAGGAGCAATAGGATATTATGGTGGAATGTCTTATTTATATTTCGATTCGGTAGAAAATATATTAAAAATTAATGTTGCTCCAGAAAATTCAGGCGCAGGATTAGTTCAGGCAGACGTTATCTCTTTAGGACCTGTGTCATATACATTTATTGCTCAAGCTGATTTTCAGACAGGTCCTTGGACATTTAGCTTAGGTATGGATTTTACTGGGGATATTCCTATGTTTCATATTGATGTATCCTTTACAGATGATATTACACCAACAGTAATTTTCTCAACACCCTCTTTTGCTCCTTATGGGCTCATAGGAGGAAATACTTTTGTTCAAGGTTTTTGTCCATATGCTGCTGTAGCTGGTAAACTTATTACAGTAACTATAACACAAGATTCATGGAATCCTGAAGAGGGTGATAACTATGTATTATATACAAATTATATTGGAGATAATATTGTTACAAGTTATATCATAAGTACAATGAATAATCTTGGAATTACTGGCGAGACAGGGCCTATTGGTCATACAGGGCCAGAGGGACCCAAGGGCGATAATACTGGTTCTACTGGTGATACTGGCCCATATGGTTATACGGGTGATACAGGTTCTACTGGTCAAACAGGACCCGAGGGACCAAAGGGCGATAATACTGGTTCTACTGGTGATACTGGTCCATATGGTTATACGGGTGATACAGGTCCTACTGGTCAGACAGGACCCGAGGGACCAAAGGGAGATAATACTGGTTCTACTGGTTCTACTGGTGATACTGGTCCATATGGTTATACAGGTGAAACAGGTTCTACTGGTCAGACAGGACCCGAGGGACCGAAAGGCGATAATACTGGTTCTACTGGTTCTACTGGTGATACTGGTCCATATGGTTATACGGGTGATACAGGTTCTACTGGTCAGACAGGACCAGAGGGACCAAAGGGCGATAATACTGGTTCTACTGGTAATACTGGATCAACAGGTTGTACGGGTTGTACAGGCCCAGCAGGTGACGCTTCAAATACCGGCGCAACTGGAGGAACTGGTACAACTGGACCAACTGGTCCTATAGGCGTACCAGGTGAAGCCACAAATACTGGAGCAACTGGACCAACTGGGCGCACTGGAGCAACTGGGCGCACTGGAGCAACTGGGCGCACTGGAGCAACTGGTGATACTGGAGCAACTGGTGATACTGGAGCGACTGGTCCAACTGGTAATACTGGTTCTACTGGACCAATAGGTGATACTGGAGCGACAGGTTCATCTGGAGCGACAGGTCCTACTGGTCAGACAGGTCCTACTGGTCAGACAGGTCCTACTGGTTCTACTGGACCAATGGGTGATACTGGACCATATGGAATAGCAGAAGCAATCACTGAAAAATTCATGGTTGGTGGCGGAGGAGACACAAATCGATTGGCATATTCATATGATGGAATTAAATGGAATGCTTCTGGATCAGGAACTGCTCTTTTTACAACTAGATGTAGTAATATAGCATGGAATGGTTCGCTATGGGTTGCTGGAGGTAATGGAACAAATCAATTAGCATATTCATCAGATGGTATTAACTGGACTTCATCTATCTCTGGAAACGGTATTTTAACAACTGAATGTCAAGCAGTTGCATGGAATGGTTCATTATGGGTTGCTGGAGGTTATGGAACAAATCAATTAGCATATTCATCAGATGGGATAAACTGGTTGGCTGGAAGTAATCTTTTTAATAATCAATGTTATTGTATTGCTTGGAACGGAACTATGTGGGTTTCTGGTGGAGGCAATAATTCTACTACAGTAATATATTCATACAATGGCATTAATTGGATTGCTTCTTCATCTGGTAGTAATATTCTTAACGCATATTGTATTTCTTTGGGTTGGAATGGTTTAATGTGGGTTGCTGGGGGTGCTGGAGTTAATTCATTAGCATATTCATATGATGGAATTAACTGGACCGCATCTTATACAGGAACAAGTCTTTTCACAAATAACTGTTCTGCTGTGGGATGGAATGGATCTTTATGGGTAGCTGGTGGAAGCACAACAATCGGTGGAAAAGTAGCATATTCTATAGATGGAATTACATGGTACGACTCTTCTTCAGGGACATCTCTTATTACAACAACTGTTACTGCTGTAATATGGAATAGAAACGCATGGTTTGCTGGCGGATCTGGAACAAATCAAATGATAACTTCAATAGATGGAATTAACTGGACAGTAGTAAGTTTAGGAAACTCTACTTTTACAACTAAATGTATTGCTTTAGCAAGTCGTTGTCTCTTACCAAACATCGGCTCAACTCAGATTGTTATTCCAAAGCCTATCACTGATAATTTTATGATTGCTGGTGGATTTGGAACAAATAAATTAGCATATTCATATGATGGAATTAAATGGAATGCTTCTGGATCAGGAAATTCTCTTCTTACAAGTGAATGTTTTACTGTAGCTTGGAATGGTTCTTTATGGATTGCTGGTGGTAGTGGAACAAATAGATTAGTATATTCATCAGATGGAATTAACTGGACTTTATCCAGCTCAGGGAATTCTCTTTTTTCAACTTCATGTAATACTATAGCTTGGAATGGTTCTTTATGGGTTGCTGGAGGTATTGGAACAAATCAATTGGGATATTCATCAGATGGAATTATCTGGACTTTATCAAGTTCAGGAAATTCTTGTTTTTCAACTTCATGTAATACTATAGCTTGGAATGGTTCCTTATGGGTTGCTGGAGGTAGTGGAACAAATCAATTGGCATATTCATCAAATGGAATTAGCTGGACTTTATCTAGCTCTGGAAATAGCATCTTTACAACTAGATGTAATACTGTTGCTTGGAATGGTTCTTTATGGGTAGCTGGAGGACAAGGAACGAATACATTCGCATATTCATCAGATGGAATTAACTGGACTTCATCTAGCTCTGGAAATATTATTATTACAAATCAATGTTATACTGTAGCGTGGAATGGTTATTTATGGGTTGCTGGAGGTGTTGGAACAAATCAAATGGCTTATTCGTCGGACGGAATTAACTGGACTTTATCTAGTTCTGGAAATAGTATTTTTATAACTAATTGTGTAAATGTAGCATGGAATGGTTCTTTATGGGTAGCTGGTGGTAGTGGAACACATCAATTAGCATATTCATCTGACGGAATTTATTGGACTGCTTCTAACTCAAGTTATGCGATTTTTGGCACAGGTACTTGTCAGGCTCTAGCATCTCGTCGCCTCTTACCAAATGTTGGAAGTGGTCCAATATATATTCCGGCGGTTCCAGGAAAATGGTCAGGCACCGCACCCAAAACTATATCGGAAGCATTAGATAGAATAGCAGCATTAGTATATACATTAAATTTTAACATAGCAATTCCATAAATAGCAAAACAGCTATGTAAAAAATAAATTAATTAATATATATTAATTAAAATTTTATAAATAAAAATTCCAACAGCTTTTGGTGCCTACAGCTTTTGGTGCCTACAGCTTTTGGTGCCTACAGCTTTTGGTGCCTACAGCTTTTGGTGCCTACAGCTTTTGGTGCCTACAGCTTTAAATACAATGATTCGGTAGAAACAATTTCTCTTTGTAATCTATTTTTAATACTATTCAACATTTCTACAAATTTCAAATTATTTTTCATGATATATCCTTCATTTAATTCATCAATATAATTATTTATTTTATTGATTGTCTTAATTAAATCTCCTTCAAATATCTTATAATTCGTAATTATATTAACTATATGTGATCCATCATACCAATCAAGAACTGGAAATATATATTCTCGATTTGGTATAATATTTGGAAACATTTCATCAACAAAATGATATATTTCAATATGAGATTCGGGTATTTCAAATGTATCTGAATTTCTTCCTCCTGTAATAAGTGTTAAAAGAGAAAGATATTTTCTTTCGTCAAGAGCATCAACAAATACACTAAAGACTAATTCAGCTCCAATTACATTATCTAATTCTCTAAATAATAAAGCAGTTTTACCTTTTAACGTTATTTCATCATTTTCAAAAAAACCGTTTTTTGTTAAATATGCCATCTTTTCATTTAAATCTGTTGTAATAAATGATTCTAATGAATCTCTCTCATTTTGTAATTTCTTTAAATTTTTTCCAACATCTTTAAAACTATTATATGTAGAATATTCTCCTTTATACTCATTTGTATTCTCAATTTCTTTTAATCTCTTCTCTAGTCTTTTTCTTTGATTATTTGATGGTTGGATTTCAGCATTTAATTCATCTATTAACTTTTCTTTTTCCTCAAATATTTCAGTATTCTTTATTTTATATCCAACTAACTTAGTTTCTGTTTCAGTTATCTTACCCTCAATATATTTCTTTTGTTTATCCATCTCAGCACTTAATAACGTCTTTTTTATAAAATTATTAATATCATCATAATTATTATTTCTAATTGATGACAAAATTAAATTTTCATCAATATAAAACTTTGATTCAATTGTTTGTGGATTACCCATCATCAAATCCTTAAATTCTAATCTGTCTAATGTATCTGTAAATATCTGTGGAAGTAAGATAACATTTCCTTCAGTATCTAATCCTCTTCTACCAGCTCTACCACTCATTTGAATGAATTCATGTGAATATAACATTCTTTGTCCAGAATTATCATATTTAAATACATTGGTCATTAAAACAGTTTTTGTAGGCATATTAAGTCCAACAGCAAATGTTTCTGTAGCAAATAATATCTTGATTAAATTCTTTGAAAATAACATTTCTATAATTTCTTTAAAAACTGGAATTAGTCCAGCATGATGAACAGCAATACCTTTCTTTGCTAAGTTAATCATTTGGAAATATTGAGGGGTTTTCATATAATCATCCTTGTGCTCCAACTTGGAAAGATAATATGCGATGTCTCTTTCAACTTCTCTTGATTCATTGTCATCATTAAAATGCTCAGAAATAGATTCAGCTAAAAAGAAACAAGTTTTTTTTGAAAATACAAAGAAAATAGCTGGACACATTTTATGTTGATCTAAATATTTACATGTTTGATTAATTAACCATCTAAAATTTACTTTATTATCACGAAAATATTTTGAAAGATACATATAATTATTTAATGTATCATTATTAATTGTTTTATTTTCTGTACTCATTAAATATGTCATATTATTAATATTATTGTTATATTTCATTAATTCTTTAGGAATCTTAGTCATAAAAATACCATAGCTAAATCTTAACGGAACTACTCTTTTCTCATTACTTAGTAGATAACTCGGATTTCCATTAACAGTTTTAATCCATGTTAAGAAATTTTCAGGTTTATTAATTGTAGCTGATAGCATTACAATATTTATATTCTTTGGAATCGTCATAATGCTCTTTTCCCAAACATGTCCTCGTTCTGAATTATTAATATAATGTAATTCATCCATTGCTATACAATGAACTTCATTTTCTATATCTATATTATATGAAATTTCATTAATTTTTATTTCATTTTTTGATAACATAATCATTAAAATTTCTGTCGTCATAATTAAAATTTGTGCAAGAGGATCATATTTATTATCTCCGGTAATTAAACCAAAACTAATATTTGGATATTTTTTCCTAAAATTATAAAATTGCTGATTTGATAGAGCCTTAATTGGTGTAGTAATAATCATTTTTTTATTTAATTCAACTGATTTTAATATGCCATATTCTATTAATAATGATTTTCCACTTCCTGTATGAGCACAACACAATATATTACTTGGTATTTGAGTATTCATAATATTAATAGCGTGTTTTTGAAAATCATCTAATTCAAATGAAAATGGATTTTCTAATTTACCTTCAAATGGTTTATTTAAAACAGTAAACATTTTTAAATATAAATTAGAATTTATATTTAAATAACATATATTTCAATTTTTATTAATTATAATTAGAAATATTTTGAATATAATGGATTTTTGATAAATTCTTCAAATTTTTTTACTATTATTGGATCTTTCATAATTTTATCTTTTTTTTTATAACTTACTATTTGTTGACTTATCCATCTTCCTAATACTTTTGTTTCATCTGAATTATTATTTGCATGACTTGGCCTTCTTTTATTTTCTATAATATATTTTTCTGTTTTTTGTAAAATTAATAACCAATATTCAGTATTTGATAAAAAATATATACTATATTTTTCATCTTCTATAAATTTTTTCCAAGTATTTCGTATATTTTCATCATTCATAATTTCTTTATTATTTTTATAATTTGCAATTTGATGAGATATCCATTTTCCTAATATTTTTTCATTTTCTAACTTTTCATGCGGTCTTCGTTTATTAATATCTATGAATATCTTTATATCATTTAATTTATTGATCCAATTATCATTACCAGATATAAAATATTTTATATATTTTGAATCATTTATAAAATTTTTCCATTTTTCTCTATTTTCAATATCAGACATTGATTTAATATTTTTTTTATAATATTGTTTTTGATTTGATAACCAAATATGTAAGGATCTTATATTATTATCTAAATCAAATTGACTTGGTAATTTATTATAATTTTTAATATAATCTTTTAATTCATTTAATTTTTCGCACCATGTTAATTTTCTATATTCTTTAATATTAATTATATATTTTTCAATTAATATTAAATCTTTATTAATATCTTCTTTTTTTGTTTCACCAAAAAAATTAATTTCATTTAATTTAATTTTTTGATTAAAACTTTCATCGTATTCTTTTATACCACTTAATGTTTCTAATATTTTGCTATATTCATCACACCATATGAATATATTTCCAATTTTATAATTATTATTCTTATCTTTACGAATACATCTACTTAATCTTTGAATAGTTCTTATTTTTGATTGTGATTCATATGTTATATAAATTGAATCACATGATTGAATATCTATGCATTCATCTAAGATTCTTACACTAAATAATAATTGTGTATTATTATTTTTTTCAAAATGATTTAAAATATTATCTCTTTCTATCCATGAATTTTCAGATGTAATTTGATTTATATCTAGATTTAATAAATAATATTCATTTAATAATATTATTGCTTTTTTCATTTCTTTAATTTCATTAGTATCTTGGCAATATATAATACATTTTTTTGACCCGTTATTTAATAAACATGAAAATAAAAAATTACATTTTGCTTTAATTAAATTATTAATTTGATATATTTGTAATTCGCTATTTAATGATGAATTATTTTCACTTATAGATGGCAACCAAATTTTATAATTAGTAATATAATTATTATTAATAGCTTCTGAAAATGACATTTTATATACTATTTTTCCAAATAATAGTTCTCCATCAAAATCATCATTTTCTAATTCATATATTCTAGGAGTAGCACTCATAAATAATATTTTATAATATGAATCTAATATTTGATTCATATTATCGTTTTCATCAAATATATTAGTTTTTGATAAGTTATGAAATTCATCTATTATTATTAATGGATTATTAGTATTTTCTAAACATTTATTAATAGCATCAGCACTACAAAAAGTAGAAGAAATTAAAAATGATTCATTATTTTTAATAAAATCATTAATTTTATTTACATCTCTTTCACCATCTGAATTAACTAATAATGTATTATTATTATAACCATATTCAATAAATTTATCTAAATTTTGTTTTGAAAATTGTTTAAGAGGGCTAAATATAATTATTTGTTTATATTTATTAGATATTAAAAAAGATGTCATTGTTTTACCAGTTCCACACGGCATGGATAATATTCCTCTATCATTTTCTTTAAAATGATTAATAAATAATTCTGAGGCTTTAATTTGATAATCAAATGGTTTTATAATATTATTATTTATATTATCATTTATATTATCATTTATTGTATTATGATTATTCAAATAATCACATTTTATAAATTTAATTCGATCTGTAATAGGTAAGGTTTTAATTGGATTTGATAATTTACTAGTATAATAAACATATCCATATAAGTTATTTAAACATGCCATCCATGACATAAATCCAGATAAATCTTTAATAGTTAATCCATTATTATATCCATTTTTACATTGAACTAATGAGCATAATCCATCTTCATTAACTTGAATTACATCTATTCCAGTATCTTGTATTGGATTTTCTTTATTATTTTTACGTATTAATCTATTATTATTGTGATTTCCAATAATTTTTGAATTAATTAATATTTTTTCAGGAGTATCTTCCCATAAAAATGCTTGTTTATTCAAATTATTGATAATATAATCTCTAATTTGAATTTCATATTCCTTTCCTTTTATTTGATTTTCAATATATTTATGTTTAAATGAATGTTCAAGTTCGCCTTCATATGGTTTGTTTAAAATATGAATCATAATAAATATAACTTAATAATATAGTTATTAAGTTGTATTTATAATCAATTTTTATTTATCTATCTATTTTATAAATAAAATGTCTAAAATAAATACTATGAATTTTTATAAACATGCAGGAGGACTATCGCCTGGTCATACAATAGGACACCTTACTCAAATAATAGATAAACTACGAAGTTATAATAAACAAAATAAAAATAGAAAAGTTATTTTTTTAGCAGGCGATTCATCATTAGATAATAAATATTGGCCATTAAATGATCCAAATGAACAAAAATTATGTAATAAACCACCAATTAATGGATATGAAGATGTATTGGAAGGAGATAATTGTGTTCCAGATGTAGCATATCAAATAAATATACAATTAATTGATAATGGATTAAATAATGAATATGTTTGTATAAATACATCAATTGAAGCAACTACATTACATCAACGTTTTACTAGAACTAATTATTCTGGTGATATTATATTATTACCTCAAGATAAATTTATATACGACAATATTAGACCTGACGATATTTTAATAGTTTCAGTTGGCGGGAATGATATCGCATTAGATGCTTTACCTGATACTATAACAAATTTTAATACTTGCGTATTAAATATTATGAGGGATAAAAAAAGTTTATCTCAAATGCCACAATTTAGAGGATATTTTTATAATATTTTTAAAGAAAAAATAGAAACTTATATTAAAAAATTATGCTCTAAAAATAGCAAAGACTCGTTACCATTTCTAATAATTCCATGTATGGTATATTTTCCATCATTAACACAAGATGGTTTTGCTGATGATATATTAAGTCTAACGGGTTATAAAACTGGAAATAAAGAAATATTAGAAAATTTTATAAGAGATTTATATTGTGATTCAACGAGAGATATTTCTATTATGAAACAGAAAGTAGGTATGGTAAATCCTCATAACATAATTGATCCATGTCCATTATACGAGGTATTAGATAGTTCAAATGATAAATTATATTTAAGATCAGTTGAACCATCTATAGAAGGAGGTAAATTAATGGCAGCTCGTTTTGTAGATCAAATTAAAATACATATATACATTAGAAGTCATTTTAATAATACAGGCAGTGATGACTTTGGGCACACATATAGTATGCTATATTTTAGAAACACATTTTTACCTAATTTATTTATAAATAAAAATAATAAATATAAAACATTAGTAAATGAATTATTACTCGAATCAAATAAATTAAATCATTATAAAAAAGATAAATATTATCATAATGAATTAAAAAAATATATTAATATTATTTTCAAAAATTCTATAAATATAGATGATATACGTTTATTTATTTATAATCAAGTTCCTATCTCAGAAGCAGAAAGATTACTAGCTGCTTCTGCTACTGATTTTTCTTGGGGTGATGATGATTAATTTATTAAAACTGTATCAATATTTTATAAAATAATATGTTCTTTTTATCATCAACCAAATATAATTCTCTATTATATTTTTGACCGATTGTATATTCATTACCATTAATTTTCATCCCATTATCTATTATTTCAAATGCTATTTTATTAGCTATAATAATATTTAATTTTCCGCAGAAGAATACCAGACGATTATCTTGGATTTCTCTAAATTCAATTTCATATACATCTCCGCTTTTCATTTCTCTACTTGCTTTTAAATAATCCCACATTCTACTTAATCTCTTAATTTCCCTCTCATATTCATTAATTCTTTCTAAATTAATATCTTCTATCTGTTGTTTCTTAAATATCTTTTGTATCATCCAATCTACATATCTTCTAATAGGTGATGTGGCATGAGTATAATGTGTCAATCCTAAACTACTATGTCCTATCCTATTAAATTCATATATGGCCTTTCCAAATCCTTTTTGATTTCTAAAAATCATCTTTTCTCTATTTTCTAATAGTTCAGTAATATTTTTATTATATAAAACCATATAAACTTCTACCATTTTATGTGTATCAATAACTTCAATTCCTAGTTTCTTTCCTAAATCAATACTTTTCTTATATAGGATTTTTAAACTTTCATTAGTTTCTTTTAATTTTTCTGCTTGATCATATGTTAGATTCTTTTTCACAATGATATTATTGGTTTCAAATTTATATCCACCAACACCATCATATTGATCATCAATCCAACATGTTATAACATTCTTAATCTTTCCTTCTCTTAGCGAAGCCATTTCAGTAGCTATTTCATCTGGAATCATATGAACATTTTTATGAGGAGCATACACGGTTGAATAACGATCATGCTTATATTCTTTTAATATTTCAGCTACATCAGCAATATGAATTCCAATTCTATTATTTTTAAAATCATACGATATAGCATCATCAATATCAATACATCCGTCTGGATCAATCGAATATATTTCATCGCCATACCCTTCTTCAATTGTTATTTGAGTTGGTTCTGTATAATCATATAATCCACCTTCTATCATTTTAGGTTTCACAATAGGCATAGTTGGATAATAATAAAAGAGTATTTCATATTGAGCTATAAGATTTTCAACATTACCTAAATGTTTATCAATATAACCAATTGGTAATTTGGATTTCCATTCTTTATACTTAACTACTACAAATTGATCTAATACTTTATCTTTATTTTTTATAAGATTCTTCTTAATATTCGATGGAACTAAGAAACGAGGGTATCTCCAATTGATTGGGATAAATTCAAACATTTCAATACCTTTATCATTATTACCAAAGGTGTATGTATTTCGTAATTTAATAACCCCTCCAATTAAAAAATCATCTCGTTTAGAACTCGATACACTAAAGTCATCATTTAATATATCTTGATGAAAGCATTTATTTTTTATAATAAGTTGTGAATCAATAATATTTGTTTCATTATTAAGACAACATTCTTTATAACTAGGACGTGATATAATTAGTTTATTCATTATTAATATAATTATATTTAACATATTATTATATTATTATATCAATTTTTCTTATTAATTTTTCTTATATTATTCTCTTTGAATAATTTTTAAATCTTTTGTTTTTTTAACACGCTTAATAAATAAATCTTTATCTTCAGGATTCCATACATGATTTTTTCTATCTTTCATATTATTTAATGTTTGTCCAGCAAATTCATTATAATATACATTTATATTTAAATCAGTATCCCATGGTATAAATGATACATCAAATCCATATGCGACTTCTGTATCATTAAGAACATTTGCCATATAGTTATAATATTCATCTAATGTTATTTTTTTATAAACCTGTGCTGGTTCAGGATACTCAATTTTTGCTAATTTTTCATCAAGACTTAAAAACATATTATAATAAAAAATATTATTTACAATTGCTTTAAACATTGATTTTAATTCATCATTACAATCTTCAAGTTTTTGTAAAGAATCCTCATATAAATCATCAACAGTAAATTCTTTTAGTGTTAATATATATTCTGGCATAACTTTATTAATTAAAGTTATTAATTCAACATTTGGTTTCCATACCCATATACCTCTCTTTTCAACCTTGATTGAAACTTGATTTCCCTTAAAATATTCAGAAATACTTGTAATATAATCAGATTCTTCAGGAGGATTATGATTTAATCCATTTATATAATTTGTTGGATTTGTAATGATTCTAACAATTGTATCATAATATATGATTGCTTTTTTATTTGATCCAATTGATGCTTGTAATTTAACATCATTTAAATCATTAGGATTTACAAATAAACTAAATCCTACTTCTGTATCTAATTTATTTACACAATCTAAAAATAAAGGTTTAAAATCATCTAAATTTACAATATAACTCATAATATATATAATATATATAAAATATCTTAAAATTAAACAAATTATAAATTATTTATTTAAAATAAATTTAATATATTTTATATATAATATATAAGGTGTTAGAATATAAAGTTGAAAAATATAAAAAAAAATATTATGATTTAAAAAATAAATTATTTTATTTGCCATGTGAAGTAACAAATATTACTAAAATTATATACAAAGGTTATAATTACACTGATTATCCAATTAATATAGAAAAATATTTTCCAAAAGATATGATAAAATATGATTTATCATGTAGGTATGCTCAAGATCCAAGAATTATATTAAAAAATTTACATCATCAAAATTATATGATTCTTAAAAATGATACTGATATAATTCATATTAATGAAGATATACCAATATTATTTCATATGGATATGGATAAAAATAGCAATAAAGGTGGTAATTTTATATCATCTCCTAAAGATTATTATTTAAATAAATATGGATATATTTTTTGTATCAATGATAATTACAAAAATATGGATAGAGATTTTTTCAATAATTATTTATGCCAACCTATAATTGAATTAAAATGTACATATGAAGGACATATTGACGAGATGATGTGTTTTATGCCATATAAAAAAAATAGTCAGGATGGTAGGGATGATAAGGATGGTCAGGATAGTCAGAATAGTCGGTATAAAATATGGTTCTATAAAATTAGAGATATTAAAGATGCTATTGATAAGAAAAAGATATTAGAAGAACTAGAGAATGACAGACAATATAATATTAGGAAAATATGTATAAACTTATTTGGTAGAGAATTAAATGAAGAAGAGATTAAGGACAATTTCGTATTTTTTCCAATAGATCTAAATATTAGAACAGATGAAATAAATACAAAGGAAAATATCTTATATGAACCGATAGATCCGCCAATATTTAATAGAATTTGGGCAGAATTAAGTGATCAAATAGTTTTATTATTTCCAAAAGGTAATAATGATGATTATAATAATATGATACAAGATATTGTAAAGAAAGAATTAAAAGATATTGATTTTAAAAATAAAAAATATATTGTAGATTATATTAATACAGAATATTACTTTCATAAGAATCGCAATGGTGGTAATTTACATTGTATGACAAAGCAAATTTATTAGTTTATTTAATTTATATTTAATATATTTTTATATAAATTTTAATGGAATTATCTATAGAACAACAATTAGTTATATCCGCACCGATTGATAAAAATATTCGGATAATTGCTAGTGCGGGTTCTGGAAAAACAACAACTCTTATATCAAGAATTTTACATTTAATAAAAAATCATAATTTACACCTTCATGAAATAATACTTACTACTTTTACAAAAGACTCAGCAGAAGTAATGAAAAATAAAATTAAAAAAAGTATTCCTTTATTTTATAATTTTATGTGTGGAACTATAGATGCCATTGCTCGAAAAATATTAAATATAAATAAAATTTTAGATGAAAAAACAGAGCTAATGTCAGTCAGTGAATATATTCATCAAGTAATTAAATTTTCAAAAACACTCGAAGGTATAAAATATTTTAAAAAATTCAAATATTTATTCATTGATGAATTTCAAGACATTGATCATACACAATATTTATTTTTTAAATATTTAAATCAATTAGGTATTATTATAACAGTTGTTGGAGATGATAGTCAAAACATCTACAGTTTTAGACATAGTAATGTTGGTTATTTAATAAAGTTTGATGAATATTTTAATAATACACAAACTTTCTATCTAACAACAAATTATCGATCAACTAATCAAATTATTAAAATTGCTAATGAATCAATTAAATTAAATAAAAATAAATTAGAAAAAACTATGAATGGAACAAATAAAGAAGGAACAATACCATTAGTAATAAAAGCAAATTTTAATAATTATGATATGCTAATATTAACAAGCATATTAAAGAAAATAAAACAATATCCATTACATGAAATTGCTATATTATCTCGAAATAATTTTCTTCTTCTAAAAATAGAAAATATTTTATATAAATATGGAATAGCAAATGTTCTTTTACGAGATGATGATATTCGTGTAAGTAAAAAAGAAAATCATGTAACGCTAAGCACAATTCATAAAAGTAAGGGATTAGAGTTTGAAATTGTATATTTAATTGGATGTGATGATAGTTTTTTTCCAAGAATGAAAGATTTTTTGAAGATAGAAGAAGAGAGAAGATTATTTTATGTTGCTACAACTAGAGCTAAATCAAAATTATATTATTTTTACCTATCAGAATATATAACTAGATTTTTGTATGAAATTGATAATAAGTTATTTAATTGGACTAATGCTAAAGAAGAAGATAAGAAAATGAGTGAATTAGAAACAGTTGATTATAAAACTGGAATAACAGAATTAATAAAGAATTTAAGAGGAGAAGATTTTATTCGGTTAAGAAATAAAGGTATATTACCAAAAACTCGAATTGATAAACAAAGTATGGATAATTCAATTTATCCATGTTTAGAAACATTTATATGGTCAAAATTTGTTAAAAAAGAAAATTTATATACTGAATTTGGTACATATTTTGATTGTATTATTAGTAGATTTATATTAGAAGAAACAAATCAGGAGTTATATGATAAGGCAGCATTTAAAGTATTACATAATATTCCGATGGATAAAGATCAACTAAGTTTATTAAAGAAATATAAATATAATTTTGTATATAATTTTTCAAAGATATTAGATAATTTAGATAATTTTGATGATACAAGTTTAATTAAATTAACTGAAGCAAAAAAATGTATAAAAAAAATAGAAGAATCTGATAAGAATCAAATAAAGAGTTTTGTAGAACATTTAAAAAAATACATTAAAAATTATGATATTGGGTCAGAAGATTTATTTTTATCAAGATTTAATTTAGATCAAACTAAATTAAAAGAGATAAATGAAAGTTATAATAAATTTACAAATCCACAATGGAAAACAATGGATTTATTATTAGATATATTTAATGTATCTAAATGTAATTCTCTAATAGATAATAGATTAAGGATGCTATATGTAAATATTTTAGAAGAAAATATAGAAGATTATAAATTATTAATTAAATTAATAAAAGAAAATTTTGTGTTGTGGGTTAAAAAATTTAAAAAAGTAGAATGTCATAAATATGTAAATTATAATATATATCATGGTGAATGTGATTTAGTATGCGATGATTTATTAATAGACTATAAGTGTTCTGAAAACAATTTTATACAAATGGAATGGGTTATCCAATTATTATGTTATGTTCAAATGTTAAGAGATGAAAATTATACAATAAATAGAATTGGAATATATAATGTATTAAATGGAAAACTAATGATTGCTGATGTATCTACTTGGAATAAAGGAAAACAATTATTTGATTATTTATTAACTTTACAAGAAAATATGATTGCGAAAGATTATAAAATTGATCCTGAAATAATTGAATCTGAAGAAAATATCTGTAGTATTAAATTTGAATGTATTTCAATTAATCCATTTTTAGATTAGATTAAGTAAATCAATGAATTATTTTAATATATTATATATATATGGATTATTATAAAAAATATCTAAAATACAAAGAAAAATATTTAAGCTTAAAAAATCTTGAAGGTGGATCTCATGTTGGAGAAGAAATTTTTTTCCAATTTAATAAAACAATCAAACAAGGAAAAATAGTAGAAGATATTTCACCAAATTATATTATAGAATTTGAAGATGATGGAAATATTACAAGAAAAAGTATTTCAAAAGTATCAAATAAATTAGAATATAAATTAGTAAATATATCATCTATTATTAAGTTAGATACAAATATTGATTATACAACTGATAATTTTGTAGTATATTATCATGGTCAGAATTGTAATGATGGGATTACATCTGCTTGGGTTACATCATCATATTTATTAAAAAGAGGAGTTAATATTGATAAAATTAAATTTATTGATCTTGTTGCTTCTAAAGATCATGAAAGATGGAATAGATTTGATGATAATAAAGCTATAATATTATTTGTTGATGTTGCGCCATCTATACGTATATATGAAAAATTAAAAACTAATAATAAAAGGGTAATTATAATTGATCATCATATTTCAAATTTAATAATATATTATCCATTATTAAGATTAGGAGCAGATCTAATTTTTGATATGAATACATCTGGTGCGGGTCTAACATGGAAAACTTTTTTTAAAAAAGAACCAATCCCGCCATTTATTGAATTAGTAGTAAAAAGAGATATTTTTAAACAAATTGAAGGAGATGATACTAATGCCTTTTATGAAATTTATCACGAGTTATTATGGGATGTTCTAGCGCCTAAAAATAAGGAAGAAATAAAAGATATAAGTATAAAGAAAGCATCTATATTTGATGATATACAATCTAAAATTGATACAAAAGATTTACCTGAAAATTTTCTTGAATTAGAGCCTGCTGTTAAATCTAAATCAAAAGTAACTGATGATAAAAAAAGAAAATTAATTGATAAGTTTCAACTAATTAATAAGATTTATACGGATCCAGCATTTTTTGATAAATGTATTTCAGAAGGTAAAAAACTTTTAAGTAAATCTATTAATGAATATTTATATGCTGCGAATAATTATATATCGTATAATGATGTATATTTATATAAAAATGAAGATGATAATAAAACATATAGAGTTTGTTTAATTTATAATTTTAGAGGTGATTCTAGTTCTCTAGCAAATATATTGTGTAGTCATAATTTTTGTCATTTTGTAATTATTTGGAATTATAAAGAACAGTATGCTATTAAAAACGAAAAGAATATCACATGTTCGTTAAGAGCATGGTATAAGTTTGATGTTTCTAAATTAGCAGAAAAATATGGAGGAGGAGGTCATGCGAATGCTTCAGGTTTAGCGATTAATCAACATCCAATAACATTTTTTAAATTAAGAAAAATAAATCAATATATATAAATCAATATAAATCAATATAAATCAATTAATTTTAAATTATTATATGAATTAATTTATTATTTGTATAATCTATCTTGATATCATTTTTTTTATCATCCTCAATTTTAATATTATTTATTTTATTATTATACTTATACATGTATGAATATGTGTATGAATGTGTATATGAATTTGTATATGAATGTGTATATGAATGTGTATAATCATATATATAATGATTATCTATATATTCATTTGAATAATCTATTACATTATTAATCTTGATTATCTTTTCCGGCTTGTTTTTTTGCTTGTTCTCTTCCTCATCTGTTAATATATATGTTTTAATTAATTTAATTAATTCTTGATTATTCAGTTTATCCATGACTAAGTTTATAAATTATAATTAGAATATGTTTATGATTATAATTTATCAATTTTTGTTTAATCCTAAATTAATCTTTTTATATACTGGTAATGGTTTCGGTGGTTGAGCATCAATCATGTCAGCTGTTTGTTGATAACATTTTGTAGATAGAGAACCAAAAGTTGGCATCCATACTTTTAATTTTTCTTGTTTAGATTGTTCGCGAGGTGGTAGAAAATGTATTGGAGGACATCTTGCTGAGTTTGGTCTAAATGGTCCATTGTAAAATGAACTCTGATTTTGAATCGGAGCACATTTTACAATGGCTGGAGGTTGGAGCGACTGTCCATTGTAAAAGTCTTTATTACTCATTAATATAATATATTAAAATAATTTTATATTATTTAAAAATTGAATAACTATTAATTTAATCAATTTTTTATCTTATTATTAACTTAAATATATCTTCATACAATTAGAATGAACGAATTAAAATTCAATATTATTTTAGCAACAGATTCAAATAATGGTATTTCTAAAGATGGTAAGATTCCATGGCATTATTCAGAAGACATGAAATTTTTTAATCGCACTACAACATCTTTTGATAAAGATGATACGATTGTTCAAAATGTTTGTATTATGGGAGCAAAAACAGCATTGGATTTGAAACGTGGTCTAAAGAATCGGCATAATATTGTTATTTCTTCCAAGGGAGCATATTGGGGTGATTTTAAACAAGAATATACTTTAGAATCTGGATTAGAAAGAGCAAGAAATATGTCATATCCCGGAAAAGAAATATTTGTATGTGGTGGTTCTAAACTTTATAGTGAAGCTCTTAAGCATCCAAATTTGGATAAAATTTATTATACTCATATTAATAAATCATATGATACTGATAATTTTGTTGATACGATTCTAAATCGTGATGATATGGTATATGATGTTTTAAATAAAATTTTAGTAAATGGAGTTGAATTAACATTTTATTTAATTATACCAAAAAAGAGATTTGAAACTCATTATCCAATTCTAACATATAATCTAAAAATTAAAGAGGAGTTATTTTCTGATATTAAATCAGGAAATAAAACATATGAAGTATTAGGTTGTAGAATGTCATTAAGACATATATTATCAACAGTTAAAAGGAATGATATAATAGAATATACTATTGATGCCTTAGAGACGGTTAAAGTAAAGATATCAGAAGTAACACGTTTTAAGACATTTGAAGAAGCTTTAAATGTAATCGATTTTAAAAAGATATATCCTAATATGTCTTCTAAAGAATTAGCTCTTACAGAATTTAATGATACATTTTCAACATCGCAACAGAAGGCAAATGGTGGTATATTTATTATTAAATTTAACCTAATCTAATTAAAAAAATTGATATTTTCTTTATATAATTGCTATATAACTCTATATAATCAACCTTCTCCATGGACCCAACATTACTTGCTATCTTGCGCGATCGCCACGCAAAGCATCGTGCTGCGGAAGACGAAAAGGCGGCAAAATTAGCTGCTGAAACTGCTAAGGCAGAGGCTGAAAGACTTGAGGCTGAGAAGGCAGAGGCATCAATCCGTGAGATTAAGCGACTTGAGGCAGAGGAGGCAGAGTTAAAAGAAAAAGAAGAGAACACAACAGTTGATCTCTTTCTTGCGGAGCTACCAGATACTTTTTCCACTTTGGCATATGTTTCTGACCTTGAGCTTTCATTACAAATGATGGCTGGTGGAATTAGCTCAATCATCGATCTAATAAAGTCCAACAACAGAATGGATGAGCTTAAGATGATTGTTGTGGGATTAGTTGAGATCCTAAACAAGATACATGAAAATTCTCATAAGAGTGCTGCCCAAGTAAGAATGATTAAGGAAGCAGTCCAACAGATTTTCTCCATTTGCGAGGTTGAGATTGAGATTGAAGCCATGGATACTTCTGAAGACGAGGAAACCGCACAGAAGATTCAGGCGCAAGAATATGAGGACCATGGAGAGCACCCGTATTATGCTGGAGGTTCTGTTGGAGGTTCTATTGGAGGTGCTGATGGCGGCAGTAGTGCTGCCGGTGGTGGAGGACAAGCCTTGCCAACAGACGATGCGGGAGGAATGCCACCCTTGGAAGCATATCCGAATGAAGTTGCAATTGGCAGCGGAAATGTGATTGCGCAGACTGGCGAGCACTAAGATTTCATTTATATTTCGGTTGAATTATAAAAGTTATAGATATTAAGAGCCAATTTCTTAACTGATTCAACAACAGCTTTATCTTCAAAATCTCTTTCAATATAATCATTTATTTGTTTGATTTGTTTTTCAGATATTGTATCTTTATTTTCATTTATTATTGTTTCAACAATTGAACATGCTTTATTAAACATTTTTTTTAAAGCTGTATCTTTTGTAGCAGTAATCCATTTATTATTTTCTTTTATTTTGCAAAACTTATTATTCAAATTATCAATTTTAATAGTTTGATTTTCAGGATGTTTTTCGTTTAGATAAATTTCATTAGATAATTTTAAAAATATACTTTCTCCATAAGCATTAGTTGTTAATAATTTTTTAAAGTATTTTTCGTTTAGATACTCAAGATTTTCTTGATCAAAATTATTAAAGTTATAATTTATTGTATTATTAGTTGTATTATTATTAATAGTTTTAGCATCT
>Ga0214923_10003197_pt1 | contig 20799 bp, 18 predicted proteins | sample LL1510_MetaG_FD_177993 | JGI IMG/M metagenome (GOLD analysis project Ga0214923, IMG submission 177993) | Freshwater microbial communities from Lake Lanier, Atlanta, Georgia, United States - LL-1510 | ecosystem: Environmental > Aquatic > Freshwater > Lake | place: USA: Georgia | collected...
CGTTAAGGTTGCACAACGATTCGAACGATGTCTTCAGGCTTTGCGCTGCCCTTTAATTCGGCATCGACATTCGTTGTAATTCCATTTATCTGAGCAGCCGCCAAAAATGTTAGCTGGGATGCAATCTCGGTCATCCAGTAGAAAGCAGCTGGTCCCGCGCGGTCGAGAATTCTCTGTGCAGTAGCGATTTGTGCGTCACTAAATTTCTCGCGATCGTTCTTGTCATCATCGATTACTGAAAGCAAGAATCGTTTGATGTCTAAGCCGATGCCAGTTGGGTCAGTCGAGTTTTCGATAAGATCTTTTAACTCAGCATCTAAACCGCGCGGTTTTTTCTTGCGCTTATTGCGGTTGAGAAATAAAAAGACGATCAGGGCTATGGCTATGAATTCGAACATAAGCCAAAGTTACAGGCAGAAACTGACGGCTAGGTCTAAACAGTCAGGCGCTTACGCAGTTCTTCAATCTCAGACTTATTGCTGGCCGAAACACGTTGAGTGATAACGCCACGTTCAAGTAAAAGCACTTGGGATGCCATGCCGATGGTGAAATCAAGATTTTGCTCAACAATCAAAATTGCGTTGTTCTTTCCATATGCAATGAGACGTTCTTGAATTTCATCTACTACACCGTGCCACACGCCTTCTGTAGGTTCATCCATTACCAATAACTTTGGCTGCCCGATTAACGCACGCGCTATTCCAACCATCTTTCGTTCGCCACCGCTCATAGTTCCGGCTTTTTGATCCAGACGATCTGCCAGCTTAGGAAAAATATCTAAGACCGGCGCAAGGTTTGTGCGCTCTTTCTTAGGCAAACGTGAAGCACCGACTAATAAGTTTTCGCGCACTGACAAATCAGAAAATACCGGGCGATCCTGGGGCACATAACCGATGCCTAAACGTGTGCGTGCGTATGTTGATATATTTGTAATTGCCTTGCCTTCGAAAGAAATACTGCCAGCAGTAGGTGAAATAAATCCCATGATTGTTTGTAGCAGTGTGGATTTACCTGCTCCATTTCTGCCAACTATTGCAGTGATGCCCGTCTTTGGAATCGAAAATGAGAGATCAAAGAGCACCTGGCTCGCTTCATAACCGCCACTTACATTACTAACTTCTAGATAGTTATTAGACACGGGTCAGGTACACCTCCTTCACTTTCGGATCATTTTCAATCTGAGCAGGTGTACCGGTTGCAACGATATTTCCATGATGCAAAACGGATATGCGGTTGCATAGCTCTTTAATGAAATCTAAATCGTGTTCGACAATTAGCACGCCACATTTTTTGGATGCTTTCTTTATCAACACTGCAGTATCGGCACGCTCCTTTGGACTCATGCCTGCAGTTGGTTCATCTAGAAGTAAAAGAATTGGATCTACAGCCATCGCCATCGCTATTTCTAACCATTGTTGTTGCCCATGTGAAAGTGACTTTGCTGGTTCATTTAAATACTCTTCAAGTTGGAACTCTTTCGCTAATTCAAGAATCTTTACTTCATGCTTTTTCAACGATGCACTTCGCAGTTGGCTCAGGATGGATTGCTTAGCTTGCAAAGAGATTAGTAGATTTTCACGGACAGTTTTTTCTAGATAAATACGAGCAAGCTGAAACTTAATCGCCATTCCGGCCTTGGCACGGATCTGCGGAGTTTTATTTGTTATATCTGCACCCTGAAGTTGAATCGTTCCTGCGGTTGCAAAGGTGCGACCGCAAATTGTGTGTAGCAGAGTTGATTTACCAGAACCGTTTGGGCCAATAAGACCGACAATTTCATTTTGTTCGATAAACATTGAAGCGTTATCAACGGCTACAAGGGACCCAAAAGTCTTAGTAACTGAATTTACTTCTAGAAGTTTCATCCTTGGGATGCCTTTCTGCGAGATTCACGAATTCTTGCTGGCAGAGAAGTTAAGCCCTTTGGTAAGAAAATCATCGTCAATAGAAGCAGGAATCCAACCAAGATTGGCCACAGACTTGGCAGAGCATTCTGCATCTTTATATTTACAACTTGCAAAACCGTAAGTGCAATCAGTGGGCCAAAGAATGTTCCACGGCCGCCAAGAACAACCCACAAAACCGATGTTGTGGAGAGAGCGAGTCCGCTCATGGATGGTGAGACGAAACCTTCAGAGACTGCAAAGAGTGCGCCTGCTGAAGATGCAAGGGCTGCAGAAAATACAAAGACAAATATTTGTACAACCGATCTGTTATATCCAAAGAACTCTGCTCGTTCTTCGTCATCTCGGACTGCGTTCATGGTCAGACCAAATTGAGAATTCACAATCAGAATGCAAAGAATCAATGCAATCGCAAAGGCAATAAAAGCTAAGAAGAAGAGCGACATTGCAGATCCAAGTTCGTGCCCAAAGATTGTTGGATATGGAATTCCTGGGATTCCGTTTCCAGAGCCAAGTACCGTCCAACTATTTGCAAGGCGTTCACAAATATAAGAAATCGCAAGTGTTACTAGGGCAACGTATAGCTCGCCCACTCGCTTGCCCGAGAATAAGAAGATGCCGATTATGAATCCTGCTAATGCGCCCGCAACAATTGCAATGAGCAAAAGAATTCCCATATCGGTAATTGACGATTTGGTCGTGACAAGTGCAACAACATAGCCACCGAGACCGAAGAGTGCTGCTTGTCCAAAGGTAAAGATTCCAGTCTGGCCCCAACACATTTCGACGCTGAGTACCAGGATTCCGTAAATCAAAATACGTGCAACGATTTGCGTTAAGTAATCATTTCCTGTCAGAAAAAGAACAGGACTAAGGACCGGAATCGCTATAAGTAGTGCGACGCCGGTCCTTAGCCTGTTTTTTAGTATTTTATTTCTTCCTTACTGCTTCTTTGCACACTCGTAAGGAGGAATGCTGCCTAGGTTCTTAAGAATTGTGTTTGAACCATCGGCATTTGACTTGCCAAGATACATCTGCAAGTTAACGTGCTTTGTACCAGGTGAGAATGAAACAGGTCCACCGATTGATTGCTTCAGTGAAATTGAATCCATTGCCTTATTTACCTTTGCAGTATCGAATGACTTCGCCTTTTCTACTGCTGCTTTCCATAGATAAATACTGCGGTACCACGCAGGTGCGTTAAATGTTGCAGAGAATAATCCTGCAGCTTCTGGATGTTGCTTGTTAAACTTAGCAACTTCAGCCTTTGTGAATGGATCTGTAACAGGAAGATAGAAATCCTGTACGCCGATCAATCCTTCTGCTTGCTTTCCGATGAGTGGGTTAATTCCCTCATCGAATAGTGTTCCGGCGATTGTTCCCTTGAACCCGCCATCGACAACACCCTTAATAAATGGTGCTGTGCCTGGAAGAACTACAACTTCGAACAATGCATCAGCCTTAGAAGCAAGAACCTTGCTTACGAGGTTTGATGGATCTGTCATATCAAGTGGAACATATTCTTCGCCAACGATTGAACCGCCACCAGCTAGTACTACTTGGCGTACGCGAGCAAGAATGTTGCGTGGATACAAGTAATCGCTACCTGCTAAGTAGAAACTCTTCTTTCCTTGTGAAAGTAGGTACTTAACAGTTGGGTCTACTTGCTGGTTCGGTGCAGAGCCTGTGTTCCAGACGTTATTGCTGCACTCGTTGCCTTCATATGATGCTGGCCAGATGTACAGAGTCTTGCCGCGCTTTGCAATCACGTCGCGAACAGCAACGCGTGTAAAGCTAGCAACTCCACCAACTACAACAGCAACTTTGTCTTGGTTTACAAGACGGCTTGCAACCTGAGTTGCAACAGCTGGATCTGTAGCGCTATCTGCCAAAACCATTTCAAGTTTGCGGCCAAGTACGCCACCACTCTTATTGATTTCATCAATTGTGAACTGAGCGACAGCCTTGTTGGATTTTCCAACGATACCGAATGCACCAGTCATATCTGTAAGCACGCCGACTTTTACAGTCTGTGCCGATTGTGCAGGAGTAAACGTCAAAGCGCCGAGCAGTGCAACAGCAGATGCCACGATCGCAGTATTGCGACGAGTATTTCCCTTCTTGAATAGATTCTTATTCATTTCTTCTCCCTATTTGTTTTTCTTACTGTGAACAGGACTTGCTTACATACATGATTTGCATTCACCTTGTTGCTATCGCCCCCTTTGGAAAATACCAACGGGGCGAAATCTCATGAAGATAATTGCTAGGAAAACAACCAAAATTTGTCCTGTCACAGGGCTGATAAATTGACCAAGAATCGCACCAGGAACTGCAATCAATGCGGCCCCTGCCAGTGGTCCACCAAATTGACCAAGTCCGCCAATCATTACGGCGATAAACATCAGAATTAGATTGTCATAACCAAGATTTGGGTAGAGCGTTTGAAGCGGAACAATCATTGCGCCAGCAAATCCAGAGAGAGCTGAACCAACTGCATATGTTCCGGCATACATCCACTTTGTAGAAATTCCAGAGACTGAAACTAATTCTGGGTTATCTAATGTTGCCCGAACTTTCATACCCAGATTCGTTTTGAGCAGAATCAATCCAATAGCAAGAGCTAATAACAACGTTACGACCATGATCACAATGCGCCAAATTGGAAGGCTCGCTCCCCCGATATTGATCGACGATTGAATTGGCGCATCTACTGGAGATGATTGTGTAGACATACGTGTGCGAAGTGATTCGCGCATGATCAATCCGATTGCAAAAGTTGCAAGCAGGGCACCTTGGGGGTTCACATAGAAACGATGAATGATCGTTCTTTCAAGCAGTAAACCGAAGAGTCCGACAACTATCGGTGCAAGCACAATTCCTATCCATAAATTGCCTAGATATTTGCCGCATAAAAACGCAGTGACGGCGCCGAGTAAAACAAGTTCTCCTTGGCACATATTAAAGACTTTCATCATTCCAACGATGATTGCCATTCCAATGACAAGCAAAATAAGAACTGAGGAAAGACTTAGGACGTCAAAAATTCCGCGAATAGTTGTTGGGCTCATGATTTGTTATGCCCCAACTGTTCCGCTGAGAAAAGACAACTTAGATTTAATACTTTGGATTCGCTCTTCCTGCCAGTCGTGCAATTTCTGATCAGGCAGCACATCCCAAAATTCAGCAAGGACATCCTTCATATCTGTTTCAACACCAGCCAACGTTTCGATAACGGCTAGTCCGCAAAACGGTACATACGTTGGTGAATATCCACCTTCGTGTGTCATGACTATCTTTCCGCCACACACTTTTTCGGCCACTTTCTTAAGCGCCTTAGTCATTTCGCGATACCCAGTTGCAGTAACAATCATTCGACCCAATGGATCAGTCATAGCTGCATCAAATCCACAACACACAACGATGAGTTCGGGCTTAAACTTTTCAATCGCCGGAAATGCAATCTCTTCGAGCGCGCGTGAATATGCACCATTACCGCTACCAGCTGGAAGCGGCACATTGATTGCATACCCTGCGCCAGCACCCTCGCCTTGTTCAGACACATGACCACTATCAGGTGGAAACAAACCATCTTGATGCATAGAAATTGTTAAGACATTTGGATCGTCATAGAAAATTGATTGTGTTCCGTTGCCGTGGTGAACGTCCCAATCTAAAACAGCTACTCGTTTAATTCCTAAGTGCTTCTGGGCGTATCGGATAGCGATTGCTGCATTGGCAAAAATACAAAAACCCATTCCGGTTTCAACGCGTGCATGGTGTCCGGGCGGACGAATTAATGCGTATGCATTATTTACTTCACCTGATACAACCGCTTTCATTGCAGCGATTGCGCCACCTGCAGCCCACAAAGCAATTTCATACGAACCTGTACCGAATGGGCTTAAACCATCACCTGCATCGCCACCTACTGGCGTTGCACTATCTCGTTGAATTCGAGCGATGTAATCTTTTGGATGAACTAATGCAATGTCATCGACGCTTGCTTGATACGCCGGAATTCTCTTTAAACTCTTGCTTAATCCCGAAACTTCAATTGCACTTGCTAAGCGAACTTTTGATGCCGCGCTTTCGAAGTGTTCGTAGGGCTGTGCATTTAATCCTGCGGGGTGCGCTCCTGCAGAGTTGCCTGTGTTATGCCAACCATAAATTTCTTCCCAGACGTATCCAGTAGGCATTCTTTTGGCACAGACCCCAATTTTCTTCAATCGTTGAAAAACGAATACACGAAACACTAGTCATTGTGTCGGGCAAAATCTAGGGGCTACTGGGGCGTAATTTAGATTATTTGCGCCAAGATCACGCGGGCTTGGTCGCCAAAGTGCGGGCTACCTTTTTCATAGACATCAATGCGCAAAATTTCTGGTGCGGTAATTCTTTTGGCATCGGCTAGTGAATCTAGTTCGGCCTGGAAATCTTTACCTTCGAAGTGTTCGTTATTAACGCCAATCACAATCCATCCGGCTGGCCGCACATGAGATAAAACATTTTTCAGTGCATCAGGTCCTAAATGTCCGTGGGTAAATGTGCCAGAACAAATAAGTGCGTCATATGGTTCGAAATTACTTGTTACTGGTTGTGTTAGATCGCATTCATTTAGGTTTGTATAAACCACAGATCCATCGGTGCGACTCTTGCGCTTTGCTTCTGCCAACATTTCGGGTGAAATATCTAATCCATCGATCTGCAGATGTGAACGCAAACGCGATAAATACATTCCGGTTAATCCTGTGCCGCAACCTATATCTACAACACGTGCCACTTCATCTGCATCCGCCGGAACGTGTTCGTTGAAAACTTCTGAGATTGCTTTGGGATATCTGTACTGCTTGGCATCTACGAATGATGATTCATACGTTGCAGCCCACTTGGCGTACAGACGACGATTATCTTCGGGAGTCTTAACCGAATACGCCTCGTCAAGGCCCAGCGGTTGCTCATCAGACATAAGAGAAATCTTAAGGCTTTTCTGTGACTCCGACATTGGAAGCGAAGGTAAATTTTACGACCACGCGGTTAGTTGGAATAGAAGTTGTCGAACTAAAGGTTGTGCTTGCGTGGTGAAGAAGTGTCAGATTCGAAGTATCCATGCGCGTGCTGAATTGCTGAGCACGAATGATGGCCTCTCCTGGTGATTCAAGATTCTTATTATAAGAACCAACAATCTGGGCATAAATAATCTCCGTATCTGGTGGCAATTTATTGTCTGCAATAAAGGCACGAATGTCTGCCGCGATTAAGTCGCCATTAAACCCTTCGTAGGTAACGACCATAGGTTTTTTAAATATTTGTGTGTAGTTATAAGCAGAGTCCGCTGTTGAATTTGTGTTATTTCCAAAGTATTCCGGCACGAAAGAAATCGTTGCCAAAAATACAACCATCATTGCTAGGAAAAGATCGGCATACATCCAGCCAGCAAGGAAAGTGAGATCTTCCTCTTTAGATAAAGCCTTTGGACGTGTGCGCATTAGCGTCTGCCTCGTTTCTGCAAGTTCTCGGTAGCTTCAACCAAGTTTTCTATTGCTGTTGCGATGCCTTGATTTAGAGTCAAGCGAGTTACAGTTTGCTTAGTGTGTAAGTACTCCTTGATTGCCAGTGCGAGTTCTACCCGTTCTTCGAGTAAACGTGAATCTTCTTCTTGGCTTTTGTAATTAGCTAAATCTGCTAAATATGTTGCACCAACGCTGAGAGCAATCACAATAAAAACTATTCCCGCATCTGTTGCAGCAACAGTGCTTATTCGCCACTCTGAAGAAAGAACGTCGTATCCATTTTGCCAAAACTCGAGAAAGTTAACCGTCGCCGTTGCATTATCTTCTACGAATTTTTGGAAAGCAGTTGTTGCTTGTCCTACAGCAAGCCACGTAAACGCAACTGGAGCGAAAACCAGAGCGTTACGCAGTATTGAAAGACGTGCTGCAATTTTTTGAAGCTTTAAACCGCTGACAGGGACGGCATAAGGCAACATTTGCATTGGTTCCATCGCAGACCACATTGCAAGATTCTGATTATCTTTAAGTGCAACCAAGAGTCTTGAGACATAAGGATCGCGCGATAAACCGTACTTGCGGGCCCACTTTTCAATGAGGTCAGCAAGTATGCGGTTTTTTTCGAGTTTGGGAATACGGGCCATTAATCGCTACTTAATTGCCAAGATCTTGTTTGAATCATTTGCCATAGACAATGCAGTTTCGGCAGACGGATCAAATACTTCGATTTGGAATGGAAGTGCTTTATAGGCGACATACACATTCGTTGGAGTGTTCTTGTTGTAATACACAACACCATCACCATCAGCTTTTGAGAATGAAACTCCATTTGGTTGGTTACCTGCTGCCAACGTTGCGTCGTAACCATTGGTTTCCTTGTATGTTGCAATCACTCGGTATTTAGGTGCGGTATCTGAAATACCTTTTCCGTTTGGTAGATAACGAACGTAGATTGCACCAACATTTTGAGCGTTGATTGTGTACTTAGCTCCACGCATTGGACCAGCCCAATAAACAGTTTCCCCAAGTTTTGCTACAACATCTTTGAGATCGCCTTCGGAAAGAGCAACTCCACCAGAGATACGTGCAGCAAGAGTTGTGGTGTCCAGCGGATTTGTTGCAAAAAGTGATGAGAAGCTCAGTGTTAAAACCAAAGTTACGGCAGCTGTTACGAGTGCAACACCACGGCGCGTTTGGAATATTCCAAGTTCGCTGACCATGCGGATGCGTTCTTTAAGTGCCGAAACGCTTCCATCGGTCTCGGATTTGAAATAGCTTTCACGCAAGTTATCTTCACGAGATGAACTATTTTCATTTACCATCGAGGTAAATGTTGTTGGCAAGCCAAGGCGTGCACTTGCCGACTTACTATCTTTCTTGCTTCGCTTTTCTGTCATTGTCTTGCCTTTCAGTAGTTTGGTGAAGTAACTTTTAGGAAAAAATTAATCATGGTGTGTACACCGGTGTAGATGAAGCACCGTTCTTAACTGTGAAACATGTGACTGTTGGTGCGCCACCGGTTGCGCTGAAAGTAATTGATCCAACGTAAGAACCTGCTGCACATGAATATGTACCTGCTCTGACACCGATTCCAGGTAAACCTTGTGGACCTGTATCTCCTGTATCTCCCTTAAGTCCTTGTGGACCTGTCGGGCCGGCAGGACCTGTTGCACCTGTTGGACCAGTTGCACCTGTTGGACCAGTTGCACCTGTTGGACCAGTTGCACCTGTTGGACCAGTTGCACCAACTAATGATGCAAGCCATTGTGCTTCTGAACCTGTAAACCCACGCGCTTTGGCGCTCTCAAAAGCGGACTTACCATCTGCACCTGTTGGTCCTTGTAAACCTTGTGCACCTGTTGGACCAGTTAGACCTTGAATACCTTGTGGTCCAGTTGCACCCGTAGCACCCGTTGCACCGGTGTCACCCTTTAATCCTTGTGGACCTGTTGCACCTTGCGCACCTGTTGCACCGGTTGCACCTTGCGCACCAACTAACGATGCCAACCAGTTAGCTTCTGATCCGTTGTAACCACGTGCTTTAGCAATTTCAAATGCTGATGCGCCAGCGGCACCAGTTGCGCCTGTGTCACCTTTTGCACCTTGTAATCCTTGTGGACCTGTTGCACCTGCAGGACCTGTTGCTCCAGTTGCACCAGGTAATCCTTGAATACCTTGTGGTCCTTGTGCACCAGTTGCACCGGTGTCACCTTTAACACCAGGTAAACCTTGAATACCTTGTGCACCAGTGTCACCCTTTGCACCTTGTAAACCTTGTGATCCCGTTGCACCTGTTGGTCCTGCAGGTCCAACTAACGATGCAAGCCAGTTAGCTTCTGATCCGTTGTAACCACGTGCTCGTGCACTTTCAAATGCAGATGCACCAGTTGCACCAGTTGCGCCGGTGTCACCTTGAACTCCTGGTAATCCTTGTGGACCTTGCGCACCTGTTGCACCTGTTGGTCCTGCAGGTCCAACTAACGATGCAAGCCAGTTAGCTTCTGATCCGTTGTAACCACGTGCTCGTGCACTTTCAAATGCAGATGCACCAGTTGCACCTGTTAAACCTTGAATACCTTGTGGTCCAGTTGCACCAGTGTCACCTTTTGCACCAGGTAATCCTTGAATACCTTGTGGACCAGTAGCGCCAGTGTCACCCTTAACACCAGGTAAGCCTTGTGGACCTTGAATACCTTGTAATCCTTGAATTCCTTGTGCACCAGTGTCACCCTTATCTCCCTTATCTCCCTTAGCGCCGTTGTTTCCGTTTGTTCCGTTGGTGCCATTAGTTCCTGCTGTTAATGAATTTAACCAAGCAGTTTCTGATCCGTTGAATCCATTTGCAACCGCAATTTCGTAAGCAGATTTACCTGCAGCACCAGTGTCACCCTTATCGCCCTTTGCGCCAGCAGCACCAGCTTGTCCAACAAGTGTTGCTAACCATTGTGTTGCTGTGCCTCTAAATCCATTTTCAACTGCAATGTCGTAAGCAGATTTACCTGCAGAACCAGCAGGTCCTTGAACTCCTTGTGCACCTTGTTGTCCAACACCAGAAATATTTGCTGGAGTTAACGCTGCAATCCACTGTGTTTCTGTCCCTGAATATCCGTGATCAACTGCAATTTCATATGCAGACTTACCTGCAGCACCTGCAGGACCTTGTGGTCCAGTTGGTCCTTGTGCACCTTGTGGTCCAATTAATCCTGCAACGCTTTCTTCAACAACTGTTGTAACAACTGTTGTCACCGTTGTTGTTGTCGACGATGAAGATCCACCGCCGCCGCCAGGTGCAACCATCACAACTGGAGTCTCAGTTGCAGCACCACTTGGTGAAGCAGAAGCCGATGAACTTGCTGATGCACTCGCAGAGGCACTGGGTGTAGCAGAACTATTTCCATTTCCGTTGCCACCAGCATTTGAATTTGGATTACCAGCAGCTGCCATGAGAATAGGAGCTGCGAATGCTGCGATTGGTTCTGGTGTATTTAATTCTTCGATGACACCTGGTTCTGTTGTTGCACCCACAACACCACTTACTGGTTCACCTTCACTTTGCGCTGCAGGAGTTTCAATTGCAGGTGTTGTGCCTGCGGCTGGTGCGGCTGGTGCGGCTGATGCTGGTGCACTCTCTTCTGGAGCGGCAGCAACGCCATCAAGATTTACAGGACCTGCAGCACCAGCAGTTGATGCTTCAAATGTTTGTGTCACAACAGTTTTAATTGAAACAACTGCAGTTGTAGGTGCAGAAACTAACATCCCTGGTTCTGATGCAGCTGGCGCAGGAGATGACGGTGCAGATGCAGCAGGTGTTGGCTCTGGAGTCATCAATGGATTAACTGGCGCAGTCTCTGCAATTACTTCTGGAGAAGTTGTTTCACCACTTGCAGATATTGGACCTTCTAATCCGGCAACAGATGCACCAGCATCTGTTGCCTCTGCTGTAACAATAATTTGTGGTGCTGCAACACTTCGGTTGCTATTTCCATTCGCGTTACCGTTATTTCCATTGTTGCTTCCGGAGTTTCCATTAGATGGAGAAGGTGTTGCAACTGGAGTCGAACCAGCTTCGGGAGCACTTGCCGCCGCAGGTGCAGCTGACGCAACTGTTGGACCAGCCATTGCAGAAGTAAATGATGAAACTGTTGTTGTAGTAGTCGTGGTTGTTGTCGTTGTTGTCTTTTTAATTACAGATGGATTTGAGTTAGATCCGTCATCTACACCGCCACCATTACCCGGATTATTTGGATTGGGATTTCCATCCGCTGGTCCACTGTCTTTGGAACAGATAACTCCGAGTTTTCCACCACTGACATAAAGTGATGTAACTTTTTGATTGTTCGCACATTGACCACTGTTAATCAAAGTGTCTGAAGTAAGTGAAGCGGTTCCATCTCTTCCGGCAGGACCTTGCTCACCTTGCAAACCACGTTCACCTTGTAATCCGCGTTCACCTTGTGGACCTTGTAAACCAGGTAAACCATCAACACCATTTGTTCCATTGGTTCCATCTTTACCATCTACACCATCTACACCATCTCGACCAGGTGTTCCATCATTTCCATTTACACCAGGTAAACCATCAACACCATCGCGACCTGGTAATCCATCTACGCCATCGCGACCTGGTAATCCATCTACGCCAGGTAAACCGTCAACACCATCGCGACCATCATTTCCATTTACACCCGGTAAACCGTCAACACCATCGCGACCTGGTAATCCATCTACGCCAGGTAAACCATCAACACCATTTGTTCCATCGCGACCTGGTAATCCATCTACGCCAGGTAAACCATCAACACCATTTGTTCCATCGCGACCTGGTAATCCATCTACGCCAGGTAAACCATCAACACCATTTGTTCCATCGCGACCTGGTAATCCATCTACGCCAGGTAAACCATCAACACCATCGCGACCATCATTTCCATTTACACCCGGTAAACCATCAACACCATCGCGACCATCATTTCCTTTTACACCATCGCGACCATCATTTCCATTTACACCATCGCGACCTGGTAATCCATCTACGCCAGGTAAACCATCAACACCATCGCGACCATCATTTCCATTTACACCATCGCGACCTGGTAATCCATCTACGCCAGGTAAACCATCAACACCATCGCGACCATCATTTCCATTTACACCATCGCGACCTGGTAATCCGCGTTCACCTTGTGGACCTTGTAAACCAGGAGCGCCATCTAAACCATTTGTTCCGTTAGTTCCAGCGGCACCGGTATCACCTTTTAATCCTTGCTCACCTTGTAATCCGCGTTCACCTTGTGGACCTTGTAAACCAGGTAGACCATCAACACCATCGCGACCATCATTTCCATTTACACCCGGTAAACCATCAACACCATCGCGACCATCATTTCCATTTACACCCGGTAAACCATCAACACCATCGCGACCTGGTAATCCGCGTTCACCTTGTGGACCTTGTAAACCAGGAGCGCCATCTAAACCATTTGTTCCGTTAGTTCCGGCGGCACCGGTATCACCTTTTAATCCTTGCTCACCTTGTAATCCGCGTTCACCTTGTGGACCTTGTAAACCAGGTAGACCATCAACACCATTTGTTCCATTCGATCCAGGTAAGCCTTGCAATCCGCGTTCACCTTGTGGACCTTGTAAACCAGGTGCGCCATCTAAACCATTTGTTCCGTTAGTTCCAGCGGCACCTGTATCACCTTTTGATCCTTGCTCACCTTGTAATCCGCGTTCACCTTGTAATCCGCGTTCACCTTGCAAACCACGTTCACCTTGTAAGCCTGTTTCACCTTTAGGACCTTGTAATCCGCGATCACCTGCCGCTCCTGCAGGACCAGCGACACCAGGTAATCCTTGAACACCTTGTGTCCCCTTGATTCCAGAGAGAATTAATTTTGTTCCATCGATAGTTGCTCCGGTTGGACCATCTACGATTTCAACTGAATCAAACCCACCTGCACCACCAGTTCCTGCAGGACCAGCAACACCTTGTGCACCAGCGGGACCGGCACTTCCTGCAGGTCCAGCTGGTCCTGCAGAACCTTGAACACCTGCTGCACCTTGTGGTCCTTCAACACCTGCAACACCGGGTAAACCTTGTGGCCCTGCTGTTCCAACGAGTGATTGCAACCATTGTTTTTGTGTTCCAACGAATCCGTTATCTACTGCAATTTGATACGCAGATTTTCCTGGAACGCCAACTGCATTTGATCCGTAACCAATACTTCCATTTGTAACTACAACGACATCAGATACTTGTCCTGACGGACGTGGACCATTAACTGGACCATTAGCACCTGATTGTGAAAGTACAGTTGTTGTAAATACACCGCCATACACACGAAGTGGACCTTGTGCACCAGATTTTCCGAGCGGTTTCCAAGTGTCTTTTGCTTCTGCCGCCGATGTTGTAAAAATGGCTGCAAGTATTGTTAAAGAAGCGATAATAAATAGGCGTGATGAATTAACGCGTGTGATATCTACACGTTTGCTCATCGCCCTCACGTCCTTCCCGGGATGAAGAGGAGTGCCTGGATGTAGATAACTCTGTATGCGTAAAACCGTTTCAATTCAGCAAGAAATCACGCCTGTATCACGTGTCGAGTGCGGGGTTTTCCCTACCTTTGGGGGAGAAAAAGAGGTGAGTCAACTAACGCCTAAGTGTGATTTAAAGGGATAATTTTCGCTATGGCGCGATTAAGGGTGATGGTTGTGGAGGATGATGACTTCACTCGTTCAACAGTAATTAGCGCACTGCAAATTCAAGGCGTCGATGTTGTATGTGAAACAGGATCTGTGGGTCCTGCAATGAAATTAGCAGAAGGTTTAAAACCAGATGCAGTTATTCTTGATTTAGACCTCGGTGCAGGCCCAACTGGAATGGATTTAGCAATTGGATTACGCCGTAGATATCCAAAGCTTGGAATTGTTTTATTAACAACGTTCGAAGATCCACGTTTATTGCACCCAAAGATTCCTTCTCCCCCAACAGGTACTGAATACCTTGTGAAGAAACATGTGGGTGAAATTGAGTTACTTTATAAATCAATTCAAAAATCAATAAATAATGTTGCCAAAGCGGCTATGCCTGCAATTGAAAAACATACTTCGCCTGAGCTATCAAAGGTTACAGATTCTCAATTAGAAACTATGAGATTAATTGCTCAAGGATTATCAAATGCCGAAATCGCCAAAGTCCGAAAGGTAAGCGAGAAATCGATTGAGCAGACTATTTCTAGACTCGTCGCCAATTTAGATTTACCTAAAGGTGCAGAGAATAATCAACGTGTACAAATCTCAAAACTATATTTCAGACTTACGGGTTCAAGGACTGCATAAATGCCCTATTCGCAAAAGCTACAACTAGCAATTGGTGGTAAATGGGCGCTTTCTTGGAAGATAGCCGCTTATGTGCTTCCTTTTTTATTAGTTATTATTCCTATTGCCGAAGGCGCGGTTTTTACTTGGTGGGCTTTTTGGCGTTGGACTCTTGTTAGTTTTTTCTCGCTTATTCCAGTGGTGGTCGTCTTTTTCATTGCTGACATAACTATCTTTAAAGATCGCGAAAAAAATCCTGTGCCAGATTATTACGTTTTTATCTTGGGCTTCGTCCTTGGCTTTGTTCGCGGCGGAACAGCGGGCATCGTTGCCTACTATTTCAATGCACTCGAAATGGAAAACTTAACGGCCCCAGGAACTATTTTGCTACGTGCGGTAAATGCTGGACTCATTGGCATGGTTGCTGTTCCTCTTATGTCTCTCATAGCTAGTTCATATGAAATTTATGCATCTGATCGCAATGCCCTCATCGCTGAACGAATGCTTGCAGAGAGTCAAAAAAGTGAGAGTGCTGCAGTCATTAAATCGCTTCGCTCTTCGATGACTCGTAAAGTTGATGAGAATTTGCTCGAGGTGGTTAAGAATTCACAAGATTATTTAGATGACAAAGGTCGGTCTCTGGAAGCAAACTGGGAGCTCATGGCTGTGCGACTACGCAAAGCCGCCTTAGACACAATTAGACCATTTAGCCACCACATGCACCGCCGTGGTGAAGAACGAAATTACAACGTAACGATCACCGAACTAATTAAGTACATGGCAAGTACAGTGCGCATTGAAATTCCTTGGGTGCTTATGATCTATGTGATTTCAGATTTTAAATTACTTTACACACATTCTCATTGGAATTATGCAACTTTGAATTTATGTATTCGCCTCATCCTAATTGCTTTGGGCTTGAGCCTAATTCGTGAATTCAAATACAAGGGACGTTTGCGCGGTTTAACTTCTTACTTCGCTTCCCTTGCCGTATTTGGCTTTATTTTTATGAGAATTACCCACGGCCTAGATCATGCCCTAAACCTTCGACATGACTCTGAATACGCGCACTACATAGATACAGCGTGGTTGCTTCTGCTCGTCGTTCTGATCGGATTCGTTAGTTCATTTTTCTATGGGCAGAGTGCGGAATCAGAATTCCTTGAAAAGCAGATCAGCAAAGAAAAATTAGAGATGCTGATTCTCAAGCGCGAAGAAGAAAGACTTTCACGGGAACTTGCAAAGTACTTACACGGAACAATTCAATCTCGACTTATGGCATCTGCAATGGCACTTGAACGTGCCGGGCGCAAAGGTGATAAGAAGGCGCTCGAACGTGAACTTGAAGAAGCTTACAAAAGTTTACGCGTACCAAGTGCAGAGTACTTCAGCGCGCCTGAAGCAACATTTAAAGATGAGATCAAGAAAGTTGTTAGTAAGTGGAATGATTTAATGAAAGTTAAAGTAAAAATCGCTCCAAATGTTCCAACTATTCCTGTAAATAAGTCGCAAGAAATAGGTAACGTAATTAACGAAGGTTTATCGAATTCTTTCCGCCATGGAAATGCTTCTGAAGTAGAAGTTTCAGTTACTCATAAGATGGATCGACTTTACGTCGTCGTGAAAGACGACGGGGACGGCATTGATGGTGGAAAACCAGGTCTTGGAACAGAGTGGTTTAGAGCAATAGCAGGTAATGCGTGGTCATTAACCTCTAATACCGATGGCCCTGGCACAACCTTGGAACTAAAAATAAACCTTTAGTTTTTAGTTGCTTGGAAGAATGTAGAGCAACTTGTTAGGAGTGCCCGCAGGAACCTGAGTGATTTTGTTTGTCAAAGCCTCAGTCAAAACATTGTTCGCACTTCTTCCCACGCTTAGCGCACGTGCGACCGCTCCTGCCACATGTGGAGAAGCCATTGATGTACCCGAAATTGTATTTGTAGCCGTATCGCTACCAATCCAGTCGGAAGTAATTCCGACACCTGGTGCAATTATGTCTACACACTTTCCTCGATTACTGAAACTAGCAAAAATGTCACTCACATCGCTTGCTGCAACGGTGATGGCTGCTGGGACTCGTGCCGGCGATGACTTGCAGGCATCCTGGCGTGAATTTCCAGCTGCGACAACAACTATGACACCATCATTTATGAGATTGTTAACTGCACTATCCAGCGCTGAAGATGCCCCGCCACCAAGACTCATATTTGCAACTGCCTTAACACCTAGTTGGTGATTTGCAATTGCCCAGTTGATTCCCGCAATTACGCCAGAAGTTGAACCGGATCCTGCGCAATCCAAAACTCTGACGGGAACTAATGACACAGCTTTCGCAACGCCATAAATACTTCCACCAATAGTTCCTGAAACATGAGTTCCATGACCATTGCAATCTAACGTATCCGCTGCACTTCCAATGGCTGAAAACCCGGGCTTGATTCGGCTTGTGAATTCTGTATGAGTTCCTAATATTCCGGTATCAATTACATAAGCATCGACACCACTGCCAGTTGATGAGTAATTATAAGTTGTGCTCAATGGACTTGAAATTTGATCAATTCGATCTAAGCCCCATGTCGCACCAGCTTGCGTCGTCGCTTCGACACTCATAATCTGATCTGTTTCAATATCTTCAACGTTTCCACGCTTTTTCAAATTACAGACTTGATCACCAGTCAACCGAGCTGCAAAACCATTAAGCGCATCGGAATAAATAAACTTAGGCGCAACTTGCTTACCATTTACGTTCTTTACTTCATTAGCAACAACCGCGCCTTTTGAGAATGTAACGATGTAATCGCCATCTGTTGCTGTGCAATTTGGATTGCCTGCTGCCAATGAAGGGGCAACAAGTGCTGCAGCAGCAAAAACAGAGATGGAGCTAACGGCGAGAATGCGGCGTAAATTCATGTAGTCAGAGTAAGACACTGATGACTATTTTCATCATTTTTCGGCGTGGCAGGTAGGGAAAACCCCTTCAATTACGTCAGTGAGGTGTGCCAAACTTCAGGCATGAGTTGGTGGTCAGATTTCAAAGCAAAGAGAGCGCTTAAAAGGGCGCTCGATCAATACGAACTTGATTATGCCGATTGGCAGCGCGATGTCGAGATTTTTAAGAAAATCGAAGCTGCATTTATGTTGGCAGTAAAGGGCGAAGACTCTGTTTCTAATAACACTGTGCAGAAAAAAGGCGAAATCATTTTGTGGCAAGGCCAGGGACAGTTGCACGAAACTGGACGTACACCTGGTCACTACGTTGGTTCATCATCAGGTTTTAGTATTCCCATCGTTGCCGGAATCCGTTATCGCGTAGGTGCGCAGCGCGGCACATTTGTGCCGGGGGATGAAGTCCAGGCATACAAAGAAGTTGGCCAAGTTTTACTAACAACTGAGCGCGTTTTATTTAATGGTCAGATGAATACAAAAGAGTGGGCATTTGCTAAGTGGAATGGTGCGTCAACTACATATGACGAATCCGATTACATATTTCACGTAAGCAATCGGCAGAAAACATCTGGGCTTTTACTTGGTGCTGCGCAGGGCCGCGAATTTAATCGCTTCTTGGCTCAGGCAATTAACTGTGCAGAGGAAGGAATAGATGTTGTGCTCAAAAGTGTTCGTACGCAGCTTAAAGAGTTAGGCGAAGACGAACCACAAAAACCAACACCTGCATCCGTTGAATCTGCTCGGATTGCTAAGTTGGAGATCGAAGCACCGAAGAACTAAGCAGGTCGAAACGAATCTTTAGCTTCTGTTTGTGCGTGCTTAATCATTATGTGACGAGTGACAGAGTATTCAGCAACCGATTCTGCGCTCATATCTTTTCCAAAGCCACTTCCCTTGACTCCCCCATGTGGAGCCTCTGATGCAATTGGCAAATGATCATTTATCCATGTAACGCCAACTTCTAGTTGGTGAGTAACTCGCATTGCTCGCGCAACATCTGTAGTCCAGACTGAAGATGCCAACCCATAAGCGCAATCATTTGCCAACGTAATTGCTTCTTCTTCGGTGGTGAATGCAAGTACAACTACAACTGGTCCAAAGATTTCACTTTGAACAGCTTCGCTATTTTGTTTGGCGTCTGTAATAACCGTGGGTGGGTAATAAAAACCCTCTGAATCAGGGATGAATCCACCAGTATGAATTGTGGCTCCCGATGCTTTAGCTCTCTCAACAAAACCATGCACTCGATTTCGATGTTCTTCGCTGATAAGTGGTCCGATGTCACTTGTTGAATCTTGTGGATTGCCATATTTAATTGATGACATAACAGCAGTTAACTCTTTTACTGCTTCATCAAATTTAGATGTGTGAACATAAATTCGAGTGGCAGCTGTGCAATCTTGCCCGGTGTTATATGTAGAACCCATAGCAAGTGCGTGTGCCATCGCCTTGATATCAGCATCGTCAAAGACAAGTGCGGGTGCTTTACCGCCGAGTTCAAGGTGCAGGCGCTTAGTAGTCTTTGATGCTTCAGCCATGATTGCTTGCCCGGTAGTAGTCGCACCAGTTACTGAAATCATTGCAATATCTTTATGACCAACTAGTGCTTTACCGAGATCATCATCTCCCGATACAACATTGAGCAATCCCTTAGGTAAACCAGATTGAACAGCGAGTTCTGCCATGCGAAGTGCGGTGCTAGGAGTCGATGGTGCTGGTTTTAAAATTACAGCATTACCTGCAGCAAGTGCTGGTCCAAATTTCCAAATAGCCATAATCAACGGAAAGTTCCAAGGTGCAATCGAGCCGACGATTCCTATTGGACGTTTAATCAGCATAGATGTGTAACCTTCTGACAAAACACCGGCGCCTGTGCCATCTAGTGAACGAGCCGCTGCTGCAAAGTACTTCAAGTTATCTATGGCAAAAGGCAATTCGCCATCACGAAAGACTGCAACAGGTTTTCCGCTTTCACGTACTTCAAGTTCTGTCAGCTTCGCACTATCTGCGGCAATGGCATCTGCAAATTTAAGTAGTGCCGCACTTCGTTGCGCCGGAGTCATCTGTGACCACTGCTTGTAAGCAGTTTTTGCTCCGGTGATTGCGCTTTCTAAATCCGCACTCGTTGCAGCTGCATATTGAAAAGTATCCGATGGCTTTGCTGGATTTACTAAGGTAATTGGCGAACCTTTACCAGTGATGTACTCACCATTTATGTATGCGCTATGCATCGTCATAATTTATGCATCTGCTAACACAATTGAATCCGATGCGCTCCATGACAAATGACACGTAGAACCCACGGGTGGCACTTGATTAAGTGCACAGGAAACCTTTACTAATTGATCAAAGCCGCAATCAATAAAGAGAAGGCTAGAACCACCATAGAAATTCGAACTAACCAGAGTGCCCGAAAGTGATCCTGTTGAACCTAATTGAATATCTTCTGGGCGAAGTACAAGAACTGCTTTTGAACCGACTGAAAGTTGAGTTGCAGGTGTTGGCAGTGACGTGCCCTTTACCAAAATTGATCCAGCACTTAATGTCCCCGCAAATAAATTACTTGTACCGATAAAGTCGGCGACAAATTTTGTTTTTGGAGCGCTATACATCTCAACTGGTGTGGCAATTTGAACTACTTCACCCTTATCCATCAATGCAATTCGATCAGCAATAGACATTGCTTCTTCTTGATCGTGAGTAACGATTATGAATGTAATTCCTGCTTCGTGCTGTAAGCGCTTGAGTTCTAATTGCATCTCTGATCGCACTTTCTTATCAAGTGCTGAAAGTGGTTCGTCTAATAACAAAATCTTTGGTCGCTTCACTATTGCACGAGCCAGTGCAACACGTTGTTTCTGTCCACCTGATAATTGAGATGGACGACGATTTTTTTGATCAATGAGTCCCACAGTCTTTAAAACATCATGCACACGTTGATCAATTTCTGCATTATCTAGTTTCTCGCGGCGTAATCCATATGCGACATTGTCATAAACATTTAAGTGTGGAAAAAGCGCGTATGACTGGAACATCAAATTAACTGGACGCTTATTGGCAGGCACAGATAACAAATCCTCATTGGCAAGAGTTACTACTCCCGAATCGAGGGATTC
>Ga0214923_10003198_pt1 | contig 20789 bp, 25 predicted proteins | sample LL1510_MetaG_FD_177993 | JGI IMG/M metagenome (GOLD analysis project Ga0214923, IMG submission 177993) | Freshwater microbial communities from Lake Lanier, Atlanta, Georgia, United States - LL-1510 | ecosystem: Environmental > Aquatic > Freshwater > Lake | place: USA: Georgia | collected...
TTTTGGAATTTAAACGTTTTAAATAATCTTCATAATATTTTTTTGAAAAAGGATGCTTTATCTTGTTGGAGTTAAAATATAATTGTAAATTTGTATTTTCATTCTGGTTAGGAGTTGGTTCTGAATTGATTAATATTATATTTTTATTTGGTAATCTTTTGTTAAAATAATTTGGTGTTTTCATTAAATAACAATGATAAATACTAACATAGAGTGAAAATACAATATTTGTAAAATATACTTTCATGGATATAATAGTATAAATTACTTAGTATTTATACTATTTACAAGTATAATTATATAATATTTTAAGTATGTTTTTTTACAAAAACTAAAAAAAATAAACTAAACTAAACTTAAAGAGATAACAATATTATAATTTATAATAAAATATTTATTTTATTTTTATGAAAAATATTTCACCCTTTATTCCAAATCATATATGGCAAATAATATTTGAATTTGACGGAAGAATAAAGTATATTTATACAAAAGGTATTTTTGTAAATATAATCCATAAAAAAGATTTTAGATATAATATTTTGGAAAAGTTTTTGAATAAAAAAATAAAAGCAATTGCGAAAATGGAAATGATTGGAACTGGAAATGGAGAATTTTATATAGACATACCTTTTGAAAAATTAGAAAATAGAGGTTTAGTTTATGATTATAACTGGAGTTATAATAATAAATTTGAAATTTGTTATTATAATTTTAGAAACGATTTTTTTATAATACAAACCCGAACTTGTTTATTTTAATGAACCCAAACACATTCCATATAATAATCTACTTTGTAAATAAGTGAACAAGACTCCTATTAATGAATACATAATAGGATGAGAATGTTTTTGAACTTCTTTGTCTTTACTCATGAAACTAAAAATCAAACCTATAATTAGAATAAAAATAAATATTAAATTTACTAAAGAAAGTATGTAGAACCAACTACAGTAACTTTTACCTAAAGGGGATAAAAAAGAATTCATCATCATTGTATATAATAAAAAAATAAAATAATATTTTATGAATAATATTATTTAGAAATAAATTTCATATTATATTTATAATATGAAATTTGTTTCTAAAATAAATAATTGTCGCATTTGTAAAAGTAATGATATTGTAGATGTGATTAACTTAGGTGAACAATTTATTACTTCTCGTTTTCCAACTTATGGTGATTTTTCTACACCTAAAACATCTATAATTTTATCTATGTGTAAAAAATGTAGTTTAATTCAACTTAGAGAAACTACTAACTCTTCTGAGTTATATGAACATGAATATGGTTATCGTTCAGGTATTAGTAATACTATGCGTTCTCATTTAAAAATGTATAAAGAAGAAATACTTTCTAAAGTTACATTACATAAAGGAGATACTATTGTAGATATTGGAAGTAATGATTCTACTATGTTACAATATTATTCTGATGATTTTGAAAGAATAGGTGTAGATCCAACTGGAATTCAATTTAAAGAATATTATGGTAATATTGATTTATTACCAACATATTTTACTTTAGAAAATTTTCAAAATAAATATGGTATTGATAAAAAATGTAAAATTGTAAGTTCAATATCTATGTTTTATGATTTACCAGATCCAGTTCAATTTGCTAAAGATATTCATGCTATTTTACAAGAAGATGGTATTTGGACATGTGAACAAAGTTATTTATTAACAATGTTACGAACTAAAAGTATTGATACTATTTGTCATGAACATTTGGAATATTATTCTTTACATTGTATAAAACAAATTGCTGATCGATCTGGATTCAAAATTATCGATATAAAATTTAATGAATGTAATGGAGGTAGTTTTCGTATATACTTTTCAAAAATACACTCAACTAAATATCAAGAATGTACAGAATTGATTTCCAATATTTTAAAAGAAGAAATTGATTACGGAATATTTTCAGAAAACACATATAAACAGTTTATTAAAGACTGTGATCATGAAATTAAAAAGTTAGTTGAATTTATTCATAATGTAGTAGATATAAATAAAAAAACAATTCAGATTTATGGTGCTTCTACTAAAGGTAATTGTTTATTACAATATGCTAATATACAACAATCTAGTGTGAAATATGCTGTAGAAAGAAATCCAAAAAAGGTTGGAAAAATGACTTCTACTGGAATTGAAATTATTTCAGAAGAAACTATGCGTGAAAATCCACCTGATTATTTATTAGTTTTACCGTGGCATTTTCGTGAAGAGATAATTGCTAGAGAATCAACATTTTTAAAAAATGGCGGTAAATTAATTTTTCCTTTTCCTAATTTTGAAATTGTAAGTTACTTACCAAAAATGGTTATTACAGGTTCTAGTGGATTTCTTGGTAAATATATGCTGGATATTTTTTATAAAAAGTATAATTTGTATGGAATTCAACGTTCACAACCAAAAGATTATCAAAATAATATCAATATTTTTTCTTTTGACATGAATGATAGAGATAAATTAGAATTTGTACTTGAAACTTTAAAACCAGATGTAATTTTACATTTAGCTTCTATATCATCATCATCTTATGCGTTTAATCATCCGATTGAAACATTGCGATCAAATGGTTTACTTACAGCATATATTTGTGATATTATTCATCGAAATGGATGGAATACTACGAAACTACTTAATATTTCTAGTAGCATTATATATAATGGTCATCATACATATGAAATAAAAGAAAATGAGAATGATACTAATCGTTATCACTTACATCCATATTCAATTGCAAAAATAATGGGATCTTCAATGGTTGAATTTTACAGAGAAACATATAACTATTCTTTTTCAAACGCTATTCTTTTTACTACAGAATCACACAAAAAAACTGGAGACTTTCTATTAAATAAAATAACAACTCATGCTCGTAATTGGTTAAATGGAGATAATAAACCTTTAACTTTAGGAAGTTTAGATTCTTTTCGAAATATTATACATCCAAGTGATGTAGCAAGTGCTTTTCAAATTATATTACAAAATTCTGTTGGAGATAATTACATTGTTTCTGGTGAATGCTCTTACAAAGTCGAAAAAATTGTAATGGATATGTATGCTTTATTTGGTATATTATTGGAAAAAAATGAAAATATTTATTATGAAAATAAATCAAAATTGCCTGTAATTATTATTGATCAAAACGCATTAAAAAATGGAATCGATAATTTACCTATTCATATTTCAGGATATGCCAAAAAATTATCTCTATTAGGATGGAAACCATCCTATAGTATTGAAGATATTTTGAGTGAATATTTATTGTAGAAAAATCATTTCGGTTGAATTATGTTATTACTAAATAATATTTAATATTCTTTTTTTGATTTCATTACTATTTAATGATTCATTATTACTATTTATTTTATCAAATAAATGAATATCTATTAAATCTGGATGAATATACCAATCTTCAAATGGTTTATAAGATCCTTCCCAAAATACAGATACATCCGGAAATACTAAAATATAACCTCTATTTTTTAATATCTCTCTAGTTGTATTTTTTGTGTCATAAAAATTACCAGTATAAATATCATGTTCTAATGTAATAGTCGCAAAAGTATATTTATCAAATACTGTATCATTCAACAATAAAAATGTATCTAATGTTGATTTATTATTAACATCTAAATCAATTTGTAAGTAATCAATATTTAAAGGAAAATTGTTATTGTCTAAAAATTCTCTATAGTTAATAATTCTAGCATCATTTATTATATATTTACTATTTTGTCTATATATTTTGTATAAAGATTCAAATGAATTATCATATTCTACTAATAGACCACTCCATCTATTTTGTTTTTCTAATATATATGTATTATTATGAATTGTTGGATGATTAGAACCTATTTCTAAAAAAAAACCATTTTTTTTATTTTGTGTTGCATATAATACAAAAAGGTCTTGTGTAGCTTGACTATAACTATTTGATAAATTAACTATATTATGCATTTTTTCTATAACATTTTTATTACTATATATATCATTAAATTTACTTATATATGAATAATTATGAATACAATTTTCAATTGATGTAATATTCAGACAAATTTCATCACAATAAATATGTCGAAACATATAACTATTTGATATTCCAATTGGTTTTTTTACTGATATTGCGTAATCTATAACACTAGATATTCCTCGTCCATACATTTCATCGTATAAAAAAATATTAATAGTATTAGATTTTAAAAAATATAAAATATCTAAATTTGAAAAAAAATCATTACTTATTTTTATTATAATACCTGGTTTTACTTCTATATTATTACATATATTTACCATATCTGTAAACGTATTTGGGTTTGGATCAAAATGAGCATTTGGTATAACAAATTTAATAATTGCTTTATCATATTGTTCATTTACTATATTTATAATTTTATCAAATCCTTTATTTTTAAAACCAAAACCAAAAGATCCAATGATAGGTAAGTCTGTATTTTTAAAATCATTTATGAAATTATTAATATTTTTAGTTGAAGGTTTATAATTAACTAATAATTCATCAACATTTTCAAAAATAGGACGTGGAATAGAATATTTATGTTCTGACTCTACTATCGTAGGGTCTATACTAATTACTATATCAAATAAATGTTCAGGTGATTCATGCACAATACCTATATTTTTTATTTTCTTTTGAATATTATCATTATTTAACCAGTTCATAGTTGAAATATGATAATTATATATAATTACATCAATTTCATCACTTATGAAATCTTTTATAGAATGTATACCTTTTGTGTTTAAAATTGATTGTGTATATTCTTGGTAATTATCTACTTCATTGTATATATAATTATTTTTTTTACAATTTTGTAAAATATCATATAGTCTTTTCCCATATTGATATACACCACATTGTTGAATATTTGAATTTAGAAATAAAATATTCATATAATATAATATATAAATTATTATTAAATAGTTATTATCAAATAGTTATTATATATTATATTAATAAATGAAATTAGAAGTTTCCATTGGTGAATCTGTAGATAAGCTATCCATATTAGAATTAAAACATACCAAAATTTCAGACCCTTTAAAATTAGAAGAAATACAAAAAGAAATTGATGCTATTCAAGAAGTCCAAATTTATAAAACACAATTACCATTTTTTTATAAGTTATTATATTTTGTAAATGATAAAATATGGACAATGACAGATGAGATTAAATGTATTGATATAAATAATAGTCAATATTCTTCATTAGCATATGAAATATTTGATTATAATCAAAAAAGATTTAGAATAAAACATTTTTTTAATAAATTATTAGATTCAAGTATTCAAGAACAAAAAAGTTATGCCTCCACAATATGTTTACTTACTATTTCTAATGAAAATATATTATTTTCCAAATTATCTGAAATTTTTTATTTAAGTATTGCATATGATATTTTGATAATAGATTCTATTTATAAAGATTTGATTTCTAAAATTTTAATAATTCCATCAATAAAGCTTATAGATTATTTTTCCGTTGAAAATAATTATATAAAACCGATTAATATTATTAACCTTTCCGAATATTCAATTTCAAATGATTTACAAAATATATTTTCATTAGAACCAATAAAATATGTATGTAGTGGCATGTTTGGTGATTTTATTCATTCATTATCTGTTATCAATGAAAAATATTATGTAACAGGAAGAAAAGGTATTTTATATATTAGCAATCATCATGGTGGGGATGAGTTTCGTTATGGTATAGAAAAAACATTCGAAGATACATTTGAAATTATTAAAAATCAACCTTATATTTTATCTTATTCAATTTATAAAGAAACTGATAATATTGAATGTTGTATAAATTTAAATGATTGGAGAAACAGTCCATTTTTATATAACAAAAACTGGCATTTTATTTATACTAGTACTTATAATATTTCATGGGGTAAACATCCATGGATTACCTTACCTTCTACATTAAAAAAAGATTCAAACTGGGAAAATAAAATAATTATTAATACAATAGCGCATCGTTTTCCATATCATACAAATTTTTATGAAGTGTATGAAAAACATGGTGATAATTTAATATTTGTTAGTATGGAAAAATCAAATTATGATAATTTTATAGAAAATTATAATTTACCAGAAATTAAATATCATATGCTTACATCTTTTACAGAATTATGTATAATCCTTTCTTCTTGTAAATTATTTATTGGTAGTCTTTCAGGACCATTAGCTGTAGCATATGCTATACATACTCCATGTATTATTGATATACACCCAAATTCACTCGACGCTCAAATGATTAATAATTTACAGGAACACTTACCATTCATTTTAAAGATAAATTAGAAATATCATCGTATATGAATGAAATTAATACTATTGATTTAGACATTTTATTTTTTACAGTTAAAATCGGCATTTGAAATGTAAAACTCTATTTTACAGAAGATCTTTAACTATATTTATCAATTGTTACTTCTTTTACAATTTTGGAAATTATTTTATCTTGAAATAAAATATCTTCTGTTTTATCGGAACCACCCATGGATTGCATAACAATTTTCAAATACTTATCATTAGCTTTTCCTTCATCTAACGAATAATTAGGGTTTTCCCTCTTCCAAACAGGAATCATTTTGATATTTTTATGAGCTATATGTTTTATTGCGATTTTCAAACGTTCTTTATCATTATTTTCTTTTTCCCATTTATCCTGATCTTTTACATACAAGACTTCTCTCTTAACATCGCTACAATGAAATGGTCTTTTAGAAATATCTAATTCTTTCAGATTTTTTACAATAATATTTGTAATTCCATCCACATAACCTAATGTACCTACATTTTCTAAGTCACAAAGTTTTATTTTTACAAATTCTACAAACTCTGTAATATTCATGGCGTCTTTACAAGTTTCATTCAGAAAAAGATTCAAGTTAAATGTTTTATTATGTGAATTATTATTTGTGTTAGTGTTATTTATATTAGTAATAGATTTTTCTTTACTAATCTCAAGAACTTGTTTTTGAAGTTCATTATTACTTTTAAGCACATCGGAATTAGTTTTTACTATATCAGCATTTGATTTTACAACTTCTAAAATAATATTAGTAAGATTTTTCAAGTCATTATTTGAATTATCTATTAATTTTATATTTTCATATGTATTACTAGTATTATTTAAACATATTTTTTTGTGTCTCCATAAACCAGAATGAAACTTATATAAACTTCCGCATTTTTCACACGTATATATTTTTTCGGCATTTTTTGGCATTTTTTTTGTATCATTTTTATCGTTTTTGTATCTTTCTATATGCTTAGATGTTAAAAGATGTTTATTAAAATTACTTAATTTAGAGCATTTAAACTCACAAATTTCACAATAAAATTTTTTGGCATTTTTTGGCATTTTTTCTGTATCCATTTATATCTTATAAAGATACAATAAAAATGCCTAAATCCTTTTCACAAAAAATATTTTTATTTTATCGTCACAGTTTTAAAAATATTTTTTTGTTAGTCTTACCGTAATTTTCAATTATGCAGTAAATTATGCTTTTTTTCAAAAGTCTTAAGGCCCTTTTTAATTTTGGACATTTTTAAAATGTCCAAAATCCATTTCCCTTTTGACTTTCCCATACAGAAATCCTTGAATTTTTAATATTATGGGCGGGCTAGTCACCAATACCCCAAAGTCCATAATTTTTTAATCATCAGTAGTTAAATCAATTACTTCTACTTTACTAACAAGTGGTTTATTTAAAGGTTGTCCGCTTTCACATCCTGGACATTTATGGCTTACTCCTTCTTGTGCAAACTTATTCCACCAGCAATCACTGCATATTTTATGTGCTCGAATCTTACCATGTTTCATTAAACATCCACTTGGAACAAATGGTTTATCGTTAATAATTATTTTATGACACATACTACACGTTTCTTCAGCACCTCCTTTTTTATATCGATTCATTCTCGACATTTTTTTGGATTTTCTAATACTTTTACTTTTTTTCCCAAATTTCCTTTTTTTACTACTACTGTACTTTTTCAAAGTTTTTGCTTTCATTCTTATAAATTAAGCATAGATTAAATAACATTTTATACTAAAATAAAATTAAATAAAAATATGAGTTATTTTTTTATTTTTTTAATAAAAAAATAAAATAAATGAAACTTGATAATAATAACGAAAACGAAAATAAAGAAATATTAGAAAATGACAAACTGAGAGAGAAAAAACAAGGAGAAAATAAAGATTTAGAAAAAGATACAGATACTTACACGAATAAAGAAGACGAAAAACTAAACAATAAATTACAAAAAAAATTAAAGGAATATAAAAATATTGTGAGAGACTGGGGTCAACCAATTGGAAATTTACTAAAAAAAACCATTGGGTTTTATTATGGAATTATTCATATTATATTTGTATTTTTGTGTGGTATTATCCTTTTTTTTAGTAATGATGTTTTCTTCTTGTGTGTATTATTATTCATTATTTCTCTTGACTCTTTTGCCATTATAGTATTACACGATTGTCCTTTAACACAACTTGAAGAAAAGTATTTTTCTATTAGTGGTAAAAGAACCGTCAAAGAATTTTTACATAGGTTAGGAATAATGCATAAATGTGATCATTTGTATGAATCACAATTGGAGTTTATAATTAATATGTGGATTGCCGTAGTATTTAAAATTCTAATTATAATTGCTTATAAAATGAGCAAAACAGTAAAAATGTGAATATTTTCAAGTATATTATATTATATTATTATACATTTTCTCATTTAGAACTAAAAAATAAGAAAAAGTGTAAAACAAGAAAATAAATAAAAATAAAATATTCAATTACTTTTTTTATTTTCACACGTTTTAACCAAACCACTAAATGGAAATTTGCGTGGTTCAAAAAATATTCCATTCTGACCACACTTATTTTCATCATTTCTAACAATATCAGCATAATCATACTTTATTTTTCCGGTAACAATATCTTTCACACCAAATTTATTACATTTACCAAAATGATTGTCTAAAAGTAAAATAGAGTAAAAACCACGATAATGAATGCATTTTGAACAAGAAGGTAAATTTCCGTTTATAATACTAGTAGGATCTTTACAGACAAACGAAAAGAGAGTGTAAAAAAAGAATAAATCCATTATTGATAATAATCATATTTTTATCTTTAAATTATAATAGACAAAAATATTTATTGTTGGTAATTAGGATTATTACAAAATTTGAATCCTAAAACATTATAACAATCTTGATTTAACCATTTACCAGTTTTCCAATCATACATTTTATTTCCTGTTGTTTTGGAGAAATTCAAACCTCCAAATCCATAACCAGAAGTTATTGTTCCTGCTTTTTTAGAATATCTTTTTTTCATGGTTTTACTTTTTGTTTTATTCATTCTTTTTTTACTCATAAAATTTCTTTTTGTTTTCATGGATATATTTTATATATTATATATTTATAAAATATAAAATACATATTTTCAAGTTATATGTAAATTTATATTTCTAAATCTAAATCTAAATTTACATATAAGGACGTCTACTTAGTTTTACATAACGACCCTTACGATGAAACACTTTACTTCCTTTTTTAGTAGTAAAATCCAGTCTTCCTTTATGAGTTTTGGAACGAGTTCCTTTGTGGTAACTGTAAGGCTTATAAGTTTTTTTTACATAATGACCTTTACGATGAAACACTTTACTTCCTTTTTTAGTTGTATAATTTAATCTTCCTTTATGACTTTTGGAACGGGTTCCCTTTTTACTAGAATTAGAATTAGAATTTAAATTTAAATTTGAGTTAGATGTTCCTAAAAAAAAGTCCATTATATTATATAAAACAACTATATTTTATTATTACTTCTTTCTATATACATAATTTTTATTTTTGAAGACTTTTGTACTCTTTTAATTTATTATCTAAATTATTTAGATCATGATGCTCGAAATCAAACTTGGAAAATGCTTCTTTTTGTTTTTTTAGTTGTTTTTCTTTCTTTGCCTTTTCCAACACAGCAATAGCTGAAGCAATCTCTGTTTCTGTAACAATACCATCGTTATCTGTATCTATAAGTTTATGTAAAACTCGATACTCATGTGGAACAATACACATGTGACTTTCTTCATTAAATAAATGATCAGATAAAATAGTGAAAATTGCTGTTAAACCAAGAGCAGTATAAATGTCTCGAGTACCCATCCATGCCATAGCAAAAACTAATAACTGTTTACTAACTGTATATTTCATGTATTCTTCGGTAGACTTACTAAATGTTATTGAAATAAATTTGGAACCAACGTTTAGTAATATCATAATGATACCAGCAAAAAACTTGCTGCTATTTAAATACATAATATGATCATGTAAATAACTAAAAATATTAAAACTATTATTAGATTTTGTATTTTTATCTGTCATATATTAAATTAATATAAAAATTATAATACTATTTTACTTTTTAAAATCCAGTCTAATTTAAAATTTGAAAAGCTGATTACTTAAATAATGTACCTCATCCAATTTAATTTTATCCAAGTTAATTAATATTACTTCAATGTTTGGCTTTAATCTAGACATAATAAAATAACTAAAAGTTGAACCCCACATTTTATTCATATCAAAATTTCCTATAAATATATTATTACAGGCACTAGATATTAATAAGTCGATAATTGCGTTTGTTTCTCTTCCAATATTTTCATCTTTTTCGATAAAGCAATAATGATAATTATTATCTTCAAGATATTTTATAACCCTGTTATTCTGAGAATAAGATAATATGATATTATAATCATCTTTACGAATATTTTTTGAAATAATATCAATGTATTTGTTTTGAATATATGTAGTAAATTCATTTTTTTCCATAAAGTTCATTTTACTCCAATGATTAGCAGCATCTTCTTCTACTCTTAGATGTAAAACATTTATTTTTTTTGTATTATCATTGAATTCACCATAACAACATCCTATTTGTTCTTTTATAAAAGTATTACTTATTTCATAAAAAGATGGTGTAAAATAAATATGTCTTAGAAGTTCATCAAAAATATCTTTATGGTGAGAATTTATCCATGATAAAGTATACTTATATTCTGATTTTTCTAAGTTGAAAGAAATATCTTTTTTTCTATCTTCGTCAAAAACATCTTCAAAAATGTAGTTATTAAGAGAATAATTTATATATAATTTTTTACAGACACAAGGAGATGGATCTCCATTAATAGAGTTAAAATCTACAATTTTACTTATGAAAAAACTATTATCTTTTTCATTATAAAAACTATTCAATACTTCTTTTGTAATGTCAATGGTAGAAGAAGAAGATCCATATTTTACAGAATTTATTTTAAAAATTACATTCTTTTTATCAAAAATAACCACATCAAATTCTTTTTTTAAATAAACATTCATTTTTTCTAAATCAAAAATATTGGATATAGTTTCTTTTTTACTTCCTTTATAGTCACATAAAAAATCTTCATAAATGACGGCTTTTTCATGTGTTAATACGTTTGCTATTAGTATGCTAGTTACAAAAGCAAAAATCTGATTAGTTAATCCACCTTGTTCTTCATGTATTTTTGAATAATAAATTAGATTCATTGTATAATAAATAAAAATATATTTAATTTAATATTTTTAATTTATTATTTTTAATTTATTATTTTTTATAATAATCTAAAAAAGACTACTTGCGCTTTTAAACCCATAATCAGGCTCGTTGGGTAAAACTTCTTCAGATTCATACATACTAGGATGAACTGTTAAAGAATTCGATTGCTTACCTTTTTTCAAATTACTTTCTAAACCAACTAAATCTCTGCCTTCCAAAGGGATATGAGAAAGTTGAGACTTTGAATTATTATTGTTATTATTATTTATTTCATTATTTTTATCAATCATACTAGACTCAAAGTTCTCCATGTAGTAAAGATTATTTTCTAATGAATTGTCGACTAGTATAATAGTTAATACAAATAATAATCCAAGCATTTTATTACAACTAGTAACATATACTAAAATCATTAACAAAATAAGTCTTCCTAAACTTGTATAAAGCAACATTTTCAACGTTTTTATTTTGGTAAAATGTGAAATAATTATAATTATAATAATAGCTAAAATAATCGTTGAAATAATTGTTTCTTCTTTTTTATTTAATATGGACATTTATATAAACTATTAATATATTTTTACTGTAACAAATAATAATTTCAGTGTCTTTTCCAAATTATTATCTAAATTTTTAATAAGAATGTCTTTAGCAATGTATGCTGCTCCATTTGATAATGATTCAAATAACAATAAAAATAATGACAATAATGATATAGATAATAAAAAAAAACAACTTCATAATCGAACACAAAAAAGATATCCTAATTTAAAAGAAGGATATAATAATGAAAAAGTAAATTCTGTTTTACAATCAATACATGATAATTCTAATACAGAGGAAGAGGATAATCTAGGAGATTTTAGTCCTCCACCGAAACCTCAATCTTCTGGAGTACAAAAAACAATAAACACGGAACAAATGCTTACTATGGGTAATAATGTTTTAACTAAATCTTTAGGTTTACAACCTTTGCCAAATTATGGAGATAGTTCAGAAAATTTAGATTTAAATAATTTTAATGCCAACTATGGTGATAGTAATACATTAAATGAATACTATAAAAAATATATTCCAAATTATAATGCTAATAATAATCATTTTTTAATAAATAATAGAGGTCAAAATTCTTTTTATGGTCAAGGACAAGGACAGTCAAGTTTATCATCTAGTTATTTAGAAAATGATATTTTATTACAAAAGTTGAACTATATGATAAATTTATTGGAAGAAAAACAAGACGAAAAAACAAATAATGTGACAGAAGAAATTATTCTTTATTCTTTTTTAGGAATATTTATTATTTTTATTGTAGATTCTTTTGCGCGTGTAGGAAAATATGTTCGATAATGATGGGTTCAACAAACTAAACTAGTTAATTATAAGTGTTTTTTCAGGTTTAAAACGGTTATAAGCAAAGTTATAAAAAAAATAAGCAGTCGGACTTACTATATGTGGTCTTGTTTTTAAAACCAAGTTATTAATAATAATATGATTATGTGATATATTTTCTATTGCTGCATATCCAAATCTATATTTCTCTGCTATTTTCCAAAAAATTACTTTATATCCATGTATAAAAACTTTTGGATCTAACATATTGTTAGATTGGTTAACGGAAGCAAAGCAAGTAAGAACTTCTAAATCTTTATCGATAAAAGTAGATGTTTTTCTAAAAAAATAAGCACAACTAATTTCATCTTGACAAAGAATAACATAAATAAAAATATTATTTGATTTAATAAGTTCTAATATATTAGAAAATTCTGGAATAATCACAATATCAAAATTATCATAGTTATCTTTTAAAAAATCAAATAAAAAATGTATATTTTCAGAATTAATTTCTAATATGGAATATAGATTTGATAAATCTGTAGGTTTATACCATTTAGTAACGTGAAAACCAAATGTGGAATAAATAGTTAAAGGTACAATTCCGGTAAGTTGTCCTTCTCTCTTAAAGAGAGAAATAGAAATGTCTTTATTCAAGTGTCTTTGATTATATTCATGTGTTTGAATAATTTCAGGCGCTATTCCTTTTTTACGATTATTTATGTCTACGCATAAATAATCAACATAATAAACATCAAACATAGACTCGGTGTTTCCATTATTTATTTTTACATGTAGTGGTCGAGAAGTCATCACTCCGATTATTTTTTTATCTGTAATTATTTCGTTCGTTTTTGAACGAATTAATTGCTCATCCTGGCTGTAAAAGGTAAAAAAACATTTTGTGTTGTGTGAGGTAAAATAAGGAACAATATTGGATTGTTCAGGAGTAAAAGTATTTCCTTTATTTTGTAAATAATGTTTTTTTATAAAGTTTATGAATTTTTTTAGTTTGATGTCACTAACTTTCGTAAAAATCAATGTTTCTATATTCTGAAAATTAGTATAACGATTTTTTAGTGGTAAGTGGTGCATGATGACTCCAGGTGGAAATAACATGTAATGAAAATCATAAATGTGGAATACAGGTTGTATAGACCAAAACCGAAAATTTAATTTTATGTATATGGTTAGAATGATGATTAATAGAATAATAAATAATATTATGAAAAATAAATAGTAAATCATAATATGATTTATTTTTAAAATAAAAATAAATTTTAATTGTATTTTATTTTTGAATAGTCATTATCTTAGTCTTTTTTCAAATAGTCTCTAACAAACTTGTCTTCATCATACTAAAAACTATCTTTTTCTTCTTCTGTGTCATCATTATCATCATAAATTTCTAGTATTTTTTCTAAATCATCAGAATTGGTTGCTATACTTTCCATACTTTGATTTTTCACTTGTTCAAATAATTTTTCTCCGGAAAATTCATTTCCTTGTTCTGGTACTTCTTCTTTTTGTTCTGGTACTTCTTCTTGTTGTTCTGGTACTTCTTCTTGTTGTTCTTGTTGTTCTGGTACTTGCTCTGGTACTTGTTCTGGTACTTGTTCTGGTACTTGTTCTGGTACTTGCTCTGGTACTTGTTCTGGTACTTCTTCTTTTTGTTCTGGTACTTGTTCTTGTTGTTCTGGTACTTCTTGATCATCTTTATGATCTTCTTCAACTACATTATCATTATAAAGTTTTACAGGCTTAACTTTATTTTCAAAAAAACTGTTTATAAATGAAAAAATACTTTTCATAATATATATATTTTGTAATATAATATTTTTATATTATTAAATTTAAAAATAATATTTTATGATGGTTTTATTAATATATATAAATATTGGTAATCATAAGCACATTTCATAAGATCAATTTTACCCTGAATAATAAATCCAACATTTTGTGCTTGAGTTAAAATGTCATCTTCGTTTTCCATATAAAAAATATGTTCTTGTTTTCTTGTTTTATTATTATCTTTAAATTTGAATTTTTCATTGAAGATTGCCTTGTTTTTTGAAGTATCTAACTGAAAGTCAGCAGTATAAGTAAAATGATCAAAAACCACCTTTGAAGAAGTAATACGTTTTTTAGCATATCTTTGAGGAGATACAACTAAAAGTGGATTTGCTACAGGTAATATTGGATCAAAATCATCTCTGGATACTAAATGAATTACTAAATAACCACCAGGCATTAACCATTCCATACAATTACTAAAAAATTTCTCTTTGTTTGGTATGTAATAAATAGTAAAATACATACAAAGAATATGAGTAAAGGAATTGTAATTAAATTGAACAGCATTTTGTACATCGCCTCGGAGAAAATCTAAGTTAGGATAATTTTCTTTTGCTTTTTTAACCATTGCACTAGAAATATCTACACCTGTAGCACGGAATCCTTTTTCGGATAGTTTAGCAACATGGTGTCCAGTTCCACTACCTATATCTAAAATGATACTTTGTGTAGTAGGTGTTGTTTTATTAATAATTTCGCCAATTTCATAATCATCTTTTATTTGATTATAAACTAATTGGTCGTAAATATCCACATAAAAATCATCATATAAATCGTTTCCAGAAAGAAATACAAATTCATCTGTTTGTTGAAATCCTTCTTTAATTTTATTATTAAAACCTTCTTTTTTAGATGCCTCTTGATTTATATATTTAAAAAAAATGACTAAAGCCAATAATATTACTACAAATAATAATACTTTTCCCCAATTAGATATTTTATAATAACTATTTATAATTGGACTTAATGGATTTTTTATTTTCATCTATATGTATAGTTGTTAAAAAAATTGTGTCTTTTTTATTATATGAATGATTCTGAAATTAATGATATTAGAGAACAAAAAGATTTTAAAGGGATTTCTTTTTCTAAATTTAAAAAAACAGATGTAAAAAAAGAATTTCTAAATAGTTTAATGAATTCTAAAATTGAACCAGCGTGTTATTGGTGTGCCGAATTAATTTGTGCTGGTCATTATAGTGATATTTGGGACATCATTATTTTTTTTTACAGTAAAAATATTCACTCGGGAAATCCAAAACTGGCTACCTATTTAGAATTAAGAGTTAATAATTTTAAAGAAGTAATTAATAATGGATACTCTTCTTTTCCTTTAAAAATGCGCAATAATGAAAAAATACGAAAATTATTTAGTGAAATTATTTGTGTTATATGTGATGCTAAAAAGAAACATAGTTTTGATGAAATAAAAGTGAAAAAAGAAGATTTTGATTTGACTCAGTTAACAGATAAATTAAAAGCTTCTAGTGTTCAGTTTGTTGAAAAAGTAATTCTCCCGGAAGATCCAAAAGAATTATTTGTTGCTATTAATGAACTTGTTTATAATATTTCACAAAATAATAATTTAAATACTTGTTACTGGATGGAATGGATACTAGAGTTTGAGAGTATTTGTAAATCTAAAAAAGAAAAATGTAAATGTGAAAGACGTGATGAAATTCCAGTTGAAAGTAAATATCAAAAAGATATAATATGTTTATTATGGAGTATTTTTTTAAAAAAAGCAAAAGAAACGGAAAATCCGTTGATTTTAAAAATTATTCAAAGTTTAATGAATTTGTTTTTTTTGAAATATGGTCCAGGCACTACTAAAAAAAGAAAGTTTATTCTTTATTTTGTAATTTCTTTATTGACTGAAAATATAAATTTGAATGAAGAAATCGTAAGAGAAAAACAAAAGGAAATCATTAATAATGTTAACAAAAATATAAATTCCATTTATAAACAAATTAAACAAAATGAAGAAGCGCCAGGAACAGATTATTTATTTAAAGATATAAAGAATTCTAATTTGGAAAAAACGATTGAGAAACTAGAAAAGATGAATAATTTTGGAGAGACTTTTGTTCCAAGAATATAGTAGAGTAATTTTCAAAAATATAGCTTAAATAAATTTACAATAAAATTGAATTAAAACTTTAAATATAAAATATATAAATATAAACTAAACATGGATATTTTACCACCTGCTCCACCAAGTAAAGAAGAAGAATTTATTCCTGGGAATTTTGATTACGTTCAAAGTAAATGTGAAAAAATAATGTTAACTACTGCTTATAAAGCGATTACAATAACAGAAACATGGGATTTTTTCAAAAATTTTGAAGATAATTCTGATTATAGTGCTGATGAAATAAATAAGGTTTATACAAAAATAGAAGAACTAAATTATCTTGGACATTCTGGATGTTCTTTTATTTGTACTATAAATAAAATGATATTTATAGCAAAATATGGAGAACTCAAATACAAAGAAGAGTATGAAAAATATAAAAATTATGAAAATATATGAAAATATATGAAAAAATTATATTCACTTATAGTAAATTCATTTTGTAATCTGTAATCTATACTTGTATTTACATAACAATTTATAGTAATAATAAAAAGTAAAAATATTTGTTTATTATATAATATATGAAAAGTACATTTAGAAAAAAAATGAATAAATTTAAAAAAAATATAACTTTACGTAAAAAATATTCTTCAATACTTTCGATTTCTAATTTTGAAGAACAAATTACTCTTTATTTTTTAGAGATGTTGATGATGGTAAAATTATTTCATTGGAAAACACATAGTTATGCTACTCATAAAGCAACAGATGAATTATATAGTAAATTAAATACAAATATTGATCGTTTTATTGAAGTTTTATTAGGAAAAACAAATTCTCGTATTTATATTACAAAAACACGAAATTTACCATTATATGATTTTAATAATGTAGAATTTTTTAAAGCAAAAATACAAGCATTCAAAAATTATTTAGTAGATTTAAATGAAGAACCGTTTATTAAAAAAATGTCGAATGCTGACTTGTTAACTATCCGCGACGAAATTTTAGCAGATTTAAATCAATTTTTATATTTGCTTACCTTTAAATAATTTTTTTCTTGCATTTATAATAAAAATTTAATATATTTATTTTTATTATAATGGAAAATCCAAGTTATTCTCAAAATTATACTGAAAATATGTTTCCTCAAAATAATTCCATTGAATCTGGAAGTGTTTCATTCATTGATTGGATTCGAAGAATCACATGGCCTTATTGGTTATTATTTTTTTTAGTATTGGCATTTTTAGGATTCAATATATTTACTTTTATTTCTAAAGGAGCAGGAGAAACAGGTTCTTTATTAAATTCAATTATCGATAAATTAAAAAATACAGGGAAAGTCATAAATACTTTAAAAAATTTAATATTTACTTCAGCAACTGGAACAAAAGGTATTATTGATACAACAGCAGCTGTAAGTGATGATGTTTTAGAAAAAATACAAGAATCAACACAAGTAGTTGGACAAACAGTAACACCTGCTACCGTATCTACAACGTCTGTTAGTAATAGTCAACCTCAAATTCAAGGACAACCTGATATATCACAAAATAATACACTGAATAGAGCATTGAATACTTCCGTTCAACAATCAAGTATTGGAAATATGAATTATCAAGCGGATGATTCATTAAGTGCTATTCAAAGCGGAGGTTCTAAAGGAGGTTGGTGTTTAATTGGGGAAGATAGAGGGTTTAGAAGTTGTGCTCAAGTAGAAAATGCCGATCAATGTATGTCAGGTGATATATTTCCAACCAACGAAATTTGTGTAAACCCTAGTTTAAGAGAATAGTAACATGTAAATAAAATTACTGTGATTGAATATCATTTGCTGAACGAAGAAATTTAACTCCTTGAGGCCATTTATTACCTGAATTATTCATCGTATATCTATTTCTTGGATAATAAGTTGCTAACCCAGAATTATAGCATAATTCTTGTATTTTACCTGGAACATCAGAATCGCTTGTTAAATGACAATTATTAAGATAATTTTCGGTTATTATATCACCAGTACATTTATTTACTGTAGTAGTACAAACAAGCGAACCTCCATTTGGAACTACTATTGGTGCGGGTGGTAAAGGTGGAGAAGGAATATTTGGACTTGGTTTTACATTTGGTTTAGGTTTAGGTTTAGGTTTAGGTTTAGGTTTTTTAACATTATCTTTATTACCGCCCGATCCACTAGATGGTTTTTTTACTGGAGGTATAACTGGTTTACTACAAGAAGTTACTGGTAATGTAGTTGGTGTACCATTCATTGTAATATTTCCTTTAACAGCTACTCTTTGTAAACTACTTGAATTTGGTTCACTAACAGAATCAGTTTGACTTGCCCACGTAGTCGTTCTATTTACCCATTGTCCCTTTGCTATTTGGGAATATCGTTGATTTTTCGTTAAATTGGAACTATTAGATTTGTATTGAAGAATATTTCCTTTTTCAATCATTTGTAATTCATAAGGGAGTGTACTTTGAGGAACATAAATTTTTAATTGGGGAATATAAACAATACCATTTACATTTTCAGGACATCTATTTTCTACTCTATACCATTGTCTTGGTGGTAGAGGATTATAACCTGGTCCTAAACATGACATGATTTATATATAAATACTTATATATAAATCTAAAATCTAAATCTTTTTTTATAACTAAAAAATAAAACAACACATATTTTTACACTGTTACCTTAAGGATTATACATATTATTAGAACCAGCAAAATACCATTTCATTGACAAATAGTCTGATTTTTTGTAATTAATATTAGAACTATTAGCTTGACTAGTACTAGGACCACTTTGAACTAGATTTTGAATCGCTGCTGTTCCTAAGGCAAAGTCATAATACCATAAATTTGATATGTAACCGTCAAACCCACCATTTAATGCCATAAAAACATCTCCATAGTTTTGTTTTGGAACACCAGATAATTGTAAACTTCTAGATATAGTACCGTTAATGTAAACGTCCAATGTAGTATTTTCACATCTAATAATTACATTAAACCATTTATTAATCGGAATATCTGGAATAACAATTTCTTCATTAATTTCACTAAAAGTATTCATTATTAAACATAAAGCATTTGTTTCTGGTGCTATGTATAAACCTGGAGCGTTATTAGGAAAATTCATTCCGTTATCTAAAATTTTGTTGTTTCCTTTGTGAAAAATATGTCTGTATTGTCCAGATAGATATTGTAAATCATTGATATAAATCCACACAGACCAGGTAAATTCAATACCATCTCTTGCGTTTACTGAACGATAAATTGTTTTAGAATTTATACCAGAAGGATCCTGTGTGATTACTAATGCTTGTTTTGCTTCTATCATTCCGTTAATTAAATGTGGTGAATTATTTCTTATAAATAAAGTAGTAACCATCATAATTCCTAAACGTAATAAAATGATAAAAATGAAAATTACTAATAATAAAAAAGCAAATTTTGCCACTAAACTATTCGATTCAAAAAAACTTTTAATTCCAAAAGTACTTCTATTTGTTGAAAATCCATTATAAATACTCATTTATATATATTTATAAGAAAAAGGAAAAATTAAATTGTAAATGATTTTTTAACATTTCCATTTTCCTCAAAAGAAACCTTTAATTGATAATTAGTATTAAATATATTAGTTCCATAACCCTGTGTATAAATATTCCAAGCTTGTTGAGGATTAATAGGATTAGGAAAGTATTGTAATTTGGATGTATAACCATTAAATCCTCCACCAGGAGTAAGATAAACATTGGAGTTTTGGTTAATCATTGCTATACCAGGTAATAAACATGTTTTTACTAATTTTCCATCCATATAGACATCCAATGTTCTTCCATAAACACTTATTAATAAATTAACCCATC
>Ga0214923_10003199_pt1 | contig 20783 bp, 14 predicted proteins | sample LL1510_MetaG_FD_177993 | JGI IMG/M metagenome (GOLD analysis project Ga0214923, IMG submission 177993) | Freshwater microbial communities from Lake Lanier, Atlanta, Georgia, United States - LL-1510 | ecosystem: Environmental > Aquatic > Freshwater > Lake | place: USA: Georgia | collected...
TTGCAGTCAGTGTAAGGAGGCTTTCGCCGTTAATAAGCGGCACAAACTGTTTTGGAAACTGTTGACGTGAGAGGGGCCAAAGGCGCGTGCCTGAGCCGCCGCAAAGAATTACAGGATGTAGGGTTGTCATTGACATAGTGGCCCAGTATCAAAAGATCACGCGAAGCGAAAGTGTAGCGTCATCAATTGCATCTGCCACAATACCGAGCGTGACCCTCCTCAGACAGTTCAAAAAACTCTATTACCGATTGCCGATGTCGCCTGCAATGCGGCACCGCATCGGTTTGCTCAGGCGACGGCTGCTCGGCCGACAGGGCGAACTACCGTCGTTGGCAGCCTCGGACGCGGAATCCAAACCATTTCGCGCCTGGGCCGATGGCAGCGCAGCAGGTACAAGCGACGACAGGATTGCTCGAGTCGATTTGGATCCGTGCGCTCAAGCTGCGGATGGGGACAACAGGCCCGCTGAGATCTCGCTTTGGCTTAGCGACGACAGTGTCGTCGTCTTTTACAGCGTGATCGATTGGCACTTTCGCCATCAAAGGCCCCAGCAACTCGCCCTTTCGCTTGCCCAGCGGGGGTTCGTTGTTTTATACATCAGCGTGAATTTCGTCAACGATCCGCAATCAGGCTTTCGTCTTGAGCGCCTTAGTGAGCGACTCGCGCTCTATCAAATTTTTCTTCATGTCAGCGGGCAGCACAGTGTTTACGAAAACATTGCCAGCGAGGCAATATTGCGTCAACAAAAAATCGGGCAGCGCATGATGTGGGAGTATTTCGGTATTCGTGACGCTATCCATATCGTTCAACATCCTTATTGGACCAAGCTTGCCAGTTCGGTGGCTGCGTCAAAGCTGGTTTATGACTGCATGGACTTTCACGCTGGCTTTTCAAACACGAGCCAGGCACATCACGAGGGGGAGCTCAAGCTGATCCAGCAAGCCGACTTGACGATCGTTAGCTCAGATTATTTGTTCAAGATGGCACAAGGCGCAGGTGCAAAAGCGCTCTCATTGATCAGAAACGCCACAGAGTATCCCCATTTTCGTCAAGCATACGTCCGCGCTCCGGATGGAGCAGCGAAGATCATTGGCTATTACGGAGCGATCGCAGAATGGTTCGATGTTGGACTGGTTAGAACGATCGCGACAGCTTTCCCGGATGTTGAGATTAGGTTAATCGGCTCCGATACCGTCAATGCCCAAAGCCAGCTCAAAGATCTTAGAAACGTTCGATTTTTGGGAGAAATTCCCTACCGTAGGTTACCGGAGCAACTCGCAGCTTTCTCGGTTTGCATCATACCTTTCCGGATTACAGAACTAACGCTTGCGACGAATCCGGTCAAAGTTTATGAATACCTAAGCGCCGGCAAACCCGTTGTGGCCGTTGACCTACCCGAACTGCGCAGCATGGACCATCTCATTTCGCGCTGCCTCAGTGCACAGGAGTTTGTCGAAGCGGTGCAAGGCGCACTTGAAGAAGTAGATCCGCAAAGGCAACAAGCCAGAATGCAATTTGCAGCCGAGCAAACCTGGGAGCAACGTGCAACCGAACTGATCCTAGCCCTTGGCGATTCGAGCATTGAGCCTCTTGTCTCGGTCGTTATCGTCACCTACAACAACATGGCCTTAACTGAACGTTGCCTCTCTAGTCTTTCCGATTCAGTTCGACAAGGTCAGTACAGCGTTCCGATTGAATTGATACTGATTGATAACGCTTCAAGCGACGGAAGTGTGGAAATGCTCCTTCGATGGGAAAATTTACCGATCGGTCCGCCGTCACCGGTTCGCGCGAAAAAGCTTGTCTTGAACACAGTAAATCGGGGTTTCGGGCCGGCTGTGAATCAGGGATTGGCCATGGCGAGCGGCGATTTTTTTGTCATACTTAATAACGATACAATCGTCACGACCGGATGGGCAAGAGGTCTGTTAAGGCACTTGCAGCGCAATCCTGAGCTGGGGATGGTGGGACCGGTTACCAATAATATCGGTAATGAATCAATGATTCCGCTGCCAAAAGGTTCGGTCGACCATACCTGCTTCGCCGGAAGACGTTATAATCTCGATCACGCAGGAGAGCTTTACCCTCTGCAAATCGCCGCATTTTTTTGTGTCATGATCCCTAGAAACGTCCATGAAATCGTGGGGTGCCTCGATGAGCAGTTCGTTCCTGGCTTCTTTGAGGATGATGATTATTGCCTTCGTATACGCAAGGCTGGTTTTCAGATAGCCTGCGCCGAGGACGTTTTCGTTTATCACGAGCTATCTGCATCCTTTGATCAACTAGCTCTTTCGAACCGCGCGGCGATTTTTGATCGCAACAAGGCACTTTTCGAAGCGAAATGGGGACCTTGGAAACCTCATCAATACAGGCCAGCGGGAGCGAGAGCGATTGCATTAAAGCGCGAAAGGCGATGAACAGGTGCCAAAAATCGGGTGATCTTGTTCCGATCATGGTATTGATCGGAACAAGACCAGAAGCAATAAAACTTGCACCTGTGATCGAGGCGTTTAGATCAAGTGCGTGGGCAAGGCCCCAGGTTGTGCTCACGGGCCAGCACAGTGACTTGATCGATCCGCTCGTTGAAAGTTTTGGTTTGGAGGTCCACCATCACTTGCGTGTGATGCAAGCGAACCAGTCACTTGCATCGGTGACTGGGCGAATTTTGGAGCGCCTCGATCAATTGCTGCTTGATCAGCAGCCCGTAGCGGTTATCGGGCAAGGCGACACCGCAAGCGTTCTTGCTGGGAGCATGGCAAGCTTTTTCAGAAGCATACCCTTCGCCCATGTTGAGGCCGGCTTGCGCACCGGCAATTTGCTTGCGCCGTTTCCCGAAGAACTCAATCGTGTTCTGACCAGTAAGATGACCCAGTGGCATTTCGCACCGACAGAGACGGCAAAGAGGAACTTGGTCTTAGAGGCAGTGCCCGAATCGAGGATTTGGGTCACCGGCAATACGGTAATTGATGCTTTGAAGCTCTGCCTCGCGCGACATAATGCTTTCAGTACGGAATCGATCCAAAATCTGAAACCGAATCCACCGATCGCATCCGTCTTTGCTTCCGGGAACCAGCTGGAATGGACCCGGTTTCTTGAGTCAAACCGCGAGATGGTCTTGATCACCGCGCATCGAAGAGAAAATTTCGGACCAGCCTTGCAATCAATTTGTCGTGCGATCCTAGAGCTTGCATCGCGCTACCAAGATCATGATTTCGTCTATCCTGTTCATCCGAATCCACAAGTTCGTGACGTGGTCGGATCGATGCTTGTTGGGCTGCCGAATGTTTTTCTGATGCCGCCCGCCGATTACCCCATCTTTTGCCTCTTGATGCAAAAGGCACGCTTGATATTGAGCGATTCGGGAGGCGTACAGGAAGAGGCGCCGGCACTTGGTACACCCGTCTTGGTTTTACGCGAGGAAACCGAGCGACCCGAAGCGGTAAGGCTAGGCTGTAATCGACTCGTGGGTACTGACACGCAACGGATTGTTGATGGTGTGGAGACTCTTTTTTCGCAACCTGAAGAGTATCGGGCAATGGCAAATGCAGGGTCCCCTTATGGGGACGGTTTGGCGGCGCAGCGTATCGAGGCAGTCTTACGTGACCATTTCGCCTAACGACGACTTCAGATGAAGCGGCGCTTCACAAAGTATCTCGTTGATCAACTCCTCCGACGAAGAGTTCGAGGAGGGGCGTTGTTGTGCTGAAAGTCTGGGCTCAAGAAGGTGCGGAAATCTGTCCGTGAAGGTGATCTACCTGTCGCCGGTTCCTCTGCAAAGCTTCGCGCAAAGGCCTCACCATTTTGTGCATTGGTTGCGCAAGGCCTTCACAGCTGAAGTGCTCTGGATTGAGACCCCGCCCATACGCTTCCCACGCTGGTCAGACTTAAGCCTAATGGCGGCAAGTGCCAGTGTGGGCACAGCAAGGGGTGGGGAGCAAACACAGTCTTGGGTCCATGAACCTTGGATTGTGCGTCTGCGACTACCTGGCTTGCCATTCGAACCGTCATCGATTGGCCGAACAATCAACCAACTGGCATGGGGCCCAAGTCGAGCGAGGATCGCCCGTTGGTTGTACAGCGGTTTGGGTCGCCGCGGTCGCGGGTACTCTAAAGCATGGCTTGTGGTTGGAAGACCCTGCCATGCTGCGCTTTGGCTCCACCAGTGTTTCCCAGAGCTGTCAGTGGTCTACGACGTCATGGATGACATGGCAGCTTTTTATCACGGCGCGTCAAGCAACTGGGTAAGGCAATGCGATAACGCACTCGTTGGCATTGCAAGCGACATCATGGTTTCATCGAAGAAGCTGTTGCAGCGTTATCAGCAGCGCACACAAAACTGCCACTTTGTGCCCAACGGTTTAGCAATTAGCGAAGGACGTCTTGGAGATTTAAGGACGATGCTAGAAATAAGGAAAGGGCAAAGCGCCAAGCATAAGCACCCCGTGTTTGGGTACATTGGATCCATTGCAGCGTGGTTCGATTGGCTGCTGATTGTTGAACTTTGCAGGAGGCTGAAGTCTGAAGGATTCCAACGGTTCACGATAAAACTTATCGGACCGATCCATGTTGAAGTCCCTAAGGATCTTCCGCATGAAGTGATAATTAAACCGCCGATCTCCCAAGAGATGATTTGGGACGAATTGGAAAAATTTGATATCGCATTAATTCCGTTCAAACAAACGCAGCTTACCGAATCGGTAGACCCCGTTAAATTCTACGAGTATCGAGCGGCTGGTCTGCCAGTGTTAAGCAGCCACTTTGGAGACATGGCTTTACGCAACGAAAGCGACGGTGTATATTTTTTTGAAGCGGTGCTCAAGGGACAGATTACGATCGAGGCGATTCTACTTGCCAATTCAATTCCCGATGCGAGCTTTTACAACAATCATTGTTGGTCGACTCGATTTGCTAGGCTTGTTTGTTTTAAGGAAACGCTAAGTACGACTTAGGCCTCGAACCAAGGCAAGTAGCTGTTTGCGGTCGGTATCGCCGGTTGTAGGTGGCCAGGCAGCGCTTCGAAAAACCCTAAACGCTTCAACAGGGAAGTCTTTAAAATCATGTTCTCCGATTCGACTTTTGTGGTCCAGTGACAAGGGTTCCTCTTCCAGGTACGGGGAAAGAAAGAGGGCAAATCCCTTCGTGTGCTCAAGCACTTTCTGAATAAAAGCTTTCGGCTGAGCTAAGTGTTCAATTGCGTTTGAGCAGTAAACAATATCCCACTGCTCGGTTCGAGCGACCGACTCGATCGAACTGTGAATGAAGCGCACGAGAGGATACGATAGCTCAATGAAAGCTCTGCGTTCGTCTGTGATGTCAAGTACTGAAACGTCGAGTTTAGGACCAAGAAAATCAGATCGATGCATTTGTGATATCAAACCGGCTGCAGCTCCGAATGCCGGACCAATATCAAGGAAACGCAGGGTTTCGTGCCTCGGATAGCGCGCAAGCAACTCCTGAAGAACGGGATAGATATCGATAAGAAAACAAAGAGCTTGGGGGTTGTTGCAACTGAGCGCGTATTCTCCGATTCGACGATCGGTTCCCGCTAGGGCAATTTGTACTTCCTCGATACATTGGGCACAAAACTTGGGCGGTAGGTGCCGCAACAGCAGTTTAAGCAGCCAGCTTGATAGCGACTTTTTCCTTCGAGTCAAAGGTGAGCCTCCCAAACTGTCTGAAAGAGGCAGGCTCCTTGCTCAGATCCATGATGCTCAAGCATCACATGAGCGACAGGGTCGATCATGTCATAGCCGTGTATGGCACGTTCGCAAAACAAGTAAACTCCAACACGGTAGCGGCCCTTGTTTAGGGGAATCCTTGATATCGTGGCTGAGATGTATCCAATGCCATCTTCGGTGCGCGGGATTAATAGACTTGCACTCTTTGACAGTGCAGTGCCTACAATTTTGCCGCCTTCTGTAGACAAGACTAATGCTGCTGTCGGTGAAGGAATGGACGGGTCGCTGGCAAATCGCATGCTCACTTCGAGCGTAGAAAGTAGTGAGGTACCGCTGAGCTCTTTACCGGTTACGCCATCAAGGCTGACCGTGACCTCGGTAAAGCGTGCATCGTTTTGAGGTGCTTTGAATCGAACCGATTGGCCTGCACTGTGATCAAAATCAGGGGCCTTGTTCACTTTCAACGCTTCAGTTGATTGTTCAACTCGCGGAGCGTCCGTTGGCTGGGCCGAACCGTCGAGCGAATATGCATCGATGAAATCTTGATACGGCAGTATCACTTCGCTTAGGGCACCTAAGCGCTGAATCTTTCCTCGATGTAACCACAGCACACGATCGCAAAACGCTTCGATGTGAAAAAGTACATGGGAACAAAACAGGATGGACGTTCCCCTTTTCCGGATCTCCATGATTCGATCAAACGACTTTCGGCGAAACGCTCCGTCCCCAACCGATAAGGCTTCGTCGATGATCAAGATATCGGCGTCAACGCTGGTCGCAATTGCAAAGGCTAAGCGAACCTGCATACCGCTCGAATAGGTCTTTACAGGCTGATCAATATGGTCACCAATGCCTGCAAAGTCGATAATTGAATCGAGCCTACTCTCGATCTCATACTTTTCCAGTCCAATGGTCGCCGCATTGAGATAAATGTTCTCGCGCCCGCTGAAGTCAGGGTTAAATCCTGCGCCGAGCTCAAGGATTGCGGCAATCCGTCCTTGTGTTTTGAGTTGGCCTTCCGAGGGGTGAAGCGCTCCGGAAATTAGCTGCAACAAAGTTGATTTCCCAGCTCCATTTACGCCGATTACGCCCAAAACTTCACCCTTTTTCAATTCGAACGTTACGTTATGCAGAGCGGTAAAACTGGCGAAATTCTTTTTACGATTTGGCATAAAAAAATGAAGAAGTCGATCGACCGGATGGCGATATAGGCGGTAACTTTTCCCTAATTGCTTCGCAACGATCACATCAGGCAGATCGGCCGATCCTACGACCCTATCATTTTGTTGATGCTCAGAGGACATCTGCAAACCCTCGCTGCAGTCCTCGAAATAGAACGATTGCCGCGCCACAAACTGCCGCAGAAATGAAAAAATGAGTTACCCAGTCTGAAAACACGAGATTCTGATTGTTTAAGAGAATTTGACGAAGTGACTCTGAAGCCCAAGCAAGCGGGTTGGCCTCGAACAGACCTCTCAGCTGCAGAGGTATTGCATTGAGAGGATAAAAAATTGGGGTGAGAAACATCAGCAGGCTATTGACAGCAGGCATGATCTGACCGATGTCTCTCACATAAACTCCAACGCTGGCAAGGATGAGGCTTAAGCCGAGTCCATAAAGGGCGATCGGTATGAGCCAGGCAATGGCCCACAGCATTACCCAGGAAATTTTCCCCAAGATTGCGAGCACCACGCTTGCAATGCAGAAAGCACTCAGGATGTGAAGCATGGCAACGGCAGCGGTAACGATCGGTAGCAAGGCTAAAGGAAAGCGTACCTTGGTTACAAGGCTCGGCTGAGAAATGATCGCAGACGGTGATCGAGATAAAACTTCGGCAAAAAAATTAAATACAGCGAGACCGGCGAGTACATTCAGTCCGTATTCGGTCGCACTGAGTACGCTTGTGCCGCCCGGATCCTGATCGAAAGCAACACCTGCCAATGGCCAGCGCATGTTCATAAAAAAATGGAAAACCAGCGTGAATACGCTGATTTGGGCAAGCGGTTGAAGGATCGGCCAAGCTAAGCCTAACCAGGATCCGCGGTAACGACCGCCCAGATCGCGTTTGAACCATTGCGAGAATAAAAAAAACCACCGGCTCATGTTTTGTGAAAGTCTAGATGAGGAACCGTGCACGATACACCCGAGTTGTGGTCCAATCCATTCGCATGAGGGGCAATCGCGTCGAAGAACACTGGTCACAATGGCAGCGTGAGCAAGAGTCAGACAAGCGCCTTGGCACGCACCGGGGCTATGTTGACTGGGCAGATCATCCAACCGTGTGGAACCTAGTGTCAAAGGAAGCCTTTGGTACTTCAGGTCAGAGATCTGTGATCGGCGATTTTGCTGACTTTCTTGCTTGCCTTATGAGCCCTTTCGAGAGGCCGAATGCACTGAGCCTGTGCTGCGGGAATGGAGATTTCGAAAGGCAACTGGTTCGCTCTCGCGTTCTTGAGACCGTAGATGGCGTGGACTTAGCATCTGCAAGGGTGCGCGCCGCGCAAGAGCAGCTAGCCAATGAGGTCGCGATTCAAGAGCGATGCCGATTCTGTGTGGCGGACGTCAACCGACTTTCCTTGAGGCCTCGAACTTACGATCTGGTGATTGCCAAATCCGCGCTTCACCATGTGGAATCGCTCGAGCGGCTCTTCGAGGAAATATATTGGGGATTAAAAACCGAAGGATGCATCGTTGCCATGGACTTTTTTGGGCCTTCTCGTTTTCAGTGGTCTGATCTTCAACTGGAACTTGCCCATCGACTGTGGACCGAATGTGTGCCCTTTGAAATTCGCCAACGTGCGAAAGCCGATGGCCTAGCATACCTTGAAAGACCAAGCTTGGATGCGATGATGAGACTTGACCCTTCTGAAGCCGTGCGGTCCTCTGAAATTTTGGCGGTAGGGCTTGAATTGTTCACGCTTGAACAGGAAATCCCGCTGGGTGGAACCCTTATGAACCTGATGCTGTGGGGAGACCGCGTCAACTACTTCGACCCCGGTGCGGAACCCCATAACGAATGCCTTCAGCAAGCGTTTTTGCAAGAACGGCAATGGATTTTAGAAGGACTCATCGAAAGCGATTTTCGGCTTATTGTGCTGAAACCGAAAAAGAGGACGCGATCATATGCGTGATCGAGGATGGGAGTCGGAGCTCTATCCCCTGCGCACACTTCAGCTTGACCAGCTTGGCATTTGTCTGTGCATCGCGCCGCATCCCGACGATGAGATTTTGGGCTGTGGCGGACTTCTAGCTTTGCTCGCTCAACAGTCGCAAAGCTGCGGGAGCTTGATCCTTACCCGCGGTGAAAGCGCGTCAGGCGATGCTGCATCGCGGATACATGAATCCGCGCAGGCCGCGGCGATTCTGGGTATGCCGCCACCGACCATTCTTGACGAGGGCGATCGACAACTGCGCTATGGTGAATTGCTAATCTCCAGGGTACGGAAGGCAATTGAGTGTCACAAGGTGTCGACGCTGCTGCTGCCTTCGCTGTCCGAACCGCACCCAGACCATCAGGTTACAGCGCTGGTAGGCCTAGCTGCTGCCGCTCAGGTTTCGATGTGCAGTCGTATCCTTTTTTACGAAGTCGGGGCACCGATGCATCCTAATTGCTGGATCGATATCGATTCCGTATCGGATAGAAAATGGCTTGCTGTAACTGTTTTTGACTCACAACTGAAGCTCCAAGCCTATCTGGCGATGTCAAAGGCGCTGGCTGAGGTTCGCGCGTTTGGACATCGCAAGATTCACGCGAATGCAGGTACTGAGTCGGTCAGATACGCTGAAGCTTTTTTTGAATTAGATCTGCGCGACTACCGCATGAACGGGCCTTTATCCGCGCTACCCCAATGGCCTTGGGTGCGCATGCGGCAGGGCCTGGTTAATACACCTGAGGATTTGTCCAGTGTTGTCGTCTTGATCCGAAGTATGGATCGATCTTGTATTCACGAATGCATAGCGAGTGTTTTTGCTCAAACCCATCGACCCCTCGAGATCCTGATTGTCAATGCAACAGGCAAGGTTCACAACAGTCTGGATCAGTGGAAAATTCGATGTTTGGAAAGTCTGGGCGGCTTAAATGACCGCAGGGATAGTTTAAAGGTTACAGTAATTAATCCCAATGGGGATCATGAGTTATCACGATCGATGGCGGCAAATGCTCTACTTGACGCTGCAAAAGCGAGGGCAACTTACCGTTATGCCCTTTTCCTAGATGATGACGATCTTATCGATCCTAACCACATTGAACGTATGGTCGCGGTCTTGGATCTTTCAAGCGAAGCGGTTGCCGCATACACCGGAGTGAGAGTTCTTGACGGGGAAGGACAAACAAAGGCGACTTACGATCTACCCTGGTCTCGCGAGCGACTAATGGGTATTAATTTTCTACCAATTCACGCGGTACTTTTCAGATTAGACCCGGTATACAACGGAAACGTTGCCTTTAGCGAAAATCTTCCCGTACTTGAAGACTGGGATTTCTGGCTGCAGATGTCACGATTGGGTCGGTTCATTCAGTGTCCCGGCGTATCGGCAAGTTATCGCCAGGCTCTAGGACAATCACATGTGGCAGATCAGGATCATCCCAACTATTGGAAGAACTGGCACCGAAAGTTGATTGGTGACCTTATTCAGCAAAGTACGGCAGATGAATTGGCCAACTGTTTGTCTTGGCATGCATTGGAATTGGAAGGTAACCGCTTAAGTACCTTTGATCAAAAGGCTGTGCTGGATCAAGCGCATCAGAAAATAGATTCGTTAAAAGAGACTTTGAGTGGCTACGTCAAAAAGCTAGATCAGATGACAAGTCAATTGACCGAAAGCCATGTTAACCAGCAATTAGAACGCTCAGAGAACGAGCGACTGAGATTAGAAAAGCAAGTTCAATTGTTAGAGCAGTCTAATGTTTATGAGGCCGAGCTTCGACGTGTTAATGCGGCGCTGTATCACGAGGCAAATGAGGTGGTTCGGTTACAAGCAGAGTTACAACGCATTTCAGAGCTTGCAAAAACCGACTACGCGACAGCAAGCAGCCTTCAAAGAGAGCTCGAGGGCTTGAAGTCGGCGATTCAACTGCTCGATAAAAGGCATGCCGAAGCTCAAGCTGCGATAAGCATGGTTTCGCTGGAAAGGGATCAGGCAATTGCGACTTTAACGATGGTCGTGAATTCGCGTGGATGGAGGCTACTTCAATGGCTAAGGCGATGGTTTAGACCGTAACTCAGGTGACGATCTCTTGCTCGTTTTCAAGGAAATCGATATCAAGTCTGAGAGTCAGTCTCGGGCACTCTTTTGCAAAACCTTCAAGCAGCCGATGTCGGAGGCAACATGGCGCTGGAAGTATCACGGCCTGCCGTCAGATTTGCCGATAAAGAGTTTTTCCGTTGGTGGATTCACACCCGAAGGCGAGCTGGTTGCGCACGCGGGAGCGCTGGTTTTCCCGGGATTGGCCGGGGAATCGACCGAGTCGGGTGAAGAAGTCGGCAACGGGCTGCTAGTCCAAGTTTGTGATGTCATGATCTCAGACGAATGGCGAGGACCGCTGCCCAGCGGCCCGATTTATCCCAGGCTGATGAACTTTTTGCGGGAGCGACTAAGGAGTCGCTCAACCCATTGGTTTGCATTTGGATTTCCGGGTCTAAGACCATTTCGCCTGGGCGCACGATTGGGGTTTTATCGGGGTATTCAGGCCTTGACATTGCAGGCATGGGCTGGACCTGGACCTTTAGAGCCGTCAGGGCGTATAAGCGTTGAGTCCTTGCCGTGGACCGCTTCGCTTGGTTGGTTTGACGATTTTTGGCACACAAGTCGAGGTCGCTTTCGCCGACCGCTGATCGCCCGCGACGCCGCGTATATGCGCTGGCGTTATGCTCAACACCCGCAATCGGTTTATCAGCTATGGGTAGTTTCGCGACGTATCGGCCCATTTCGAAAACGAGTGGGATGGTTAGTCATTCGAAAGTGTCGCGAGGGGTACTTACTTGTTGACGGATTGTTTCGAGGACAAATGATTCCAGGCCATCATCAACATGCTGGATTTGAACGAAAAGCGCTTCGCCGCCTTCCATTCGTCGATGAACCGCTAGAGTCAGCTCTTGCAGTGTCAGCACTTCGTGCAGCGTTGCCAGGCGGGCAAACTTTGTTGTGTTGGGGTGTTGCAGACTTGGCCTCGCTAGATTCTCGAGTGGCCCCGATTATTGCCATGCGATTCCTCGGCGAAAGCCCCACTGATACGATGGACCAGCAAGGGATGCATTTTCCGAATTCGGCGCATCAGGAACTCCAATTCACGCCAGGGGATACCGACGTTTTTTAACACTTCTCTGCTCTAGTTGGGCGGCAAGTCGTCTCCCGAATCGTCGCAATGGATCCTCCCAGAAAATGTGGGTTGCGGCAGCGCCAAAAATTGTGAGAAAAGTTGCCCATAGCGCGCGGTCATAAAACGGGAAGGCGTGAAGCGTTGAATGGAGTGAGTCCATCAAATTCAGTGCCGCCATATGCAGCAAATAGATCCCATAGCTTAACTTGCCACTCCAGATCGCGATTGCCTCTTTGGCGCGAAGCTTCAGATTGAGGATTTTTGCGATGACGCCCTTCGCCGATCTATATCGGGTTTCCTCTGCACGAATGAGGATCAGCAGACCTGCAAGCATGAGTGTGTAGCAACCTGCTGCGAGTAATCCCATTTGGCCGCGGAGTATGCTCGTGTTGATACCCTCGTCACCGACCTGAGCAAAGTGCGAAGCAAGCGTTGCCCACCCGATGATTCCGGCAAAAATCAGGTAACCGCCTTGCATCGTGATCGTCTCACTGCCCCGATCAAGGTTTCGAATCAGTCGCCAAAGCCCAATGCCAAGCGAAAACTCGATGGCTAGGCCTGGCAGATGGTGAAGAACAATGAACCATTGGTTTGAATTGCTGAAGTCTGCTAGCTGACCGAGAAGTCCGCGAATCAAGAGCGCGATAACAAAAAAGCTGATTCCAGCGAGGGGCCATCGTTTGATGGCGAAGGCGAACAGGGGCAGCAGTAGGTAAAACTCGACTTCTGCTGGCAAGCTCCAAAAGGGCGGGTTGTAGTAGAAAGCCATCGTTTTCGATTGAAAAAAGCTGAAACTTAAATGCTCGAGAACATAGAGCAACGGGTCCCCGTTAAGATGTTTTTGGCCGATATAAATCATTAATGCAAGCAGATAAAGTGGGTAGATTCTGAAGAATCTTCTCAGCCAAAACGTCACGAGACTCAGTTCTTTTCCAAAGAGGTAGGGACCGAATACATAGCCGCTCAGGACGAAAAAAAGGTCTACACCCGTGTGTGCGAAACGGAAAAAACGGTTGTCGGTTTCGCTGAAGGCCCAAAAATGCGTGTACAAAACCATTGCGGCAGCTAAGCCGCGCAGCAATTCGATGAGCAAGTACTCATTGCGGGTCACGTGTTCGGTGGATGCCATCACAGCTCGGGGCACAAACAGCCTGCCGTGCGCAGACCGCCCGCCATGCACAAATCGTCCGCCAAGCACAAATCGTCTGGATTGTGCGGATTGTCACGCCGAATCACGGTTTGGATGTTGATAATTGAGTTTGGCGATCGAAAGATCAAATCTAACATCGTTGTTTCAGCGAGACTATGTCTGCGAAGAATTTTTGGGTGCAACCTGTGCAGCGCGAAAAGTTGATGCTTGGTGCCTCGACGCCGTTTGGGATGTCAGCGAGCAGAGCGTTTTTGTTCATGTTGAGCTTTTCCGTGCTCGTGATTGCGGGCCTATCGAGCCCTTTGCATGCTCAAGTCGCTGCAGGCAGGGTGCAAGCGGGCTCGATCGCGAGCGTTGCGCTTGCCGTCGGTGAAACCGTTCGCCTGCGTGGCGGGAAGGCGGAGGCACTGCGCGTTGGCATGCCGCTTGAAGCCGGAGATCGTGTCCGAACAGGCATGGACGCGGTCGCAATCCTGGTTTTCGCTGATGACGGTCGTATATCCGTAAGGCCCAACTCCGAGCTTTGGATCAGGCAGTACGACATCGACCCGCAAGGAACGAATACCCGGATTGAAATGGAATTGGTTAAGGGGATGGTCCGGCAAATATCGGGAAATGCCTCGCGAATGCAACCCGAACGCTATCGACTCAGCACGCCAGTGGCAGCAATCGGCGTAAGGGGCACAGACTTTCTTGCAAGGATCAACCTGGATGCAGTTGAGACGCTGGTTCAGGAAGGAAAGATTTTCGTGCAGGCAAACAACCTGCAAAGCTGCACTCAAATTGACTGTGGTGCAGTGCTTGGTCCAGGGCAGTCGGCAGGCTCCTACATGAAACTATCGGCCAGCGGCAACATCGAGCAACGAGCTTACCGTTCAGCTGACGTGGAGCAGAGCTTTGCGCTGAACCTGGTGATGCAACCTAGTGCTCGCCGCAACGCGGTCGCTCTGGCTGCAGATTTGCAACGACTAAAGCTCAGCGATGCTGAACTGCCCGCTGGGGCTCAGTTCATTTCAGACACGATCTTCACGGTGTCTCAAGCCAAAGATCTGAACGTAAATCTAACAATTGGCACCGGTTCGGTATCGCCGGGAACATCAGTCGGTGCATCTGTGGGCAGCAATCCCGAAAGTGTGGGCGGAGGTCCGAGCGGGTTAGCGCCTGCTCCACCTTCAAACTTTGCGACCAACACGTCCGCTCTGCTCGAGCGTCAATTGGTTTGGGGCCTTTTTTCTCAGGCTTCAATCCTTCCTGATCAGTGGGTGGTGACCTACGCAGATGCAAAAGAGGGAAGGCATGTTACCGTGGGAGAACTTGGACAGTACGCGCTCTGGCGACGTGGCCAAACCGGCCCGCTAGATGCGGCATTGATAGGGACCGCAAGGTTTGATTTATTGGGTGCACAGGCCGTGCTCGAACAGTATGGAGCCGTCACCGCTGCTCTGGTGAATGCCGCGACCTTAGAAGTCAATTTCGACCGTTCTATTTTTTCTGCCGGCGTTGATCTGCAGCATCAGGCGACGGGGGCACAAACGATCAGGGTAGCCGGTATCGTAAACAGTGAAGGTGTGTTTGTTGGTACAAACAACAGCGAGCGGGTAGCCGGGGCGCTGAGCAGGGATGGCTCGGAGGCGGGTTATTTATTCTCCAAGGACACGGCAGTGGGCCGATTGCGTGGGATCACGCTCTGGGCTCGAACGAAGTAGACCGTTCAGAGCCATCTTCGCATCCATGCGTTTGGCCGCGGTTGGGCTTTGCACGCTGTTGCCGGTCGTGGTTCTCGGCGCAGCGTTAAACCCGGTTGAGGAAGCTGAGCGTTCCCTCGAGCAAGCCAGACGAGCGATTGCAGACGGCGCGCTCGATCAAGCAGAGTTGAAGCTCGAGCGGGTTTTGATGTTCATGCCTGAGCATGCGGAAGCCCGTGTGATGCTCGCCTCGCTGATGGCGCAGCTGGGCAGGTTGGAGACCGCGCTTTTGCTCCTGGAAAGCCTCATTGACGATCCTCGCACGGCCGATGACTACAGGCAACGGCTCCGCGGCATTTATGCCCTGATTGCTCAAGCGCCACGGTTGGCATCGTTAAGCCAATCGTCCATGAACCTGGAGTCGCAGTCAAGAGGTCAGTCCTACTGGCGGGGTGAGCTTGGCTTTGGGCAGACGAGCAATCCGCTGTCGCGGACGTCGGCAAGCGAATTGCCCCTCACGATCGCCGATTCGGTGATTAATCTCCCCCTGAATGACCGGCCCATCCGAGGTAATCTGATTCAGGCCTCTGTAGCTAGGCTCGGGCAAAATCAAGGCTTCGACTTAAATCTCGCAAGCATTTCTCCTTTGGGGGCCCAAGCGCCACAGGCAAATGCGGCACGACTGTCCGCCTGGGGTCCAGTTGTGGGTCCGGTTTTTTGGCAAGCTCAGGCGCAGCAAAGCCTGGACCATCAGAGGCGCAACAGCCTCGGGCTGGGCTTGTCTGAGGCCCGACACCGATTCACGTTGACCGCTTTCAACGAGCCGACGCGTGATGAGGCGGGACAGTTTTTGCGCTATGAGCAGCGTTTGCTACCAGTGCTTGGCGGGATTTGGAGCGTTAGCCTCGAGCGCGGGCGTTACACCGGGCGCTTGCCAGATTACTGGCGAGCCGCTGCCTCTGCCGAGTACTCCGTAGGAAAGCAGCGGTTTTTAGTCGTGAATTGGGGTTTGCAGGGTGATTTTTCAGGCTACAGTCCGCTGCTTGAAAACAACAGTCGTCGTCGTCTCGACACGCGCTCCGTTGCATACGAGCAACACATTGCAATTAGCAAACAAAAAGTCTTTGTTTTACGAGCTCTTGCAACCGAAAGACGAAGCAATTTGGCAATTTTTAGTTTCCGAGACGTCGGACTCCAGGTATCCTTTGTATCAACTTGGCTGTAGCACCGGTGATGTTTGCCGGTTTTGTGAATTTGATCACACAGCCTTGCGGGGTCAGACACATAATTTGGGCTTGCGATCAAGTAAACTCAAGCCACATGCCGCTTACTCATAGGAGATTTTTGAATGGCAACGAATTCAGCACTTTGGACATCCACCAAGCAGACTGAGATGTACCGCTTTTTTGCGGTCGCATTTAACGCCGCCCCTGGCACCACGTACATGGACCAACTCTATGAGGCAGTCACATCTGGGATGAGCACGGAGGCGATCGTTGAAGTCTTCACAACCAAATCCCAGTTCACCGACGTTTACCCGCGCTTCATGTCCAACAAGGATTTCGCAACGAAACTCATAAATAACGTTGTCGGGACTTCAGCAAGCGACGCTGCCAAAGCCAAAGCGGTTGCTGACGTAGAAGCCGCAATCAACTCCGGATATTCGCGGGGCAAGGTCATCTTCCAAATCTTCACCAATCTCGCGAGCAAAACCGCCGACGACGCTGATTGGGCCGGCACCTCCAAGCAGATGGCCAATCAGGTTGAGGTCTCCAAGTATTACACCGAGACTCTGCTGCAAGGCGGAGAGAACATGGCGACGCTGAAGAAAGTGATCGCCGGAGTGACGAAAGATACCGTTGTCAACTCCGCAACTGCGCTGCAAGCCGTTGTTGACGTTGCAGTTCCGACGCCAGGGCAGGCGTTACAGCTTACTGCAGGGGTGGACAATCTTGTAGGGGGAGGCGGCGCTGATATCGTTTCTGGTACAGACACCGGGCTTGCCACCTCAACCACCTTCACCACCTCAGACGCTGTTGATGGGGGACTCGGTTCCGATACGCTGGCGCTGACGATCTCGAACGGTACCGCGCAAACTTACCTGCCAACCCGTATTTCCAACGTGGAAAACCTCGCAGTGACCAGCACAGCAGCTGGTGTGAACCACACTTTCAACTTGGTGTCTACCTCTGGCGTGAACCACGTTAACTCCACGGCGTCGGTTGGCGACGTCACGTTTCAAAGCGCGCCGGGCGGCACAAAATTATCGGTGGTAAGCACAAGCGGTAACGTGACCGCAACCATTAGGTCTACTTCTTTGACGGGCACAGCAGATAATGCTGTTATCGAGCTGTCTGGAGCAACAGGAATTGTGAGTTTCCAGGGTTCATCTCCGACTTCTGGCGATTTCGAGACGGTTTCGGTTAGTTCATCCGGTGCCGCATCTACCCTGCCGCTAAATTCGGTCCTCGGCGGTGCCGGGGTTAAGGCCATGACCATTACCGGTGATGCTGCACTAAACCTTAGTGCAGTTGCCTTACCCACAACGCTACTTACCATCGACGCAAGTGCAAAAACGGCTGGGGGTGTCGCTCTTACGGCAACAGGTCTCAACGCCTCGATCACAGGCGGAGCAGGCGCTGATACGCTTGCTGGCGGTGCGGGCAATGACCTGATTAATGGTGGTGCTGGAAACGATTCAATCACTGCGGGCGCGGGGGCAGACACCGTAAATGCAGGGGCGGGGAACGACACCGTAGTCTACAGCGGTGCGGATACGAAGCTCGACGTGATCGACGGTGGCGAAGGTACGGACACACTTAGCGTGGGTTCTGGCGGGGTTGGGTACACCACGTCATCGACCACTGGAGCTCTCCTGGTCAACTATGGAGAAAAAATTACCGGCTTTGAAACCCTGTCGGCAACTGCAACGGTCGTTCAAAATATGAACGCATTAGCGGGAAGTTCGATCGCTACGCTGCGTGTCGGCGCTGCGAACGCCAGCCTCACTGCGTACAACGCAGGTGCCATCACAGCAGTTTCTGCACCAAACACTGGCACCGTTGCCGTAGGCCTTAAAACAGACGGCACGGCTGACGCTTTGGCGGTTTCTGTGGGGCCCGTGATCACAGGTGGTGTTGGAGGAGCCGGCGCAAGCTTGACGTTAAACGCGACCCAGGTTGAAACTATGACGGTTTCCTCTTCAAAGGGAACTACCGCAAACGCATTAACGTTGGGTTCAACGCTTTTGGGTGATGGCGTATTGGTCGCTGATGATGTAGCCACCGCGACAAGCTTGACCACGATGACACTGAGCGGGGCCGGTGACATCACCGTCACAGGATCGGGTGTCGAAAAGTCGCTGAAAACTGTCGACGCTTCGTCACTCACGGGCGACTTCGGCTTCAGCGGCTCAGGATCGACTGCTGCGATGACGGTGAAGGGTGGAACGGGTGCTAATACCATCACGACCGGTACAGGAAACGACTCCGTGGATGTTTCCGGCACGACCGATGGCAGCAAGGCCAACACCATCACTTTGGGAACCGGTAACGACACTGCGATCGGTAGCGCATTTAACGATACCTTGGTAGGTGGCACTGGCAATGACAGCTTGACTGGCGGTGCTGGCAACGATTCACTGGACGGCGGAACCGGTAACGACTATCTCGACGGTGGTGATGGTAACGATACGCTCGTCGGCAACGCCGGTGCGGATACGCTTATGGGTGGAGCCGGAAACGATACGATGACGATCACTTCGCTCACCACGGGTGACATGATCGATGGCGGAACCGGGACCGATACCCTGTCGATTGGTAGTTCCATCACTGAAGATTCGGCTCCGTCGATTGTCGGGGTTGAGTCCATTTACGGAACATCTTCGACGGCACCCGTGATCATTGACTCATCAAGTGCAGGCACATCTGCGACCGACTATCTCAGCGTGAACTTCGCTGGCGTTACTGGCGCAACCTCGATGCGGCTAAGGTTGACCGACGGGGCTGGCGTTGATTACATTGAACTCGCTAATCTCGCTTCCCCGCCGACCATTACCTTGGATGACACGGGCAGTAACACTTATGTCTTAAAGGCATCAGGCACAGGTGCGTTTAAGTCGACCCTCAACGCCGTTGCGACCGGTACGAATGCTGTAACCAACACGGCCGACGCGACGTTCAGCGGCTTTAGCTCGGTTGCATTGACCGCAGCGCTTTTGGATACGGCTTCAGTGGCTCAGGTTTCGACACTCGGAACAATGCGCTTGTCGAGCGTATCGGGTCTCACGCTTGCAACATCAGGTACGAGATCGTCCCTGTCCGGCTCGACTGACTTTTCAACGCTTGCTATCACGGGAACCTCGCTTGGAACCATCAGCGAGAGTGCGGGTGCTTACGCCAAGGTTAGCTATGGTGCGATTTCGGCAGGCGATGGTGTGACCTCGATTGCTATCTCCGGTGGAACTGGATCCGATGTGACAACGGGTGCGATTACCGCTTCTGGATCGCTGATTGATACCGTGTCGATCACGTCGGGTGAGTCTTCGACAACCAATAGCTTCGGCACGATCGATGCAAACACCGGTACAATCGCGTCGCTGACTCAGACGGTTGGTTTTGCAGCGGCTGCTCATACTTCTACCGTGAGTGCCGCAGCAATCACGAAGGCGGCTGTTACCTACGGTACAGGGTCCACATCGGTACTCACCTTTGGTGACGCTACGGACGCGATGGTGTTGAGCTCGCTGACCCTTGCCGGCCGGCCGACATCCGCATCGGTTAACTTGATTGGCACCTCTGCGGTCGTTTCAGCTGCTGGTATTGAAGGAACGTCAGCGGTAACGATCACGTCGACCCTAACCGGTGCCTTGACTGCAACGGGGGGCCCTGGTGCTGACGACATTTCTGGTGGTGCCGGTAACGACTCACTAAGTGGTGGGGCTGGTATTGACACATTGAGGCCAGGTGCAGGTGCAGACACGGTTGATGGTGGGGCTGGAGCTGATATCATCACTCTAACGACTGACGGTGCTTCTGATACGATTAGGCTTGGGACGACCGCGTCTAGTGCCGACACAATATCTGGCTTCCTTGTGGGTGCTACGAATGGCGATATCCTTCGCTTCGCGTCGGGCACTTCGGGAGGTGTTGCACACGGCACTTCTGCAGCTGTTACAGGAGACATTGCGACCCATTCGGTGGCGGGAAACCTAGCTGCTACGGCGGGCGTTTTTGCATACCGTATCGCAACAAATACAGCAAGTTCGTCTGTGGCCGATCTTCTGACGGCAATTGGGGGAACGATTACAGCCGCTAACGCAGCGGACGTCCTTTACTTCTTGGTGGATAACGGCACAGATACTTTTGTGTATCGCGGTGCTGCATCAGGGATAACCGCAAATACGGCGATCACTGCTGATGAGATTGCACTCGTTGCGACCCTTACGGGCGTAGCTGATGCAACGGCGGTTGTGTTCAACAATATTGGATTCAGCGGCTAAGGCGTCGAGCTTTCTTAAACAAGCCCCGCCCCTCACAAGGGGGTGGGGTTTTTTTTATTTATGGCGCTACCCAAACACATCAATATCGGCTGCGGCTTTGACCACCGAGCGGGATGGCTCAATGTGGATAGCTTTGCAGCCTGCAAGCCGGATCGGCTGATCGATCTGGAGCAGTTTTCCTGGGATCTACCCTCGGACTACTTGGCGTCAATGGGATGACTGGATCAAGCGGGGTGTGGGCAACACGATGCTTGCGCATCTGACGGCGGTGGACTTTGAGATTGTGGAGATGGTCCAGGTGTTTCACCCGGGTTGGTACAAGCGGCATACCGACGGGTTGATGAGCTTGGAGCAGCTACGCGAAGCGGCCTTGATCCACTGGGGCGTGGTGCGTGAGATTCAGGTCAAGCTTAGGGCGGTGAAGGGTTAAACTGGCGGTTTACCATTTGAA
>Ga0214923_10003200_pt1 | contig 20775 bp, 14 predicted proteins | sample LL1510_MetaG_FD_177993 | JGI IMG/M metagenome (GOLD analysis project Ga0214923, IMG submission 177993) | Freshwater microbial communities from Lake Lanier, Atlanta, Georgia, United States - LL-1510 | ecosystem: Environmental > Aquatic > Freshwater > Lake | place: USA: Georgia | collected...
TCGTGAAAAATATACATATCATATTTTTTTACTTTTTTTGCTATATCAAAACCACAATTAAATAAACATCCTCTATTAAATTTTTTTCCATCTTCTGATTGTTCAATAACATAAATATCAATATTATTAATATAATTATGATAATATTCTATAAATTTATTTAATTCCTTTTCTTTATCTTGAGATTGATTTTGTCTATATGCTACAATAATTGCTATTTTTGATGATTTATTATATTTTATATCATCAATATATAGTTTTTTTTTTATATTTGTTTTTTTTAATTTTTTGAATTTATCTATTATTTCTTGGTATTTATTTTTTATATTTTTGTAAATATTATTCTTCATTATTATTATATGTCAATATTATTTATTTTTATTATTTATTTAGTTGGTTTGAATAACCTGGATAAACTAATATGACTTAATTAAAACTTCATTTATTTTTGCATTTGGTTTTTTAGCATTTATGCTTCTTTTACATTGTATTATTTGTGTTGTATATTTGCTTTCATTAAATTGATTTTTAACAATTTCAACATCAGCGTTACTCGTTATAAAATTAATTTTTCTTACATAATAAAAATAATACATTTTTGATATACCGTCAGGTTGCCAAAATTTTTAGTATCATATTTTTAATAAATAATGTATTTATAATTGTCAGAAAAAAATTATTTATGACAAATATTTTTATAAACATTAAAAAGCATTAATACACCCAATGAAACAACGCCAATAATAAATTATAGAATCAGCATTAGAAGCTTCAATATGATCTGAAAAAGTAAAATATTTTGGAATTATATTTTTTTCTTTAGGTGTTATTTCTTCTAAATCATAATCATTTTATTTTCTGGTATCATATTATTTATTTTTTACATAATTCTATCATACTAATCATTATAATAATTTTAATTAAAAAACAATAATTTTATGTTTTTATTTTTTTTAATTCTAAATATTTTAATTTATTGACCTTACCACTATTTTTTTGTTGTCTTTTTTGTGGAATTACATAAACTGATTTTTTAATATCTTTTTTTTTATCTAAAATTTGTTCTTTCATTTCTATTAATTTATCATATGTTAATTCATGTAATTGACTTACTACAAAATCATCAGGAGATTTAACTGTATATGTATTTGCATAACTAAAAAAATTATTAGTAATTTCATACATTTTAGAAATTTTTTCTTGTATTGTTTTTGGTATTTCTCTTAATGGATTAATCCAATAAACATGAATTTTATCACCTTTATTTTCTAAATCTAAATAAGCTTTACAGTTATTTGTCGTAAGCATTGTTAGTTCTTGTGCTGTTAAAAATGTAGATGATATTATTGAACCATAATGTATAGGTGAACCATAAATATCATACATTTCTATTTCATATCTATATAAAAATAAAAATATAATTCTTATACAATTTTTATTGGATTTTTCATCATATAAATTAAATTTTAAATAACCTAAATATTTTCTTTTTGTAAATAATCTTTCCATATTTCTATGTACGCTAGAATTTGCAGTAAATCTTGAGCGATCATCATAATTAACATAATGTTTATCAATTATTAATAAAATACAATCTGTATCTCTAATTGCTTTTGTTATCAAATAACTATTTACTAAATCTGTCCAATAATATATCATAAATGTTGCGGCTTGATTAGATAAATATGTATAATTACTAGCCGCATATAATTGAGAACATGTATTTGTATAAGCAGTATAAGCATTTCTTAAACCAATAACTTTCATTTGACCAGTATTAATTGTTGTTGAACTTTTTATTAAATCACAAAATTTATTATGTTCTTGTAAAATAACGGCTGGTGATTCTATAATTGGTGTATTATATTTATATTTACATAGAACAAGTTCAAGTGTATCACCTTCTTTAACATATTTTTTCAAATGCTCATATTCAGCATTTTGTTTAATATTTTCAATTGTAATTTTATCAATAAGTTTAATACATTCATCAATAGTAATAGTTAAATTATCATGTATCTTTATTACTGCAAAATCAACATATAAATTTGCTAAAAAAAACATTTTAAATAATTCTTTCAAATATTGTTCATTTGTCATTTCTTTATCACCAAATAACATTTTTCCTATAGTTGCTGTTTTATCAATTAGTATTTCTGTATTGTCTCTATCTAAAGGATTCATTTCCGTAAGTTTATTTAAAATATCAATAAAATCATAAAATTTATTAATAATTTCATTAATTCTATTTATTTCTGTTTTATATGCTTCACTAATTTCTGTAATACCTAATGTTAATTTTAATGTTTCTTCATTAATTATATATTGATAAAACATTTTATTTTTTATCAATATATAATATTTAATATATTCAAAAACAAAAAAATTATAAGTAGAATATTTTTTAATATTACTAAATTTAGAAATTATTAAATTAATGTATATTTTTTTAATATAATATTCAAAATTATAATATTGATATTCTAATTTAGATTTTTTTTTTATTTGTTCAGAATAAAAAGTAAAATTATTATTTTCTTTTTGTATTTTACTTAATAAATTTGTTTTAAATTCTTCTAATATTTCATTAATAGATTCTTGACTTAGTTCAGTAATGTTATCATAGAATGTTATAATTTCTTTATAAATAATATTAATTATTATTAATTGATAATTACGTAATACAACAAAAAGATCCATTATTTCAGGATCTATTATATTATTTTGTCTATAATCAAATGAATATCCTTTATATGTTTCTTTTCTAAATATATATTGTAAAGTTACTAATTGATTTGGTTTTTTTTCTAAATTTTTTTTTTTATATTGTTCATAACCATCATAATAATTTTTATATACTAATTTATAAATTGTAAAATTATATTTAAGTAGTTCTTCAAAAAATTCTTCTTTTACTTTATTCTTAAAATTTATCTTCCAAATTTTAGAACTCATAAATTTTATCGGTTGTTTTTCACTTTTAACAACACCTAATAATTTAATAATATCACATATTAATCTAGTAAAATTATCACGTGCTGTTGAATTTATTAATATTTCAGGATGTAATGTATCACCATCTTTAGGTATTATAACATTTGAATCCTCTGAATATTTTTTATAATATGTATTCATAAATGTTAAAGCGTATAATACAGAAGAAATAAATTTTTTTCTAGTGACTGTATCACTTTTTAGTTTATCTTCAACCGCTTTATATAATATATTATCTTTAACACTAAATTCTCCATTATCTGGTATAGTTATGGTTTTCTCATCTGTTGGCCATTCACTAATTGGCATAATAATATATATTATTATTATTATTTATATTATAAATAATAATATCTAAATATTTATTGATAAAAACCAATCTTTTATTTTTTCTTTAATTGTTTTTTTTATTATAATCCATTCTTCTTTTGTAATAGTTTCGTAATTATCACAAAAATAAATTTGTTTTTTTATAAATTTATTCATATTTTCAATTAATTCATTTTGCATTTTATCAACTTGTAACATAAAATTCATTGGAATATTTATCATAAATCCTATTGTTTTATAATCTTTTAAAAAATTAATTAATTTATCTAATAATTGTGGTTTAATTCCTTTATAATTTAATCCAATAAGATAATATTCTTGTGAATGATAATTTAATTTTGGTTTATAAACAATAACATTTTCAAATAAATAATAAAATAAATATAACATAGTTAATTCTTGAGTATTTTCTATTGGAAATACTCTTTTAATAATAGAATTCCCTCCTTTTTTACAACATGAAAATATCATTAAATATTGAGAATATGATAAAATATTATTATCTATTACTGAACCACAACCTGCAGTAATTAAATCATAATCATTATGATTTTTTCTATAATATTGAATATTTTCATATTTTGTTATATCTCCTGAATTATCACTACCAAAATCATAATTATCATGGTAATTATATAACATATTTTGGTCATACCTAACGTCATTATAAATATTGTCAAAATCATTTGTTATAACATTATCATTATATTTTGTTGTTAGTTTTGGATTTAATCTTTGTGCTTTCCAAAACCATAACATTTTGGTAGTTTTTAATTTAAGATAAAAAGAAATAGCATTTACATAAGAACCAGAAAATTCACAAATATGAAAAGTTTTTAAATTTGTTTTTGTTCTATCTATTATTGGTAATTTACATAATATTTCTACTATTTTTAACCATTCATCATTACTAACATGTTCGCTTGGTAAATCATATAAAAAAGAAATAGCATAAGTTAGTTTTTTATAATAATAATCAATATTTAATTTTATATTTTTATAAGAATTTATATTACGATATTCAAATGCTCTTTTATCTTCTTTTGATTTTCCTATCATCTTTTCAAAAGATAATGGTAAATTTACAAAATCTTCATTTGTAGTAAAATTAATATCAAAAAATATTTTTTCATACGGTTTAAATTTAAAATAAATATCATTTTCATATGAAAACATATCTCTATAAATAATATTTGAATAAGATAAATCAAAATGTGAAATATTATATTCAGGTATAAGTGAAAAATTATATTTTCTTGCCCATTTTTTACATTCTTCAATATTTTTTATTTTTATTTCATTTATTTTATTATCCATTAACAAACCATTTATTTTATTATTATAAATATTTTTAACATTTTCCAAATTTTTTAAAATATTATAATATAAAAATTTTAGTGTTTCTTTTGTATCATTTTTAAGATTATTAAATATTTTTTTAATAGTTTTATTATTAATTTTAATTTTATTTAAAATTTTATCATCATATATTTCATAATATTCTTGTGGTATTATTGCAGGTTTTGAATTTTTTATTTGTTTGTCTTCAAAATCTTCTGTAAATAATTTTTTATTTATACCTAAAAAAGGTATATTATTATGTAATTTTTCTAATAATTTACTTGTATCAAATATAATATTTTTTTTATTTTTTAATATTAAAAATAAACATCTATCATTTTCTGCATCATAAATTTCCGGATATGTAATATAATATTCTTCAAAAAAATAACAATAAAATGATAATAATTTAAGATGTTTTTTTCCTATAATATTTGATAAAAAAATACAGATTGAACCTTTTATATTTATTTTATTTATTATTTTTAAAAAAGTATATAATTCAAACATTCGCATAATGTTATATATTGGAACTACACCAATAGATGTTGTTGGTGAAAAAAAATTTAAAAAAATAAAATCTATTTCTTTAATTTTTTCTATATTTTCATAAAAATTATTGATATTTGTAATATCTAAAAATTTTATATTTTTAAATATTGACATATTATTAACATTAAGTGATTTATAAGTATTTTTTACTTCTTTATTTAATATAAAAAATTCTAAATTAAATGAATTATAATTTAAATTATTTTTTGTTGGATAATATTTATCATAATATAATATAATACAGTCACTAACTGTATTATTAATTCCTGGAATTATTTCATAAATATGTTCATAATGTTTTTCTATAAGATTATATTTATTAATTAATTCCCATAATTGTATAGATTTATGATTTAATAATTTATAATATAATATATTTTTTTTATTATATATTTCATTCTTTTTTTTTTCATCTATTTTTACATATGGTTTAATATTTTTATTATTTAATTTTTCATTTATTATTTCCATTATTCCTCCTTCATCTGGTTCTAATAATTTATATTTATAAATAAGATATACTAATTCATGTTCTGAAAACCATATCTGTCTTAAAATTTTTACATATTCAAAATATTCTTTATAAAATTTAACTCTAAACTTAAAATGTACAAAACTTTTTTCATTATATTTTTCATAATATATTTTTATTAAGTTATTTTTTATCATTTATAATAATATTTATTATTATAAATTTACAAAAATAAATTATTTTACTAATAATTTTTTATTATTATGAATATAAAAATGAAATATACTTATATTTTTATAATTAAATTTTTAAATCTATATGTGTGATCCTCAGCTAAACCTTTTAATTTTCCATAATCTGTTCTTGCCATTAAATAATAATTTTTGTTTTCTATTTTATCAATTTTATACATAAATTAAAAAAATATTATGTGACACAAAGTATTTATTTAACTGAAGATTTTACAAATTTACATGAAAAATTATATTTAATAAATTTATATTTACAATCAAAAAATAAAGATAAAATTAATTACGGCATTGTCTCATTGGGTGTATTGATACTTTTTATTATTACTAAAAATAATAATATAAAATTTTTGTGAGTATTTTTAAATAAAATTATTTTTAATCTTATTATTTGGTGATTGATGAATTATAACAATCTTGAAATTATGTCAAACAATTAATAACCAATTTTGCGTAATAGTCAAAGGTTAAAATATTTGTCTATTATTTTTTTAGTTGATAAATTGTTTTGTTATTATTTGTATATACAAATAATAAATATCAACCTATAATAAATAATATATGTTTGTGATAAAATTATTTTAAAAATTTTATAAAAGTTTCATATTATTATTATTTTTAGTAATAATAAAAAGTATCAATACACCCAATGAGACAACACCAATAATAAAAAGTATCAAATCATCCAATGAGACGCCACCTAAATAAAACAAAGGACACCCAAAAACAAAACAATAGACATAGGTTTTAACCTATGTCTATTACGCACAATTGGTTTGTCTATTGTTTGACACAAATAATAAATATTATAAGAGAAAATATTTCTCATTGTCAATCTCATTGTCAATCTCATTGTCAATCTCATTGTCAATCTCATTGTCAATCTCATTCTCATTCTCATTCTCATTCTCATTCTCATTCTCATTCTCATTCTCATTCTCATTCTCATTCTCATTCCCATTCTCATCCAAACTATCACTCAAACTAACACTTTCAGTATATTGTGTATTACCTTTATAACATTTTCTGCACTGAATTATTTCATTCTCTGTATAATCCCACAATATTCTTCCTTTATCACACTCATCACAAAAAATTGTATTACAATCACAACACTTAAAAAAGTCTTCATCATCGTCGTCAGTATCATAATATTTCCCACAATTTCCACATTCAGTCATATTATCATAACAACATAAACAAATTCTTTTTTTTTCTATTTGTATGCAATTAATATGTTGGCATTCAGTATCCCAACATTTTAATTTTGTTATTATAGCACAATCAGGGCACATTTTACATTCATATAAATAACATCTATATGGTTTATTTCGTATATCAATATAACTATCACAGCAATAACAAATATTTCTTTCATCTATAAAAGTTATAATATGTTTTGAAATATCGTGTGCCAAATTTAGTTTGTATGTAAGTATCATATCAATTTTCTCAATATGACTTGTTAATTTGTATAAAGAGGAATTATCCCTATTATGAGGAATACACAACACAGCATCGCAACATATTTTACACATTAAAACAATACAATCTCTTTTTCTGGAATTTCTTTTACAAGACACGCAAATATTATCCATTGATACTAAAATACATAAAATAACTTAAACTAAAATATTCTGGATTATTTTGTATTTATAAAAACTAATAAAAAATTTTCTTCAAGATTAATGTTTGCTTGCGAATTCTTTTATATGTTTATCAGAAAAAGTAAAATATTTTGGTTCCCTTATCTTTTTAACTCTTGTCTTCTCCTGTTCTGGTATCTCTTTTTGCTCTGGCATTTCCTTTTGCTCAAGAGAAGAATCCAAGTCTAATTTTATTCTTTTTTTAGATGGTTCAACTAAAATAGAGCACTGATTTACTTCTGCCATTGTGTAAGTATTTATTTTTTATATGAATAACTATACAATGATTTCATATTTTCATTTTTATTCATATTATTTTATTACTATAATGCTAATAAAACAATAGACAAAGGTTTTATCATTTGTCTATTATGCACAATTGGTTTGTCTATTGTTTAACAAAAACAATAAACAATAATTCATCAAATCATCTCTCATTAACAATAACTAATTTTCCTTCTTTATTATAGTAAAAAGTGTATGCTACAAATGATATACAAGATTCTTCATCACATAATTCTACTTCTTCTTTCTTTATTTTTTTATCAATAGTAATAAAAAATTAATATCATCTTTTGATAAATTTTTGATAATATTTTTATTATACTTAATAAATTTGTCTTTATCGTCTTCCTCGTATCCAAAATCCTCATTCATATCAACCATTTGCCCAAAAGCAGAGTCAAAGAATGTTTCTTCAAAAAAGTCAATTATTGTGTCAATATCATTTTTGCCTCCATTTTGTTTCAATGTATTATAAACTGATTTGAAATTTCTTGACATATATATTATTATAAAATAATTTTATTCAATATTTTGTTGAAACTCCGAACTCCGGTCTTTATACCGTGAAATAATATCTTTAATTACCAAATAATAATCTTTATTATTTTTAGGATCTGTATCATCTGTTGCTTCTTTAACTTTATACATATAACTTTTATTATCCTTGCGAACTAATTTGGGTATTTCTTGACTTGTTATAAAACTATGAGGAGTATAATTACCATAAATCAATTGCGAACCAAAAACATCATAAAGTTTAATATAATAGGAACGAATAAATACAAAAATTAATTTTACACCATCAATAACATTTATTTTTATGAATCCTAAATATACATGTGTTGTCATTAAATCTTTCAATTGTCCAACATATGGACGAGGAAATCTTGAATTCTTAACAACATAATAATCATATTTTTTATCCCAAATTACAACATTATTATAATTATTTTTAATTGAATAATCTGTTAAAAACGAATTTACAAATGGAGACCAATAAAATAACATAAATTTTGATATTGGTGATGGTATCATTAAATAATCACTCGATTCATATTTACTTGTACACGTTCTTTTGTATTTATCAATATCAGCAATTGCAGAAATACTATATATTTTTACTTTACGATTATACGGTTCAGGTCTTTTAGCAATACCAGGTATGTCATCAATAATTTCGCAAAAATCATTTATATCTCCTACTTTTCCCTTCTTACTCAATATTGTAGCAGGTGAATGTATAATTTCACTATCATATTTTTCTGGACATATATATATTACAGCATAGTCAATATTAACATTAAAATAAAACATAAATTTTTCAATTATATCTTCATATTTTTTTCCTCTAGACAATAATAATCTTTCTAATAATTTAGAACCTAATGCTTTAGTTTCTTCCCCATTTTCATCAGTATCTAAAAATATTATAAATTTATCAATCTCATCAATTAATAAATTTATTTTGTCAATTTCTTTTTCATATTTTTTTCTAACATCATCTGTAACCAATTCAAAATCAAACATTTCTTTTTTAAGTTTATTCTGATAATAAATTTTATTTTGTAGTAATAAAAAATTTCTAAGATAATGAGTATTAAACATATTAAAAGTGCTGTATTTTTTGATATCCAAAAAAGCTCTAATAATTATAGGAACATATATTGTTCTTAAATATTCCATAAACATACTGTAAATATATTTTAATTTAGCCTCATCCTCTGTAATAATTCTATATAGGTTTGCGTCTGGGTTATCTTCTAAATATTTTTTAGACTCGTATTTAGTAATAATTATGTACGGATTTGCGTGTGGGTTATGTTCTAAATATTTTTTAAATTCATCTTTTTTAGACTCATAATCAATTTTATACGGATTTGCTTCTGGGTTATCTTCTAAATATGTTTTAAATTCATCTTTTTTAGACTCATACTCAGTTGTGTGAAAGTCTATTTTGTTATCTATTAACCATTTTTTAAACGCTTTTTCATATAACCATTTTTTAAATGCTTCTTCATATAACCATTTTTTAAATGCTTTTTCTTCCAACCATTCTTTAAATGTTTCTTCTTCAACTTTGATAATATCTAAAAATTCTTTGATAAGTGTATCTTTATCAAATACTCTTTCTATTTTTCGTAAATTCTGTATTTTTAAATATATTTTGTTCATCATAATTAACTGATAATTTCTAAGATACTCAAATAACTCCATTACTGACCATGTTTTTTCTTTTTTTGAACTTTGTTTAATTATATAATCAAGGGAATATACGGCGGTTTGTTCTTTTCTTAATAAATACATCAAATTTTGTTTTGTATCTTTCCAATAAATATTATATATCAAAAATAATATATTTATATTGTCTTTTATATATTCATCAAATTGAGTTTTTATTTTAGGGGACAAAAATCGCAATTGTTCAAATTTTAACTTTATCACACAATAATCTTTATCATTTTCAAAATATTCTTCATTTGTCATAAGTCCCAAATTATATCCTCCCAGTAAGAAAGTTTCTATAATATTCCGTATAACTTTTGGTTGGTATAATATGTTTTCATCTGATAGATACCGTGGAAATAAAACTTTTTTGTCTTTTACCCAATCTCGCATTTTAGGATTTAATTGTTCATATGGTCTATACACCAAGGGTTTATCCGATTGTTGTTTATCTATAATGATATATTTTTGTATAGATAGTGGCATTTGTTTATAATCATCAAATGTATCATATTCTTGTGCTTCATCATGTATTATCTTGTCGTGTTTTGGTGCTTCTACTATACTAGATTGAGATGGATCATCTAGGTTAAAATGTCCTGGATTTTTTTTATCTCTGCCAGTTTTCCACAAAGGATATGGCTCTTCTAATATACCAAGCTCTTTATTTAGGTCAATAGTTCCACCTAAATGTTTTTTATCTCTGCTAGTTTCCTCCAAAGGATATAATGCTTTATTATCGAATTTATTACTCACCATATTAATTCTCCTATCTGGAAAATATTTATACTTTAACATTATACTATAAATTTATATATTTATAATATAAATTTATATATTTATAATATATTGTTTAATATTATGAACATTAAAAAAAACAATATAGAAATATATTATGATAATAATATTGATAATTTAAATAATTTTTCGTTTTTTACTAAATGGTTGAATGATAATAGGGAAAAATTAAACATTTTAATCAAAAATAATTATAATAAAGTAAATGATATTTATCAAAAATATAGTAATCTTCATCCTTTAGATTTAATAAGACAACTAGGAACTTTAAAATTTCGTATTGTTGACATAAATATACCAATACCACCAACCGAGGAGAGAAAAATTCAAATGCTTAATAAAAAAAGTATATTATATTATAAATTAATAAATAGATCGTCATTGCGTTTTTGGGAAATAAATCAACGATATAATCTAATACAAAAACATTATAAAAATTTATATGAAATAAACAGTAATGAAGCAATAAGTGAATGTATAGTATTGCTTAATGATAAATATTTTCCTCTAAAAAGATTACATATAAATTATTCAAATATGCCGTTTCTTTGTTTAAATAATACAAGTAATAAATTATTTGATGATAGTATAAAAATTCATTCAAATAATTATCGAAATATTATATTTCATAATAATATTAATTTTGATGATTATGAAAAATATTTAGATAAAATTACTAATATCGATTTTATATATTTATCATTTTATCCCAAATCTACATTATTGGATACTATAATACTTTTTAATATTGCCCGTATGTTTGAATTATACACTTTTTTAAAAATTATAAATAAAATAAATATTGGTGGTTCTATATGTATTTATTTAAATCAATTAAGAACTTATAATCATCTAAAATTGATGTCATTTTATTGTTATTTTTTTGAGTCATATTATGTTACACATCCAGAAATAAATAACAATGAGACCGTAAATGGCACTTATTTAATATTAAAAAATAAAAAAGATATTGAGTTTGATCCAACTGAATTATTAAATAAATTATTAGAAAATTCACCATCATTGGGCATAAACAATAAATTGTTCAGACCTAAAATCCAGTTAAAACACGACGAAACGATGACTAAAATAACAAAAAAAGAATATTTTGAAAATTTTGATGAAAAAATAATAAGTAAAATAAATATTATTAATCCTGATATTGAAAATATATATAATGATTTTGAAAAAGAATATATTACTATGTTTAATAGTGTTAGTTTGGGTTTTGAAAAAAATTTGAACCGTTTCAAAGACTTATTCACCCAACAAGAAAATGGCACTCTAACCGAAGAAAAAACAAAAGAAATAATAAAACAAAATATTGAAGAATGTAAAAATTGGGCGAGAAAATATAATATGACACTTGTTCCGGAGCATAACATTGGGCATTTTGATTTCTCTTATGAGAATATTATGTATAGAGACGTTGTATCTTTCGAAAAAGATATTTATTTTAAATTCAAATCTTATAAAAGTATTAAACCTGATATAAAATTTACAACACCTGATGGGTTTTATGATTTACCAATATTTTTTGAAAAAATGATAGGAAAAGCAAGAGAAGATATTAGAGCGTTTGATTATCGTAATATATATATTTATGAAAGTATAAAACATAAAATTGATTATTATTACAAAAAATTAACTTATGCAATTTCATTGTCTTATGTTTTACCAAGTATTTATGTACGTGACGATGAATGGTTAAAAGTAGCAGAAATATTATCTAAAATAAAAGTAATAGATAAAACAAAAACAAATTTAAAATCTTTTCATATTTGTGAATTATCAGGTTCATTTATAAATGCTATTTCTTTTTTTATAGATTTTAATAATTATAATATAGTATGGAGTTGGAAAGCACAAGCAATAAATACAAAATCTAAAATAATTTATAATGATAAATTAATAACAAATGAACTTGATAAATTTAATTTAAATAATTTTGATATTTATGATGAAAATTTATTAAATATTTATCATAATAATTATGATTATGGTAATGATAATACAGGTGATATTACAAAATATGAAAATTTACAATATTACAGAAAACACCATAATGATTATGATTTAGTTACAGCAGGTTGTGGGTCTTGTAATAATGATGAGAAAGATATTTTATCTTATGCGCAATATTTAATGATATTCTCTTGTTGTAAAAAAGGCGGAAATGCTATTATAAAAAGAATATTTCCCATTGAAAATACCCAAGAATTAAATATGTTATATTTATTTTATTTGTTATTTGAAAGTGTTATAGCATATAAACCAAAACTAAATTATCATTCCCAAGAATATTATTTAGTTGGTTTGAATTATAAAGGAATTGATGAAAAATTATTAAACAAATTAATTGATTTCATAAATGATTATAAATTAATTGGATTTATGTCTGATATACCGTCAAGTTTTACCTTACAAATTGACAAGATGCAAAATGAATTAATAGAAAATATGAATAAATTTATAAAAAAACAGATTTATTTTTGTGATAATTTTGAAAATATTACAAAAGATGATTGGCAAGTGCTTAAAACTGGAATTCGAGAAAAAATAAAAGATTGGTTTAATGACTTATCAATCTAATTAAATTTCTACTGTTATTTTTGTTATATTATTAAACGATAATTTTGTATTATTAATAATATTATATTTTAAATTTGATAATCCATTTGTTTTCCAACGATCCATATCTTTTAACAAATTATGTTTCTTCTGTAAATTTACCATCTCAATAATATCTTGTGTATATGTTTGTGATATATCTTTTATTAGTATTTCGGTATTTGATTTTAATCTATAAACAATTATATTACACATTATCATTCTATTATAAACAGCATCATCCTCGCCACCCCAACCGTAAAAATTATTAGGATAACCATTAATTTTCTCATAAGTTTCACAACTAAAACTGGTTATGCCTCCAAAAAAGTGTGCGTGTTTATATTTTTCTGTCCATAGTGATGCGATATGTATCGGATTTGGTGAAACATAAGTATATACATGTTTTAGTTCAACTGGGGATATTAAATCAACATCGTGAAAAATATACATATCATATTGTTTTTCTTTTTTCGCTAATTCAAATCCACAATTTAACAAACATCCTCTATTAAATTTCTTGCCATCATCTGATTGTTCTATAATATAAATATCAATATTATCCAAATAGTTGTGATAATATTCAGAAAATTGTTTTAGTTGTGATGCTCGGTCTTGTAGTTTATTGTCTCTGTATGGCACAATAATCGCTACTTTTGTATCTTTATTGTATTTTATATCATCAATATATAATTTTTCTTTTATTGCGTTTGTTCTCAGTTCTTTATATCTGTCTAATATTATTTGATAGTTATTTTTTATCATTCTGTAAAGATTATTCGTCATTTATATTATTATATTATGTAAAAATATTGTTATTCATATTAGTATAAAAGTTTTTTTAGATTATTATGATTTTGTTTATTGGATAAATATAAATTATAACTACCACCAACTATTGAGCTCAAAAGATGAGCTCTATATATTGGTGTATCATCTTTAATTTTTGTTTTATCTAAGTCTGGATGAGAATACAAGTCACTAATTTCTTTTAAATATGTATGCGTTGGATATTCAGCAGTTTTTCTCAAAGATGGAGCTATATATTTTGGTGTATCATCTTTAAATTTTAGTTGTTTATGTATTTCTGTTTTATCTAAACCTGGTTGAGAATACAAGTCCCGAATTTGTGTTAAATATGTATGCGTTGGATGTCCATCCGTTGTTAATATTTCATATAATTTGTGATATTCTGGTGTATCACTAACCGTAGGGCGTCTGGGGAGTTTTCTGCTAAATAATCTGGTAACATTAAGCATAGTTTTTTTAATTCTATTTATTATATCATCTGTTTTTATAGGATCAATCCAATATATATGATATGTTTTTTCAGTTTTATTTTTAATAGCACGTTCTACATCAAAATATGCTTCTTTGCTTTCTTCATAACCACTTTTCAATATCATTATTTCATTTGCTGTTATAAATCCTCGTGCGTATATATCTCCAATACTCACAGGAGAACCATAAATATCATAAAATTCAAAAGAATAATTATTAAAAAATACAAGAACAATATTCATTACTCTATTCCATACTTGTCTTATTACATCATAGTCATATAAATTAAATTTTAAATAACCAACATATAATTTTGTTCCCATTAGTTTTAGCACATTTCTATGTATATTTTGTTGTTTATGTCTATCAGCACCAACATATTTATGATATGGTAAATAATCCTCATCAATCAACAATAAAACATATTTATCGTCGCGTATTGCTTTTGACATTAATACAGTATTCATTGTATTTGACCAATAAAGTAACATAAATGATACGGGGTGAGATGTACTTAGATAATCACTTGCCTCAAATAATTCAGGACAAGCATCTCGAAGAGGACCTAAATTTTTTCGTAATCCTATTACCTTTGTTATTTCCTCCAAAGAAACTTTATTTATTTTCAATGCCTTACATAATAAATTATGATCATCATCTAAAACAAGCGCAGGAGTTCTAACAATTTTAGTTTTAAGCATAACATAAAAAAAGTTTTTTATGATACTGTCATTATCTATATGAACTTTAGAAAAATCTTTTGTCATATCTTTATATAAAATTCTAAGAGCTTCGTCAACATATAAATTAGCATAAAAAAACATTTTTCTCAATTCTAATTCATATTTTGTATCTTCCATTTTCTCATCCCCTAATAATCTCTTCCCAATACTTTTTTGTTCAGGACTTTGCTCAGCATTTTTCTCATCTAGTTCAGTAAGTATCTTAATAAAATTATTAATATCATCACATTTCGCATTTATATTATTGATATATTGTATTATTTTTTCATCATTCTCGGTTGGAGGAGTATCATTTGAAACATAATTTTTCCACTCTAATTTAACCCCTCCCCTAAGAAATATTTTATTCTTTATCATCAAATAATTTATAATAAGTGCGCTTGTAAAGACATTGAATTTAGAATAATTTTCAATCTGTCGAAATTTATCGCATATTAAATTTTTATATATTGTTTTTATGTATGTTTCAAAGTTTATATATTTATATTTTATCTTTGAAAACTCTAATATTTTTTTGTGTGTTTCTGTCAATTCAAATAAATCATATAATTTGTTTATTGTTGTATTTAATTTTACATCAAGATCATCATGTAATAATGACGATGAAACGTAAAAACTATCAATAATATTATAAATACTATTAATGACAATTAACTGAAAATTACGGAGACATACAAATAAATTAATTTTTTCATCCAAATCATCTATTTTTTTTTCTTTATTATCGTATGCTATATTCTCACCATAAATTTCAAATTTGTGCCATAAATATTGTCTCGATGGTAATTTTGGTATTTTAGATTCCTTTTTCAAACTTTCCTGACCATCAAAAGAATTATTATATAGTATTTTCCATATCTTAAGATTATATTCATATAATTCATTAAAGAAATCTGTTTTGTGTGCATTTTTGAATTTAATTCCGCGTAATCTATATGACATAAAATTGTCGACAACAGTCTCGCCATTATTGCTATCTTTAAGTTTTAAAATATCATTAAAAAGGTTTTCCCAATTAGTTTTAAATTTTGTTAGTTTTCCTTTTTTTTTTCTTTCATTAAATAAATTAAGTAAATTTTTCACTTTTATGGGGTCATTGTCGATAATCTTATCTAAGTCTATTTTACTTATGTTTTCCCCATTATTTATTAACTCCAATATTATTCCTTGTGCTATTTCATTACCTGGAACCAATCTAGTTTTATCATCCATATCATATTTATAATTTTTATACTCCATTCCACACTCACTAATTTTTTGTATAACATCCTTAAAAGTTCGCACATTAATAACATCCTTTAATGTGTATTGGTCATCATTAGGGTCTCCTTCATCCGTTATTATTACCATACAATCCTCACCACCATCACCATTACCAAAGTCAGGTAATTCTGGCATTTATAATATATTGAGATTATTTATATACTTATTATTTTATGTAAATTACACAAATAATAAATAACTATTATTTAGTGAAAAAAATATAATTTGTAAAAATTTATCTATAATAATATACATAAATATCTTGATACAAATAATAATCAAATATCATTAATCCAATCTTTTATTTTTTCTTTTATTGCTTTTCTAAGTATATTCCATTCTTCCTCTGTAATATTATTGAAATTATCACAAAAATATATTTGTTTTTTTATAAATTTATTCATATTTTCAATTAATTCATTTTGTGCTTTATCAACTTGAAGTGTAAAAGTATTTGGCATAGACGTAATAAATCCAACTGTTTTATATTCTTTGAGAAAATCAATTAATTTATCTAATAATTTTGTATCAATACCTTTATAATTTAAACCCACCAAGAAATATTCTTGTGAATGATAATTTATTTTGGGTTTGTATATAATAACACTTTTAAATAAACTATAAAATAAATATAGCATACTCAGTTCTTGTGTATTTTCAATAGGAAATATTTTTTTAAGAATAGCATTTCCTCCTACTTTACAACAAGAAAATATCATCAAATATTGTGAATAAGATAAAATATATCCAGTATCAGTTTGCGTTGTGCCACATCCTGCTGATACCAAATCATAATCATTATGATTTTTTCTGTAATATTGGATATTATCATATTTTGTAATATCACCTGTATTATCTAAACCATAATCATAATTATCAGAATATGTATTTAACATTTGCTCATCATAAATCATTCTTATTTCACGATCATCAAGAATATCTAAATTATTTGTTATAAAATTATCATCATATATTTGTTCATTTTTAGGATTTAATCGTTGTGCTTTCCAAGACCATAATATATTTTGTGCTTTTATATTCAAAAAGAAATATATAGCATTAATAAATAAACCCGCAAATTCACATATATGAAAAGATTTTAGATTAGTTTTTGATGTATCTATGATATTTATTTTATTTAATATTTCTAATATTCTTAACCATTCATCATTATTTACACAATCATTTGGCAAATCATAAGTTAAAGCTACAATACATGTTATTTTTTTATAATAATAGTCAATTTTCTTTTTTATATTTCTATATGTATCAGCATTACGATACTCAAATGCTTTTTTATCTTCTCTTGATTTTCCTATCATTTTTTCAAATGATATTGGCAGATTTCCAAAATTGTCTTTTGTTGTAAATTCAATATCAAAATCAGTATTATCATATGGTTTAAATCTAAATATAATATCATTCTCAAAAGATACAATATCTCTATAAATAATATTTTCATAAGATACATCATAATGAGATATACTATATTTAGGAGCAAGTGGCATATTATATCTTCGTGCCCATTCTTTACACGCCTCTATGTTTTTTAGTTTTATGTTATTTATTTCAGTTTCTGTCAATGTACCATTTATTTTTTTATCATATAAATAATTAAATGTGTCTAATTTTATCAACATATTATGATAATGATGTTTTATCATATTTTTAAAATCAATACTAAGATTTTTATATATTGTTTTGATATTATTATCATTAATCTTAATTTTATTTATTATATTTTCATCAAATGAGGAAAAATAAATCTTTGTATTTATTCGTGTTTTGACTTTTGAATAAATTAAATCAGTCTCAGGATTAAATATTTTATTATTAATTCCCAACATAGGCGCATTATTAGCGATTATCTCTAATAATTTACTCGAATCAAAACTACCTTCTTTCTTATCTTTTAAAATTAAGTATAAGCATTTTTCATCTCTTTCAGCTAATTTTGGAAGTACAATATGATATTCTTTAAAAAAAGAACAATAAAATGATATTAATTTGAGATGTTTTTTTCCTACAATTGTATGTAAATTTATATAAATAGACCCGGATGTACTTATTTTATTAATTATTTTAAGAAATGTATATAATTCAAACATACGCATAATATTATATTGTGCGTATGTTCCGATTATTGTAATAATAGGTTCAAAATTTAAAAAAATAATATCGATTTTTTTGATTTTATCCAAAAATAATATATATTCGTTCATATTATGGATATTTGTGAAATAAACATTTTTTAATATTTTTTTATATCCAATCATCACATCATTAGATATATTTTTTATTTCATTATTTGCCATAAGAAAATCCAAATTTATTGAATTTATTTTTATATCTTGTTTTGTTGGAAAATATTTATCATAAAACATCATTATAGATTCACCCAAAGTATTATAACTATATGAAGATATTTCATATATATAATTATAATTTTTTTGTATAATATCATATCTTTGATTCAATTCCCATAGACAAAATGACGTATAATTTACAAATTTATAATACAATATATCATTTTTATAACTAATTATTTTATTGATTATGACATCATCATTTTTTATATTAGTTAACTTATTTAGATCTTTTTTAAAATTGAATATTTGTGTGATATATCCCATATCTGGTAATAAAATATAAAATTTATAAGCAAGAAATATTAAATAATACTCATTAATTACATAAGTTATGTTAAATTTACTTGTATGCGTTTTAATAAATTCAGTTGTATATTTAAAATGCTCAAAACTCTTGTCATTATATTTTCCAAAATATAGTTTTATTGGTTTATTGTTTTTTGAATTATCCATATAATATTTATATATAGGTGTTGTCTCATTGGGCGTATTGATACTTTTTATTATTATTAAAAATAATAATATAAAATTTTTATGAAATTTTTATGAAATTTTAAAATAATTTTGATGAGTAATTTTAAGTAAATTATGTTGCGAAATATAAATAAAAATAATTTAATTATTCCAAAATTACTTGTAAAAGAGATTAAAGGTAATAAAGAATTATATAAGTCATTTAATTTTAGTCATAATCGGCAAAAATATATTTTGATGGATTATGTTTGTGCTATATTAAAAGTCATTAATTTGGGTTTATCATGGAGACAATCTACAGAAATTAAAGGCATCAATATTAGTTGGCAATCATTACATCGTGTTTTTTTGCAATTAAATAAATATGATATATTTAAAAATTCATATATTCAATTATTGAATAAATATCTTAAACGAAATAAGAAAACACTAAAATATATAAATACAGATACTACATTTATTCCAAATAAAAAGGGTATTGATTGTAAAGGATATAATACATACTATAATAAAAAAAATGGAACAAAAATATCAGTCATAACAAATAGTGAAGGAGTACCATTAAATATTAGATGTTATAAAGGAAACAAGCACGATTCAATAATATTTATGGATCAAATAAAAAATATAAAATTAGATAAAATAAAAAATTCATATTTTTTAGCTGATGGAGCATATGACACAAAAGAAATAAAAAATTTATTAAAAAATGAATTACATTATAAAATTCTTATTAAAGAAAATAAAAGAAATAACAAAAATAAAAAAGAAAAAATGACAGAAAGTGAAATAGAAATATATAAGAATAGATTAAGTATAGAAAGAACATTTAATCGTATCAAAAATAATAAAAAAATAATGTATAGATATGAGAAAAATATAATAAATTTCATTGGCATCATTTATTATGCTTACATGGATATAATAATTAATATAAAAAAGAAAGAATCATAATATAAAAATTTTCCAACCCACAAAAAATTTTTATGAGATTAAGCCGTCAGGCTGCCAAAATTTTTAGTATCATATTTTTAATAAATAATATATTTATAATTGTCAGTAAAAATTTATTTATGACAAATATTTTTATATTATTATTTTTATAAACAATAAAAAGTATTAATACATCCAATGAGACAATACCAT
>Ga0214923_10003201_pt1 | contig 20761 bp, 13 predicted proteins | sample LL1510_MetaG_FD_177993 | JGI IMG/M metagenome (GOLD analysis project Ga0214923, IMG submission 177993) | Freshwater microbial communities from Lake Lanier, Atlanta, Georgia, United States - LL-1510 | ecosystem: Environmental > Aquatic > Freshwater > Lake | place: USA: Georgia | collected...
CTGTTGCAGCAAGCTTTCCAACGACCGCCTTGTTGGAAATAACCGGAGCATCGTTAACTGCAACCACGCTAAGTTCAACAACCTTCACCGTGCGACCGCCTGCACCGTCGCTCACTGCGACCGTGAAGCTATCGGCACCATTAAAGTTCGCAGCAGGCGTGTAAATGAAGTCACCTGTACTAGCGTTGATGGTAACGGCATTGCCTTTGCTGGACGCGGATCCAACGAGCTCGTAGGCGAGCTTTTGCGTGACCGTGGGGATATTGTCTGCGTCAGTGGCTGCGGCTTTACCAGAAACGCTGCCGCCATCCTCGGTGATCGTCGGCAACACCACAGTTGCGAAGACGGGTGCGGCTTTGTTGGCGTTGCCCAAAGCGATGTTGGTGATCACTGCATTCGTGTTGGCCTGCGCGGCGGTGACCGTCGATGGGTCGGCCGACACAGATGCCATCCAGGTAGCAAGTGTTTGGCCTGCCTTGCCACTCGTTGCGGGATCGGTGAAGGCGGCCTTAAGCAGAGGGCTGGAATCGATCAGCTTGGTGAAGCTGTCTGCCACCGTTTGTCGGTTTCCAACTGCGGTCTGGTCGACCGGCGCCATCCAGTTGTACATGTGGACAACGGCCTCGGCGAAATTGGGGATCACCTTGTTTGTAACAAGCCCGGTCCAGTAATCCAAGCCACCCGGATCTGATTCACGACCAAAGGTCGTGAGATACATCTTCGCTATCTTGTCGCGCGTTGTCAGGGATCCGTAAAGTGCTGCGGATTCAACCGAATTTCCGAAGTCTTTGACGACGTTAATAATCCCATTTTTCGAGACCGCGTCGGTCCAGAACGCCAACCCCGCAGGATCTGCCGGCCGACCATAGAAGGTTACGTAAAAAAACTGAACCTGTTGTGCCGCGGTTAGGTTCTCGATTGGTGATTTCGCCGCCATGTTTTGTCCTCAAGTTGGCCAACATCTCAAATCGCAGTTGCATTACGAACATTGACCGTAATCAGCAACCAGCAATAACGCAATTAATACGATAACAAACGAGCGATTGGCGGAGATCCACCCATCGCACTATCCTTGATCATATATCGAAATCCAGCTAAATGCACCAAGCCAAAAGTATGTTTTTAAGTGTGAAACGCTACCTATCGGGTTTGAGCGCGCCTTGGCAAGGCTTAAAAAATCAAAAATTCTTTTGAAAACAATGAGTTAATGGAAAGATCAGCTGTAGGAAATTAGCGACAGTTGAGGCTTGTCGCAGTCAAGATTGTCTTGTCGTCAAAAGGTTTACCCAGGCTGATGGCAATCATCGTGCAAGGAGTTGCGCCGCAAGACTGTCGGCGCTTTGCTGCCAGCTCATGGATTGTGTTGAGGATCGATCGAAAGTTCCCGATCTGGCCTGCCTCAGTGCATCACAAAGCGCTGCGGAAAGTTCGTTGTCGCTCGAAAACCATATGGCATGACCTTCGGCAATTTCTCGAAATACCGGCAAGTCGCGCAACAAAAGAGGCACCCCATGACGCGCCGCCTCAACAATTGGCAACCCAAATCCCTCACCCTCAGAAGCCATCAGAAGTAGGTCGGCACGACCGTAGAGCGCAGCCAATGCTGAGTCAGAAAGATTGCGGAGCCAAAACAAGCGCTTCCCGAGCTCGGGATGTTGTTCGATGCGACGCTGAAGTTGCTCAACACGCCAACCCAGATGGCCAACGATTACGAATCGCGCTTCGGAGCAAATAGCGCGGTCAGCAGCGCAATCCTTGCCATCGGATAAGACGTCCGACCTCCAGAGCTGCTCGAAGGCATCGAGCGCTTGTGCATGCCCTTTGCGGGGCTCCACGGTACTCACCATGAGAACGACCGGCGGCCCTGAGGTGTTTGCAGCGGTCTCTGAAGGAGCAGGCGAAATCGACAGCAGCACCGCTTTGAAGCCCTCATCACTATCATTGAATGGCAAGCTCGACTCGATATCGGCGCCCAGGTGGAACCACTCAACCCGACCTTGATGCGCCAACAAGCTTTGTATCGCGAATGCCGTGGCCTTCGAGATGGCATGTAATCCACAACAATGTTTTGCCACCACCTGCGCCCACTTCACAAAACTTCGCGCAGCTTCCTCAGGAAACCACTCAGGATTGCTGATTGGCAGCAAGTCGTAGACCACAGCGTGCAAGCGCACCCCGCGACCGGACAACGCAGATAACAAAGGCTCATTGCGAACCACAGCTTCGGTGTGGAGATCGAGCAGCAGGTAGATGTCGCCCGGCGCGGGAAATACCAGCGATTCTTCACCCAGCGCGCCCCGGGGGAGTCCGAGCCAGCGTTCGCTCAAGCGAAGCGCGCGCCTGATCTTTAGCAATTCCATGCGAACAAATTCAACCCGCATACCAGCACGAGACATAGGATCAATCAAACGCGTTGCGATGGCCCGCACCACGCGCTGTATGCCAGTACCTGAATCGACCTCTGCGAGCACGCTGACGTCGATGTAAAGCGTGTGCTGAGGCGCAATCAAACATGACCCAACAGGATCATGTGAGCGAGCCGCCGCCTCAATCGCTTCGCTGTAAGCCGCTGCCACCTGTTCGGGGCAATGATGCGCCTTTACCCACTGCCAGCTGTTTCGCGACAACTCAAGCCTCAAGGCTTCATCGTGATACAGCTTATCGAGCGCCTGCGGAAGATCGTTAAGTTCATCGATCACCATTGCTGCCCCTAATTCTGGCAATGAGCCATGACAATTCACCACCAGAGGCAATCCAAAGGCCATGGCATCAAGCGCAGACCCTGAAGACTCACCCCGTGAGTCACTTCGCAATTGCAACGCCACATCGGCTGCAGCAATCCATCCAGCATAGTCCTCGTGATCAACCCATCCGGTCACGCAGGCCGAAACACCCGGCAGCTTTGCATCAAGTTGATCCACAGCCTGTCCAAACCTCAAAGCCCATGGCTCGGTCGCATTGGCGTATTGACCCACGAAGACAAGCCTCAACACAACTGATGTGGCTCTTGACACCAATCGGGCCGCAAAACGCTCAAAACCTTCTAACACTGCGTCACAGCATTTGCCCTCGCGCAAATAGCCCAAAGACACCACAACAAAGTCATCTGGACCAAGGCCCAGGGCTTGGCGATCTTCGCTACGCAAAGCCGATGTTTCCAGCCCGCGCGCTCGGCCATCCAAACCAAACTCAGGCAAACGCGGCAGAACAGTCCTCATTAATCGTGGTCTGTCGATAAACTGGTCAGACATGAAACGACGCATTTCCTCTTCGGCATGAGAGGAATGCACAAGCACCGCGCCAGCTTGCCTCAGCATTCCCGCGACCACTGGAAACTGGCGATAGGCCACTGCCTGGCCCGACTCCTTGGCGCGGATTACGGCCTGCAAACCATGCGCGTCAAAAAGTACGCTAGCTGCCTTTTCCGGCGATTGGGTGATCGTCAACCACGCGGGCAAAGCTTGCGCAAAGGACGGCGTATGCAAAACATAGCCCGTCAGATCTCCGAGATAAACATCATGAAAGACGAGGGCGGCTCGCCGAAGGCCAAGAAGGCACAGCATTTCAGCGTGAAACGGTGAGTTGCCAAGGTGATAGATCACCCGGTCAAAGGCTTCCAGATTGTTTTGCAACCTGCCATAGTCAATCACTTCAAATTTTGAAGCGATCGATTCGTCGGATGTTGATCCACTTTGAGTGACGATCGTAATTTCATAACGCAAAGACAGCGCATCTAGCACGCGACAAGCGTAGTACGCAATGCCCGAGGCCTCTGGTGGCATCGGCGCGCAAAAGGCTAGCGTTGGCCTTTTAGCCGTCTGCCTCATGTGGCGCGCATCATCTTCCCGCTGGGCTGCGGAAAAGTAAGCAGCCGCGAGACTTTGATCATAAGCAATGTATCGATCAAAGACATTGGGTTGCATCGAAAGCCTTGCCCTTCGTTCAAAGCGTTCGGCAGCCAGATAGTACCGATTCAGTCCGTCAAACCACACCGCCTCGTAGTAGGCTTCGGTAAGCAAAAACTCCCAATCCTTATGCGTGTCCGATTGCGCATGCGGTTTGGTTGATTCCACCACAATCAACCATGGTCGAAAGCGCTGTAAATCGATACCTCTGAGCACCTGCTGCTCATCACCCTCGACGTCGATTTTCAATAAATGCACTTCGTTCCCGAGAAATGATCGATGTTCATCAACCATCGACGCTAAACTCTTCGAGGTCACACTCAAAGGGAAAGAACCAAGGCCTGCAAACGCCTGCGTACTTGAGGACGACAAGGGCTCATTGGAGAGCCAAACCAGCTGCTCGGTTTGATGCTGCCCGGTTGACGACGCCAAATCATCGCCTAAGCCACGCACCACGGCGTGAACCGAGCGGTCGCGGGGACGATCCTGAGCAAGCCTTGCGATCGACCGAGGGTCGGCATCGATATTCAAACCCCGCCAACCGCGGTCGTAGAGTGCCTTTGTGACAGAATCGAGAACAGGGTGACCAGCTCCAACATCGATATAAATCGCCTCTTCAATATCACCAAGTGCGCGCCAGATTAAAACGTCCTCGCGGTTTTGCGCATAAGAAACAAAGCTCTCGGATAGCAGTCGATTGGAGGGCCTTGATGTCCTGCAAATCAGCCCGCCTTCGGCACCCTGACTCGTCTGATCGCCAAAGGCTTGGCGCAACGATCCAGTGTCAAGCGCATCGTCTTGGGGTACCCGCAAGGAATAGACTTGGGGTACCAGCAAAGGACATAAAAAGGGCGCTCCGCTTGCTTCCCAATCAACATACCAGCGCTTTAACAGCATCCCCGTACGCGCAAACAGCATATCGCGGCTTCGTCCAGGAAAAAAGAACAGATGAAAGCGGGTGTACTCAAAACTGTATTCCCAGCAAGGGCTTGCGTGTGCTAAGGAACCACCCGGCTTGAGAAGCTCGGCCGTTTCTTTGAGAAAGGCTACCGGATCTGTCGCATGTTCGATAACGTTATTTGAAAAAATGCCATCAAAGGACTCCGTCTCCAGCATGCACTTATCGGAAAAAATAAAGCAAGAGCCTTGATCGCGATCAGCCTGGATGTAGGGGTCATAGCCCCAAACATCAAATCCCAAACCTCGCAGGACTTGGATGCTTTTTGACCAGGTGCCGCATCCCCAGTTCAAGTATCGCTTTGTCTTTCCTGGGCGCAGTGCATAAAAGGCTCTCAGTTCTGCGGCCGTCGAGTCTGCTTCGGAAAAACAGGCATAGTGAAGCCAATACTCCCAGCCAAGGTCGATCGGATCGAGCGCCAGTATTTTTCGATCGCCGAAGATCACATCACAACCCGGGCATTGCCATCGCGTCAACTTGCCGCCGCCAAAGTGACAATAGCTCCGATGTTGTTGCCAGGACTGCACCGGATATGACCGCTCACAAAGCAGGCAGCGTATTTCTGACGCCTTGGGTACCGCCAGGATAAGCAAGTCTTCGCGCGCCCAGCGCTGCTGCAAAGCGTCACGTAGTTGCGACTCATCCCAGGGTGTGGCCGACTGCATGGCTTGCAAAAAACGTTGAACCAGGCGCTTGAGCTCGGGGTTTGAAGGCAACCGGTCAAAGGGCAGCTTGCTCTTTGGGGATTGGGTCACCTCGTTAGGATCATCGTTTTGACGATTGAAGTCGTACTTGGCTGTAAGCCTTAGCACTTCCGATGAGAGGCCTTCGATCTCGATCGGAGCCTCTAAGCGGGCCAGACCGAGAAAATAGGATTCTGTATCGTTATAAATTCGAAAAACGAGCGCCACGTCTCGCCACTGAAAGTTGTCCACCAAATGCGTGTCAGAACTTGTCAGTGCGAGCGAAAGCGAATAGGAACCCGGCCCAAGATTCATTTGAAAAGTGCTTTGAAACCGCAAGACTTGTCCGGATGACAAATTGGACAACACCTTGTCCTGGTGAAAGGTATTGGTTCCAAACACCGCTTGACCTAGACGATCCTTGATCATGAAACCAAAGACCAATCGCGGTAACGCCTGGGTAAGCTCGACATTGGCGACAAGTGAAACGCGCTCTCCCGCCTGAACATATTCGACGGGAAGGCGGTTTGAGTCGATCAGGAGGACTTCGGTAAAGCGGGCAGCACCCGTTCCCGACTCCGTCTGCACGAAGCCGTCGGACCGGACGGTCTGTCGGGCTGCCGGTGGACTCGCGAAAGCTGAATCGGTGCGTGGGTCCTCGCGCTGTGCGATCAGCGCGTTATAAAAATCCATGACCGCGGCAGGCTCGCCATCCATCATCACGCTGCCGCGGTCGAGCAACAAAACACGGCTGCAAAGGCCCAGAATGGCACCCGGATCATGGGACACAAGAAGTAAGCTGGTTCCCTGCTCGCGAAAGGCTCGGATGCGGTCCATGCACTTGTGCTGGAAATAGGCATCACCCACTGAAAGGGCCTCATCCACGATCAGTACATCGGGTCGACGTGCAGTCACCACGGCGAAGGCGACCCTCATTTGCATACCTGATGAATATGTTCTCAGCGGCTCAGACCAAGCCTCGCCGATTTCGGCAAAATCCCTGAGCTCGTCGACGCAGGCACTGATTTCCGCCGCACTGAAACCCATCAAACCCAGTGCGTGCCGCGCATTGGTATCGGCATCAAGCTCCAGACTGAAGCCCATGCCAAGTTCCAGGATTGACGATACCCGACCTCGAATGGTGTAGCTTCCCGAACTCGGTACCGTTGTGCCGCTGAGAATTTTCAAGAGCGTACTCTTGCCAGCACCATTGGGGCCAACGAGTCCAATCGCCTCGCCCTTTTGCATCCGAAAGCTCACATCGCGCAAGACCTCAACCCGCGGTGCTTCAGGCGAATCGCCGCTCGCAAACCAGCCTGAGATGCGCCGCCACTCGGAGTGGTAGCGAGCAAATGATTTTGAGATGCGATGCACCTCGAGCACCGCACTGTGCTCAATGCAGAGGTCAGCACTCATAAGACGTCGGTGAGTTCAGCCTTGGCTCGTTGATACAAAAACCAACCTAAACCTGCCCCGCCAATCGCAAAGCAAAAGCTTGGCCACAGGCTGAAAAAATCGGGAGCGCGATTAAACAGCAGCACGTCGTGATAAGCGACAAGCAGCGGAAACAAGGGGTTGATCGCCAGCACCGACTGAAAAGAATCGGGCAAGGATTGCGGCGTCCAGATTATCGGAGAGACCCAAAATAAAAACTGCAAAACGATCGGCGTGGCTTGAGCGACGTCGCGTACGAAAACGTTCAAGACGCCAATGACAAGGCCAGGCCCCAAGGCAAGCATCAGCGTCAAGGGAAGTAGCGGCAGCAAAAAAAACCAATTGATGGCGGGCCAATGACCTAAGCATGCGAAGACGATGCAAACAGCACAAAGGAGCAACGCATGGTGTACAAGCGAAGATCCAACGACAATCAAGGGTATACAAACCCTGGGAAAGGCAATTTTTTTCATCAAGTTTCCATAATCGATAAACATCGTGAGACATCTATTTATCAATTCCTGAAACAATGACCAGACAAGCGTTCCAATCAGCAAGTAAACCGCGTAGCCATATGGACTCCCATTGCCTGGCAGCTTACTGGCCAGCACATGACTCAAAACAAGCGCAACCACCAAGGATTGAACGAGTGGCTGCAACACCATCCAGGCCATGCCCCAACGGCTTCTGGCTAGGCGGCCAGCGATATCGGTTTTTATCGATCCGATGATAAATTGACGGTAGTTCCAGACTGAGGCGATCAGGCGTGCAACGTTCGGCATAGCGTTTATAGTCTAACAGCGCCCACGATGCGAGGCCCCGGCCGCTTAACGACTGGCGCTTGCACCAGGAGCCTGCTCATGACACTCATTCGCCCAGACGAATTCGGCCAGCCAATGCGATTGCTTCCGGCTAAAAAATCTTACCGATTCGGGCCAATCTTCCTGTTGCTGATCCTGGCGCTGGAATTCCCCTCAGTATTCGCCAGTCAAGCAGCGAAAAAGGTCGGTGGCAACCCTCCGAGCCAAGCAGACCAGCGAAGCCTTTCGATTCGCGAAGATTTTCACTTAAAGCTTCGTCTATCGAGCGATGTCAATGCCCCTGCTAGCACTAAAGTGGCAGCCAAGCTGCTGGGCAATGATTTCGAGCTTGCCCTTTTTCAACATCAGGTCGAGATTCAGGGTAATCGCTTCGACGTTCGCTATAAGCTTGAGTTACCAAGCGCCGCAGCAAAGCTATCAGGCATTCCCTACATTGCCCGCCATGGGCAAGGGCTTATCACAGCGCAGGGTTTACAAGGCCAAAAAATGACAGAGCAGCGAGGCCCCAAGGGCGATTCCTATGAAGTACGACTCGAAGCAGACTCAAAAACCGTAAGCCTACTCAAGAATCAAAAAAAGTTTAAGGAAGACGTGGTGGGCGGCTTGTACACAGATCTCACAAGCCTGCCCTATTTCTGGTTTGGGAAACCTGTGAAAGTAGGACGGGTGAGGCTTGATGTGATGGATACAAAAAAAATCTATCAAGAAACCTTTGTTGGTCGATTGACAAATGCAAGATTCCAAGGTCAGGTCATTAAGGCCGTTCAATTCGATAAAGTGAAACGCAATGCAGAAGATGCCGAATTGAGCATCATGGTGCGTGAATCAGATGGGTTTCCTTTGCGTGTTGATCTTGGTCTCAGTGCGAAGTACGGGGTAACAGCATTGATGTTTCCAAAAACGATACCGCCTGCAACACCGAACTTCAACAATCGCTGAGCCGTTTCACTTCGCTTGCGAAGCTGTCACCACTGAAATGGCGCTTGATGTGGCGAGCTGATGCTCTCCCCAGCGATGCGGCCCAGGCCGGGTGTTGCCAGCATTGCCATAAAGCCTCAGCGATTGAATCCACCTTGGGGTCTGCCCAGCGGGCACCCTCGCCATGCGGATAATCATCAGCACCGAGAACTATCAAGTCGTAGGCAGGGTGAATACCAAACTCAATACCGCTGCGCGAATCCTTGCAAAAATCAAGATTCCCGGACCATGGCGTGGCAATCACCGGTTTTGCAGCCAGCATCGCCTCTGCGATGCCTAAGCCTAAGCCCTCGCTGCGATGAGGCGAACAGTAAACATCACAACCCGCGGTGAGGCGCGCGCTTTGATGCGCTTGCAGATAATCGGTTGAAATGAGAATTCGCTCATCTCCCTTTGCAGCATCTCGTAGCGCTTTCACGGCCTTCGGGTCTCGCTCTGGATGCAGCGCCCTAATCAGCAGCTTGGGCTGAGGGAGCTTGCGGGGTAAAGTTATCCACGGGCTAAATGCAGAGCGAAAAGCTTCAATAAGCGCCAAGGGATTCTTGCGCTGAAACACCGAATGGCAATCAAACGCAAAGTAGCTGCGGTGGGCCAATCCATGCGCCCAATCGTTCCACCAATCAGGCAAGGGGTCTGATCCAATCCCCGCTGCTGATGGTTGCGTTTTCTCGACTTGAATGAGTGGCAGGGGTACATACCTGATTTTTCCATGCCAATTGACCTTTGAGCGGGCACCTTCGAGCGCATGCGCAATGAAGGATGTTGGAGCCCAAACTTCATCGACCAGCTCGAATGCGGGAATCCAGGGGTCAGGCCATCGCTCGAGCTCCCAGAACCAGATACCGATTCGCTTGCCCTTCGTTGGGTACCTTGAGCTCGCAACAGCCAGCTGGTCTGGGTTCACACAATAGATAACCGGATCATCAAGTCCGATCGATCCGGAAAAAGCCTGAATCGGCAAGATCTGATGCAAGCGGAAATCCCGACCCCGGTCATCCACCGCTTCGCGCAGATCGTGGACAGCAATTTGGTAGCCACTTCGGTGAAGGAAACTAGCAAGTCTGCGAAGTACTTCCCCCAGTCCAAGCCCTGCCGTGGCGTAACCGACAAGATGAATCACGGTTGTGCGCAGCAAAAGCCCAGGATGTGCCGCTGCCTGCAGGCCCAGTGTTTGCTACCATCAGCCACCCGCTCCCCAAACGAGAGCTCTGCAAACGTCGGCTCTGCGAACGATCGCGCTGCAAACGTCGGAAAAACTCGGATCGCCCAATCGGAACAAGTCATGAGGACAGCCTTTTTTCGCCAACTAAACCCAACGGAAGTCTATTGCCTCGCGCTCGTCATGGCCCTGAGTCTAAATGCTTGCGGCAAACAAGAAAAGCCATCGCAAGAAGCGCCCGGCGCGCAATCGACTCAAAAGCAAGCGCCTGAAATCCTGCTACAGGATTGGGGGCCACGAGATACCAAGGCTGGGGAAGCGTTCAACGTTCAACCCGATAAGCTTTCTGCGATTTGGATCAACGTCACGGGCGTGAAGCAACACCCTGCAACAAAAGTGACCTGGTCTGGAATTCCTTTGGAGAATGTTTTTGTCGGACCAAAACTTGTAACGGCTGGAGTACCTGCGTCGCTCCTCCAAAAGCAAGGTCAGTACGAAATCGCGATTGAGGAAGGAGACGGGGGCAGAAAATTTGTCGTTGGTACCTTTACGATCAATCCGAAGTAATCAGCTATGCTCACGATCACAGCTCAAGTGGATCCTCTGTGGTTTGAAGGGCTTATACGATCTTTTCAAAACTGGCAAAACTGACATAGCGGGTGCGAAGCCAAAGCGCACTTGACAGGAGAAAGCTATCCTTGGATCGAACACCATGATCCCTCAGTTGCTCAGCGAGAAACGGCAAGGAGAGTTCGCCGCGTTGTTCGCAACGAAACCCCAAGCGCTGGGTATGCTTTAGCATCCAGTCGATGCTGTAGGTGCTTTGATGTGCTGCATCATCATAAAAATTAAGCGTAGAAATTGGATAGCCATGCGCCTGAATCTCAGCTAGCTTTGGCAGAAGACGCGAATGCGGCGAGGGCCATTCAACGTACATCCGCCCACCCTTCGACAGGCGTTGCGCCAGCAGTCCAAGAACTTTTTCCGGTTGATCAATGCGCTCGATCAACTTTGTGATGACCACAGCGGAAAGCTTTGTCACCAGCTGCTCCAGGGACTTCTCGATTCGTTCATAACTCAAGGTATCGAACTCAAGCCAGGTTTCGTAGGCATCTGCATGTGGATTTTCTGTAGCCGAGGCGCCGCAAATCCTTAGGTCTGGCCTAGGAAAGGCTAGCCAGTCCTTGAGTGCCGCCAAACCCCTGTCTGAAGGAGCGATATCGAGCACGCTTGCCTTCATAGGCAGGGTCTTAAAAAACAGGGTCTTCGGGTGCATCGAAATGTAGGCATCGATCGCATCTTGCTCTGAAAGCTTCGGAGGTTCCGATTCAGAAAGCCAGGTCAAAAGCGATTCGATATTCACGAATTAGCCCACCAGGCTTCGAACGCAATGTCTGACTTCATCACGCCAATCGGGTTGAATCAAACCCAAAAGCGCTTTGGCCTTGCCACAGTCAAGCCTTGAGTTACGCGGCCTCTTTGCAGCCGTGGGCCACTGTTCGCTGCTAATCGGACGAACTTCGACTTGCATACCTGCGCACTCAAATACCCACGTGGCGTAAGCTGCCCAGTGGGTTTCGCCGCCAGGAACCCAATGGTAAATTCCTGAGACCTGCCTGAGTTGCTCAAGACTGTGATCATCAAACAATTGCTTCAGGGAGGCGGCTAGCCAATGTGCAGACGTTGGCACACCCCACTGGTCGCTGACGACCGAAACGCTTTCGCGCTGTGCGCCTAGCCGAAGCATGGCCTTTAAGAAATTATGGCCATCCTTTGCATATACCCAGGAGCAACGAAAAATCAGATGCGCTGCTCCACTTGCCGCCAAGGCTTGCTCACCCGCAAACTTACTTTCGCCGTAGCGATTGACTGGGTCCGGTGCATCGCTCTCTTGATAAGCGATGCCCTCTTTATCGCCTGATGCACCGTAGACATAATCAGTGGACCAGTGGACCACGATCGCATCGCAGATTTTGGCCGACTCACCAAGCACATCGAGCGCTTTTCCGTTGATCCGAAACGCTTGATCGAATTCGGTTTCAGCCTGATCTACGGCCGTGTAGGCCGCTGCATTAAATATGACCTGCGGCCGATAGCTTTGGATCACATCTCTCACAGCAACAGAATCGGCGATGTCAAGCGATTGACGACCAAGGGCAAGGGCGTGCGGAAAAGTTCGGGCAAGCGAGCTACCGAGTTGCCCCTGCGATCCCGTGATCAAAATCTTCACGCAAAAACCTCCGCGTCAATCAAGCTTTTTGCTGCTGCATCTTTTGCAGCAAGCTGAGGCAGACCGATCGCCTGGCCCTCGTTATTAAAACTGGGCCACTGGATTGCAATCGTTTCATCATTCCACAAAATAGCTCGTTCGTGCTCGGGATACCAGTAATCGGTCGTTTTGTATTGAAAATCTGCCACATCAGAGAGAACCAAAAAGCCGTGTGCAAATCCCTGGGGCACCCATAACTGGTGCTGATTGTCTTCACTCAATATCGCGCCTGCCCACTTACCAAAGCGCGGTGAAGACTTTCGAATATCGACAGCGACATCAAAGACGGCACCTGTAGATACGCGCACAAGCTTGCCTTGCGGATGCTTGATCTGATAGTGAAGACCACGCAACACACCACGCACCGACCGCGAATGATTATCCTGAACAAATCGAGCCGCGATGCCGGTCGCCTGTTCGAAAGCTTTAGCGTTATAACTTTCCATAAAAAAGCCACGCGAGTCGCCAAAGACTCTAGGTTCAATCACCAGCACTTCGGGAAGCGCCGTTGGGCTGACTTTTATCGTCATCGAACCGATGCCTTTCCAGCGTGTAGCATGCTTAGCAAGTACTTTCCGTACTCATTTTTTGCCATGGGGATCGCCAAGGCTTCAAGGCTCACATCATCAATCCAGCCATGACGCCAGGCAATTTCCTCCGGACTGGCAATTTTTAGTCCCTGACGCTTTTCGATTGTTTGTACAAAGCTCGACGCCTCAAGCAGCGATTCGTGGGTGCCGGTATCAAGCCATGTGAATCCTCGGCCCATTGTCTCGACGGAAAGCGCTGATTGTTCAAGATAGCAGCGATTAACGTCGGTGATCTCCAACTCGCCTCGGGTTGAAGGTTTGATCGATGCTGCGATATCGCATACCTGATGGTCATAAAAATAGAGCCCGGTTACTGCGTAGTTCGACCTTGGATTTGCAGGCTTTTCCTCAAGGCTCTGGGCCCGACCCTCAGCGTCGAAAGCAACCACACCATAACGCTCAGGATCGTGAACATGATAAGCAAAAACCGTTGCGCCTTCATTGCGCGCATCGGCGCGCCGAACGAGTGCTTGCAATTCGTGACCGAAGAAGATGTTGTCCCCAAGAATTAAGGTACTGGGCCCATTTGCAACAAAATCACGGCCGATGATGAAGGCTTGCGCAAGGCCATCCGGGCTTGGCTGAACCGCATAACGTAGATTCATGCCCCAGCGGGTACCATCGCCCAAGAGCTCGGTAAACCTCGGCGTGTCCTGGGGTGTGGAAATAACCAACACATCACGAATCCCGGCAAGCATCAGTGTACTCAAAGGGTAATACACCATGGGTTTGTCGTAAACGGGCAATAGCTGTTTGGAGACCACTTGGGTGACTGGATAAAGCCGGGTACCAGACCCCCCTGCAAGAATGATGCCCCGACGTTTTGTCTGGGAATGCTCTTGTTTTTGATACATCGCCATGGACCTTTAAAGATTCGCCGAAATCGCTATAAGAATTCTTAAAAAAGCTCATTGATTCGTCGGGATAGCAGCCGACGTGTCACCAACTTCTTAGCGCTGCTGATAATTGGTGCTGATCCATTCACGGTAGGCCCCGCTTCGGACTCGACTCACCCATTCGCTATGATTTAAATACCACATAACAGTCTGCTCCATCCCTTGCTTGAAGGTGAAAGCGGGAGTCCAGTTAAGCTCTCGGCGAATCTTGTCCGCATCAACCGCATAACGCCTGTCGTGACCTGGCCGATCGCTTACAAACTGAATTTGATCGGCGTAGGAGCCCGAAGGTCTAGGCCGCAGCCGGTCGAGCACTGCACAAAGCGTGTGGACCACATCCAAATTTTTCATCTCGGCGTTGCCGCCAATGTTGTAAACCTCACCAAGACGCCCCGCCAGGAGCACACGGATGATGGCGTCGCAATGATCTTGAACATGTAACCAATCGCGTACATTCTGGCCATCACCGTATACCGGCAAAGCCTTTCCATCAAGCGCGTTGGCGATCATCAAAGGGATAAGTTTTTCGGGAAACTGATAGGGGCCGTAATTATTCGAGCAATTGGTCGTTAAGGTAGGAAGGCCATAGGTGTGATGCCAGGCCCGGACCAAGTGGTCTGAAGCGGCTTTGCTCGCAGAGTAGGGGCTGTTTGGCGCATAGGGACTTGCCTCGTGAAAGGCCGGATCATCCGGTCCCAAGGATCCATAGACCTCATCAGTCGATACATGAAGAAAGCGGAAATGATCTCGTTCTTGAGCGCTCATCCCATGCCAGTGCATTCTGGCGGACTCAAGCAAGTTAAAAGTACCCAAAACGTTGGTCTGAATAAACTCCCCTGGCCCATGAATCGACCGATCCACATGACTTTCAGCTGCAAAGTGAATGATTGCCCTGGGTTTAAGCACGTTCATCAACGCGTCGATGGCTGCGCGATCTCTCAAATCGCGTTGTTCAAACTGCCAGCGCTCTGCCTGGGGCGAAGGCTTTGAAACCGATTGGAGGTTGTCGAGATTTCCGGCATAGGTGAGTGCGTCGAGCACGCAAAGCGGCTCCTCCTGAGTCTCGAGCCAGCGTTGAACGAAATTACTTCCAATAAAGCCCGCGCCGCCAGTCACTAAGATCATGCAGCAACCTCCGAAATGTTCTTAGCCGATTATCGCTCAGCTCGCGCGGCGCATCCCTGTGCTTGCTATCGGGCCTGCGCTCAAAGCTCTCGGGCGCGTCTGGATATCGACCGCCAGGCCTGTGCACCCTTTGCGTAAAATGCACAAGTCGAGGCCTGACCGCCCTTCGCCTGAAGCGCGGCCATTACCTGGGGACGTCGAATCGGGTTGCAAAGAAAGATCATGAACCCCCCGCCCCCAGCACCAGACACCTTGCCCGCGTAGGCGCCAGCCTCCAAGGCTGCCTCGTAGCTTGCATCGATTTCCGGATTGCTGATCGCCGCCGACAATCGCTTCTTTGCCTTCCAACCGGACTCCAGTGCTCGCGCGACAGCTTGAAGATCAGAGGCAAGAAGCGCTGCCTTCATAGCCCTTGCCTGATCCTTGAGCAGGTGGGTCGCATCGATCGCATCTTGTTGACCCTTGAACACGCGGTCACTTTGGTCGGCAATAATGGTGGCTGACTCGCGCGACGCGCCCGTGAAGTAAAGCACCAGGGACGATTCCAATTCATGCCGCATGGCGTCTTCCACTGGAAGGGGATTGACGATCACAGCGCCATTTGTCATAAATTGCATGTCTATCAAGCCACCGAAACTCGCTGCATACTGATCCTGTCGGCCGCCTTGCAGCCCACAGTCCAAGCGCTCCACCTCCCAAGCCAAACGCGCAATCTCGTATTCGCCCCAGGGCAAGCCTAAGGCTGATTGCCAAGCCTGAAGCATGGCAACCACAAGTGTTGAGGATGTACCAAGACCAGACCCCATCGGCGCATCAGTGGCTGTCACCAGCCGAATCGCTATCAACTTCTGGCGAAGCCGATCAATCAACTCGTGAGAAGCGTCCAGTCCAAGTACACGACGAACAACCGCCGCATGCAAGGAAAGCGATCCGGGAATGCCAGGTTGATGTAAGGCATCGATACTTCCGCTCCAAAACAAAGATCGATCGGAAGCCTCTAATGTCAGCTGCGGATGTGCGTGGTCGGTGTTGTCCAAGATCGATAACTCAACCACCACAAAGCGTGCGATCGTAGTGCTCAATACCTCACCACCAAAAAGAGAGCAATAAGGATCTACGTCGGTACCCCCTCCCGCCAAACCGAGCCGCAACGGAGCCTTCGCCATCACACGAAGAAGTATGTTTTCTTTCATGCCTGAGATGCTTGGGTGTTGAGCACAATCGCTAGCTTCGCGCTTGAATGCTAGGATTTATCACAAACTCATCCAGCAACTGAGACCAGGCAAGACACAATGATTGCTGAGAAAAGCGCGCTGCATAGCGCAAACCTGCTAAACGAAAATTCACGCGCCGAGATTCATCTTTGAGTAGGCGAACAACAGCGATTGCAAAATCGTCAGCCTCCACGCGCACTTCAGCCACACCTTCCGATTCAGCGAGTCCTTGCATACCGACCGGTGTTGTAACGAGCGGAACGCCGTTTGCGAGCGCTTCGATGACTTTGCTCTTTACGCCCGCGCCAAATCGCAGGGGGACAAGTGCAAGCGTTGCGGATCGATAATATCGCTCAAGCTGCTGATCGGTCACGAAACCCGTCACCTCGACTTGCTCGTCTGCAAGATTTTTTACATCCGGACTAGGATTTGAACCGATCAATTTCAGTCTCGCCTTCGGAACAACTGACCACACCCGCGGCATGATGTCTTTAACTAACCACATTGCAGCATCCACATTAGGCGGATGACCAAATCCAGCCACAAAGATCAAGAGGGTGTCGGAGGGCGAGGCGACGTGAGATTCCGCAACAGGTTCAAATACATAAGCTTGTATCGATCGACTCCGGCGATCGTCGCCAAGAACGTCGGACACATAGTGTTGCTCTTCGTAAGACGGATAGAGAACCAGATCAGAAGCCTGCCAAATCCTGACTTCTCGTTGTCGCATCCGCTCTACATCGGCTTCTATGCCATGACGAGGCTTAAAGCCCGACTCCATCTGCATACGCCGGTGATGGATGTCGTGACCGTAGTACATTAAAGGAACCTTGGTCACTGATCGAACAAGAGGTTCAAACTCCTCAAACACATCGGGCCGACTCAGCAGCACCGCATCGATGTATGGACTGACATCACCGAGCCAGGATTTCAGTCCCTTTGCAGCTTCATCCCCGTAAATGACTTCGACACCCAGTTGCTGGAGGCCAGGTGTGTAATGGGGGTCGTACCAACCGTTGTGCGGCCAGAACACGATCTGCCACTGCAGACTTATGAATGCTCGCATGAAGTGCATCATCGTCCGAGAGCCGGCATCCCGATCGGGCTGCGGAACATAATGATCCATGATTAATAAATGTTTTCGCGATTGACTTCGATCCCTTGCCAAAAAAACATGCTCGGCGTTCGGAAAATGATCATTCCTCAGTGTTTCGCGCCAACGTTGCTCAAACTTCGCCTGGTTAAGAACCTGATGAGCCTTTCCCCCCGACTCCAGGTTTCTGCCGTGGGATACGCCTTCGTGGTGAATAATTTGTGAGTGCGGCTGATAAAAAACGCGCCAGCCTTGACCTCTGGCCCTGAAGGCAAGGTCTGAATCTTCGCAATATGCTGGGACGTAGTGCTCATCAAAGCCGCCAAGCGATCGCCACAAATTCGTTCGAACGAGCAGTGACGCGCCGGAAACGTAGTCAGTCTCACGCACAAAGTTATAGCAAGGTCTATCGGGGCGGTCGCCTCGCCCCCAATTCCAAGCACTTGCATCACGCCACATGATGCCTCCTGCCTCTTGCAAGGAACCGTCAGCAAAGAGAAGTTTGGACCCGACGATACCAGCATCCGGAACTCGGTCCATCAATTCAACCAGCGCATCGAGCCATCCTGGTAACACTTCTGTATCGTTATTTAAAAAACAAATAAATTCGGTTGAAGCATTTTGAGCCGCTTCGTTGCAATTCAATAAAAATCCAAGATTGATTGCGTTTGAACGGAAATCGATTCCAGGTAGCAATCCCAGCAAAGGAATGTAGGCATCATCAGAAGCATCATCAACAACCTTAAGCTTAAAAGCGGTCGAACCCTTATGCCTCTCGATTGACCGCAGGCAGCTGAGCGTGTGGTGAAACTGCCCAAACGTGGGGATGATGACGGTGACCCTTGGGACTGCTTTAGTCTCAAGATTGAAGCCGCTATCAAGGGTTTCCTTGATTAAGATTTCCGCGGGTCCATCTAGCCTGTGACTGCCCTTCCATTGGGTACTGGCCAAGCTCGAACTTCGATAACGCTCATAAGTAGGATCACCCGAAAAGAGTGGCCCTAGATAATCAAAGGCAAGCGTAGCAAGGCGCATTTTTGCTGTCCTCGACAGCGGGGTAGCAAGCATCACGCGTCTTGCTAAGCGTTGCAACCGTCCTCTCACACTCAATCCGTCTCGCGCTTTGTTCGGTCAATGTCAGCCCGAACCATGAGTTCGCACAGGCTTTCCAGTCCCGTAGAGGCGCACCAGTTGAGCTCAGCAATGGCTCGTTTCGGATTACCGACGAGCGCGTCGATGTCCGCTGGACGAAAAAGTTCAGGTGAGACCCTTAGCCTGATTTTCCCGCTTCGACGATCCAGGGCAATTTCGTCCAGGCCTTCGCCTTCGAATCGCAACTCGGTGTCGATCGCTTGAAAGGCCATTTTGACAAAATCTCTTACAGAATTCGTTTGTCCGGTAGCCAGTACGTAGTTCGATGGCTTGTCTGCTTTCAACATTCGGCGCATTCCGTCGACATACTCTGGTGCATAACCCCAGTCTCTTCGTGCGTCTAAGTTACCGAGTTCAATTGTCAAATCATGTCCCTGGGCAATCAACGCAACCAGTTTTGTAATCTTTCGGGTTACAAATTCTGCCCCGCGCAAGGGCGATTCGTGGTTAAAGAGAATACCGCTAACGCCGTGTAATCCGTATGCCTCCCGATAGTTCACAACCATCCAATGGGCATAGGCCTTGGCAGCCGCATAAGGGCTTCGTGGGTGAAACGGCGTGAGCTCATCCTGGGGGGCCGTCTTCGCCAATCCAAACATTTCCGAAGTTGAAGCCTGATAAAACCTGGCCTCAGGCGCTTCGGTTCGCATAGCTTCCAAAAGATTGACAGCACCAAATCCGGTTGTCTGAGCTGTCATCGCAGGCTGCGAAAAGGAGGTGCTCACGAAACTTTGCGCTCCAAGATTGTAGATTTCGTCCGGTCGATTCTTCTTTACAAGGCGAAAACAACTGGCGGGGTCAGTGAGGTCGAATTCTTCAAGGATGAGGTTCGGATGGTTGATAATGTCGAGTTCTTTTAGGCGCCAAAAGCTAGCCGAGGCAACATGACGATAGCCCCCTACGACAACGTCTCCCGAATCGAGGCACAGTTTTGCCAGGTAGGCACCGTCCTGACCTGTAATTCCGGTGATCAACACTTTTGTTCTCATGGGTACACCATTGTAATACTGAATACGAATCAGGAAAAATTGGACACAACTTATGTGTATAGATTTCAGCGCGTTATGACATCGACAATGAAGTCGTTTCATCTTGGGAATGGAAAGTGACAATTCGGGCGGAAACTCGATCAGCTCCCCATATTAGCGTCGTCATTCCCGTTTACAACCACGGCTTGTTCGTAGCAGACGCTATCCAAAGCGTGCTGAATCAAACGATGCCTGCAACTGAAATCATCGTGGTTGATGACGGGTCAACCGACAACAGCGCGGCGGTTGTCGGGTCGATCGCCCGGGAACATTCGCGCATCAAGCTGATTTGTCAGCCTAATCAAGGCTCCGCTGCGGCGATAAACAAAGGCATTTCGCTTGCACAGGGCAGCTGGCTAACGATCTTAAATTCCGATGACCGGTGGCACCCCAAACGACTTGAAAAAATCATAACATACGCCACTCGACACGGGTGTAACTTTTGCCTATCCGGCACAAGGCTTATTGACAGTCATGGCGCATTGATTCGCGACCCGCGCCACCCCTGGAATCTGATGTACAAACAAATACTCGACGAACTTAGCCGCCATGGGATCAGAAATGCATTCTGCTTGTCCAATCCTGCAATTAGTACTTCAAACTTCGTGCTGACCCGTGATCTGTTTCAGATCGTTGGTCAGTTCAGGAACTTCCGGTTCGTTCCAGACTGGGATTGGGCATTGCGAGCCGTATCCAACGGTGCTTGCTCACCCGAGTGGATCAAGGCGCCCCTCCTTGATTACCGTATTCATAGCAATAACACAATCGGCCAAAGCGGCCTAAGGAGTTCGATTGAGATCTTGAGGATGTTGGGTAACCGTCAGCAAGCCGCCTCAGATCAGGCCCTGTTGATTGAACGAGCACGCCGACATTTTTTTCGCGACGTAAGAGCTCATGTTCACCGCGCTGGATTTGCAAGCGGTCTGCGGACTAGCGATCAGGCTCATAGCGAGGAAAGACAAACTGCAAGAACCGTTATCTTGCAGCTCGAGCACGAACGCGACGAGGCGCGCGCCCACGCCGAAAAGAGTCAGCAGCAACGCGATCAGGATCTGGCCACCATGCAGCTGGCACTGGAGCGTGCAGCGGCCCAACGCGATCAGGATCTGGCGCATATGCGTGAGGCCCTCCAACAAGCCGATCAGCAACGCGGCCTTGATCTGGCCACCCTTCGCGACGCCTACGAGGCGCAAGTCCTTCAGCTTGAGCAGACCCTCCAAAACGAGCGGCAGGTCTCCGCTGCCGCCCGCGAGCAGCTCGAGCACGAACGCGACGAGGCGCGCGCCCACGCCGAAAAGAGTCAGCAGCAACGCGATCAGGATCTGGCCACCATGCAGCTGGCACTGGAGCGTGCAGCGGCCCAACGCGATCAGGATCTGGCGCATATGCGTGAGGCCCTCCAACAAGCCGATCAGCAACGCGGCCTTGATCTGGCCACCCTTCGCGACGCCTACGA
>Ga0214923_10003202_pt1 | contig 20760 bp, 14 predicted proteins | sample LL1510_MetaG_FD_177993 | JGI IMG/M metagenome (GOLD analysis project Ga0214923, IMG submission 177993) | Freshwater microbial communities from Lake Lanier, Atlanta, Georgia, United States - LL-1510 | ecosystem: Environmental > Aquatic > Freshwater > Lake | place: USA: Georgia | collected...
ATTGACGCCGGCTTGGTAGTTGGTCGCGAACGTCGGCTGCGTGGCGCCGTTGGGCACGAACCGCAGCGTGCCGGCCCCGAACGACGTGCTGGCTGAACCGGCGGTGCCGGTGTAGCTGATCGAGTTGAGCGAGAGCGTGCCGCTTCCGAGCGTCACGGTGGGCGCGACGCCGCCGGAGGCGGTGCCGGAGAGGCTCGTGATCGTCTCGTTCTGGCCGTTCAGGTTCCACGTGCCGGCGACGAGCGTGACGGTGCCGGTGTCGGCGATCTGGTTCGCGGCGGAGAGGCGGAGCGTGCCGCCCGCGTTCACGAGCACGTTGCCGCCGATGGCGTTCACGCCGGCCGTCTTGTTCAGCTGCAAGACACCCGCGCTGACCGTGGTGAGGCCTGAGGAGGTGTTGGCGGTGCCGCCGGAAAGCGTGAGCGTGCCGGAGGAGAGCGTGAGCGATCCCGTGCCCGACATCGTGTTCGTCACCGCCCCGCCGTAGTCGTCGGTGCGGCTGAACGTGAGGTTGGCGTTGTTGGCGACGTCGCCCGTGCCGAGCGAGCCGGTGGTGCCGCTCGACCCGACCTGCAGCACGCCCGCGCTGATCGTGGTCGTGGCATACGTGTTGGCCCCCACGAGGGCGAGCGTGCCGGAACCGTTCTTGCGGAAGATGCCGCCGCCGCTGACCACTCCCGAGAGCGTGACGACGTTGCTTTGGGTGTCGAAATAGCCGGTGTTGCCGGTGACGACTTGGAGCGCGTTGGCGAGCGTGCCGGACGTGCCGGCCTGGAGCGTGGGGTTGCCCGAGCTATACCTCACCGGGCCGGTGCCGAGGGCGGCCAGGTCGGTATATCCGAGCACGCCCGCGTTGAGGCTCGTCGTGCCGGTGTAGGTGTTGGAACTCGACAGGGTGAGCGTGCCGCCCCCCGACTTCGTGAGCCCGGTGGCCGAGGTGTTGTCGGCGATCCGCGACGCGATCGTGAGGCCGTTCGACGTGTTGCTTTGGATCACGACCAGGTCGCCGCCGGCCGAGCCCGCGATCGTGCCGCCGGTGATCGTGGAAGCATTGTTGCCCACGTTGGTCGTCACGAGAATGCCGTTGGAGACCGTATTGGTCGTGGTCAGCGTGAGCGTGCGGGCGGCGGCCGAGTTGAACCGCAGGCTGTTGGCCGCGATGGCCGCGGCGGGGGTCGGGCTCGAGTCGAGGTCTACGTTGGCGCTTGCGTAATTGGCGGCGGTGGTGCCGGCGGTGGACGAGAGCGTGTAGGCGGTGAGCCCCGTGATCGGGCTGGCACCGTTGGCGACGGCCCAGGTCGTGCCGCCGAACGTGATCCCGCCACCGAGGATGCCGCTCGAGTTTGCCGACGAGGTGACGAACGTGCCCGTGGCGGCGATGTTCAGCGTGGCACCGGCGTTGCGGGTGAGGGCCCCGAAGTTGACCGCGTTGTTCGCATTGGCGGAGACGGACGACGCCCCGGGATTGAGCGTGGTGCCCGCGAACGCCTGCGTGGCGGCGTCGCTGCGGTTGAGCACGAGGCTGCCGCCGGCCAGGGCGAGGGGGCTCGAACTGCTCAGCGAGCCGGCGGTGCCGCTGTTGCCGAGCTGCAGCGTGCCGGCGACGATCGAGGTCGAGCCGGTGTATGTGCTCGCGTAGGCCAGAATCTGCGTCTGGCCGGAACTGTTCATCACGAGCGACACCTTGCGGGCGGTTCCGTCCGTGATCGGGGCCGTTGTGGCGCGCGTTGCCGTGAGTCCGCTGAAGGTCAGCGTCGAGTCGGCCGTGGCGCTGTTGTTCGTGATCGAGAAGCCGGTGGTCCCGCTTCCTCCGCTCACACCGGCCACGGTCTGGTCGTAGCCATTGAGGTCGAGGACCGTGACCGTCGCACTGCCGTTCGGGTTCACCAGGGCGTTGGTCGCGATCGCGTTGGTCGCCCCGAGAATCAGGGTGCCGCCGTTGCTCTGGATGCTCAAATTTGAATAGTTGCTGCCCGGGGTGTTGAGCGTCCACCGCAGCGTCGTCGAGCCTGCGTTGAAATCGAGGCCGCCATTCGGGACGTTTATCACGCCATTCAAGACGCCGGTTCCGGAGCCGCGCAGAGAGAGAGCGCCGGTTAAATTGGGAGCGTTGATGCCTCCCGAGACGACGAGCGTCGTCGCGCTGTTGGGCTGGAGCACGGGGTATGCCGAGTTGGACCCCGTCATCGTGATCCCGCCCGAGATCGTGCCGGTGCCCGAGTAGACCTGGAGGGAACCTGCGCCCGCGTTGATGTCCAGCTGGATCGGGTTGGTCACGTTGATGCCGCTCGAGTCGAGCAACAGGTTGCCGGTCGTGAGCGTGATCGTGCCGGTGCCGGCGGCGTTCGCGTTTTGGAGGAACGTTCGTCCCCCGTTGATCATCAGCCCGCCGGAGAAACTGTTGCTGCCGGAGAGATAGACCGAGTTGTTGTGGTTGGCGTAGTTGGTGCCCGACACGGTCACCGCCGAGGCTCCGCCGGCGTTGTCCAGGATCCGGCTCGAGATCGTGATCGTGCTGCTGGCGGGGTTGATCACCAGCTCCTTGGTGGAGCCGATCGTGACGGGGTTGGTGGCGATCACGAGGCCGCCCGAGCCGGCGTTCATCAGGCCGTTGATCGAGAACGACGTGGCGCCCGGCGTGAGCGTGGCGGCGGCGCCCGTGTAGCGGATCGTGTTGGCGGAGAAGTTCGCGGCCCCGATCGAGCCCGTGCCGCTCGCGAGGTCGTAGTTCAAGGCGCCGGTGGTGTCGGTGAGGTTCGTCGGATTGGCCGCCGCCGTGCCCGCCAGGCCCGTGATCGTGCCGGAGGTGTTGGTGGCATATCTCGTGCTCGCGCCGGTGCCGAAGAAGGCCCACGGCCCGAGGATGCCGTTGACGTTCGGGGCCACGGTGGTGGACATCGCGAACACGCCCGTGCTCGCCTGGTTGAACGCGAGCAGGGCGTTGCCCACGCGCGAGAACGTAGCGGCGGTGTTGTTGATCGACAGGTTGCTCGCGGAGTTGTTGGTCCAGGTCTGGCCGCCGCGGAGACTCACGAGCACGTTGTTGCCGGCCGTGCCGTCGCCGAACGTGACCGTGCCGGCGGTGGACGACATCGTGATGCCGGACGAGTTGACCGCGAGCGTGCGGGCCGTGCCGCCCCCGATGAACGTGGAACTGCCGGTGGTGTTGAACGTGAGCGACTGGGCGGCCTGGTCGGCACCGAGCGTGATCGTGGACGAGGCGGCGTTGGCCGTCGTGATGTTGAAGATGAGGCCGTCGAGGAGGCCGGGGTTGGTGCTCGGATTGGGCGTGGTGGCGGCGGAGCCCGTGGACCAGGCGGAGAGCGTGCTCCACGTGGCCGAGGTGCCGTCCCAATAGATCGTGGCGGCCCGGGCGGCCGCGGGGCACGCGAGCGCGACGGCCGCGGCCGTGGCTGCAAATACACGCCGCGCGGCGACGCGGCGGACGGATCGGAAGAATGTTGAGGAAAGCATGCCGGGTGCGTGCCTGGAAAACCGTCTGGACCGGCTGAGCCCCTGGCAGGGTTCCCACCCGTGACCACACCCCAATCGTATGTCGCTTCTCGGAAGAGCGACATTGACGGTTCCGGCAAAATGAGGGCCGCGGAATCCCCCCGGCCGGCACGGCCGGACCCGGCCCGAGGCCGGATGGCGGCAAAAACCGGGGCGGAATCACCGCCCATGGCCGCCGGCCGGCATCTCGTGCTTTTACCGCCTGGGGGGATTGATCGATGGGGCCGTCTGCTAACGGCGATCGAGAATGCTCGCCCATACGCGGTGAAGCGATAGCTGGACCGATTCTCGGTCGCGGGGCGTTAATTCGCCGAGGACTTTGACCGCCATCGTGCGGGCGAGCGTTGCGAGTTTGCACGTTCTGGCCGTCGACGGCAGACGAAGGCCGGCGGCCTGCCAGTCTCGCAGCAACGTATCGAAATCATCCCGGACCGGCTGACTCGTGACTGGAACCACGAGAATGTCCGCGTCGTCAAACTCACACACGACGAGGATCGGTCGCATCTTGTGCCCCTGTCCGTCCGAAAACGGCAGCCGAGCCAGCACGATGTCGCCGAAGGGCACCGCAGGGTTCCTCACTCCGAGTCGTACACGGCATCATCAGGATCGTAGGCATCCGCCAGACGCGCGGCGCTCGCCCGGGACCAGGCGTCGCCCTCCTCGATGGCGGTCTGTCGTTGCAGGAGATACTCGACGTAATGCAGCGCCTCTTCCTGCAAGGCCGCCGGCAACGCCCGCACTCGCTCCGTTATTTCCTCAACCGTCGCCATACCCGGCAGTATAAGCAGGAAAAGGTGACAGTCACCAAATTTGGGCAACCCTGGAGCTTACCCAGATTTGGTGGCTGTCACCTTTTTTTCCCGACGTAATGCAACGCCTCTTCCTGCAAGAAGGGAAAAGGAAAAGGTGACAGCCACCAAATTTGGGCAAGTTGACACGCCGTGCATGGAAAGAGTATACACATGTTCATGCCACGTTTGCATCGCGTCGCGCCCGGCGGTCTGCCATTTCATGTCTTGAACCGTGCCGTTGGTCGGCGGACGGTATTCGAGTCGGCCTCCGATTACGAGGCCTTCATCGATACCTTCGCCGAGACCCTGCGAACCCGGCCCATGCGGGTGTGCGGCTACTGCGTGATGCCGAACCATTGGCACATGGTGCTCTGGCCGGAACGAGATGGTGAACTTTCGACGTTCCTGCAGCACCTCACGAATCTGCACGTCAAGCGTTGGAAGCGTGCTCACGAGGAAATCGGCCTCGGCCACCTCTACCAAGGTCGCTTCAAATCGTTTCCGATCCAGACGACGGATTACTTTCATGCCGTCGTCCGCTACGTGGAACGCAATCCGCTGCGTGCCAACCTCGTCTCCCGCGCCGAAGCCTGGCCATGGTCGAGTCTGGGGCAGGCATCATCGACTAGCCCGATACCACTCTCCGCGTGGCCAGTGCCCGGGCCTGCCGACCGTCGCCGCGAGTTATGGATCGACTGGGTGAATCGGCCACAAACGGAAGGCGAACTCGCCAGCGTGCGGGCGAGCGCCCATCGGGGCCGTCCATATGGCGACGACTCATGGGTGACTCAGGTAGCCGAACGACTCGACCTCGGGGCGACGTTGCGGCCACGTGGGCGACCCAGAGTTGCCACGTCGGCTTAGGATCACGGCTACGATCCGCCATGTTGCCCAAATTTGGTGGCTGTCACCTTTTCGGGCTACGATAACGGCATGAGCGCGGCAACGCGGGGAATTTTCAGCAGTCTCGGCCATGCTTTCGACAGGAAAGGGCTGGTTCTGGCTGCGTTCATTCAGGGCGTTTTCCTGCTGGGAACGCTCGGGCTGGCGGTCGCGCGAACGCAGGCAGCCGACGCGGAGCCCGCGCCGCTCGTGCCCATCGCCGACATCCTCTCGGCGGGCAGCCCGCGTCAGGATGGCGCGGCCGGTGAGACCGCGGTGGCGGGCGATTCAGCCCCGCCCGCGTTCGGCAGGCGGGTGCGGATCCGGGGCACCGTCACCTGGTGCGCCGAGAAGGGACTCATGATCGAGGACGATTCCGACGCCATCTGGCTCTCGGTGTGGCGAGCACGGCGCTCGGGAACATGGCAAGGTTCCGACGCTACGCTCGCCGCGCTCACCCCGGGCACCGAGGTGGAGGTGCTCGGCATCACCGACCGCGCGGGCTACAGCCCCGCCGTCCTGCCCGTGGAGGTGACGGTGACCGGGTCGAAGGCCCTGCCGCCCGCGCGGCCGTTCGACGCCGACCTGTTCTTCGGAGGATTCCTCGAGGGGCGAAGGCTGGCAGTCGAGGGCGTGGTGCAGGCGGTGCGGCGCGACAAGGATCACTATTCGTTCATCGTCGACCACTACGGCCGCCGGTTCGCCGTGGACGTGGCGGCCGACGCGTTCGGGGCCGCCCCCGAGAGCCTCGTCGACGGCGAGGTGCGGATCGAGGGGGTGGCCGTGGCGATCTTCAATCAGCGCGGGGAGTTCGTCTGGCCGAAGCTGCTCGCCACGGACCGCGCCGCCTTCACGGTGGTGAAGCCGGCACCGGCGGCTGCCTTCGACGCGCCGGCCTACCCGCTGCGGGCGGTGGCCACCTACCGCCGGCAGCCGGAGCAGGGGCACCGCGTGCGCACCGAGGGCACCGTGATCCACATCGTGCCCGGGCGGTCGTTCTCGCTGCAGGACGAGGCGGTCGGGGTGCTCGTCGAGTCGGCCCTCGAGGAGCCGCTCGCCGTCGGCGACCGCGTGGAGGTGGCGGGGTTCGTGCGGCGCGGCAACCCCGCCGCTTCGCTCACCGACGGGATCTACAGAAGGATCGGCTCCGCCACGCCGCCGGAGCCGCTCGTGGTGGATGCCGACACGCTGATCGAGGAGGTGAACACGAACCTCGGCTTCAGCCGCGTGGCCCCGCCGGGCGACTCGATCGGCTGCCTCGTGACGTTTCCCGCGCGGGTGCTCGGGCTCACAAGCGCGTCCGACGGAGGCCTCGTCCTGCTCTCCACGGAACGCTCCACGCTCAACGCCTGGGCCGGCCCCGACTCGTTCGCGGCCCTGCAGGGCATCCAGCCCGGCACGCTCGTGCAGGTGACGGGCGTGTCGGCGGTGGAGCGCGTGGAGCGGTCCGACGCGCGGGCCCTGAGTGACAACCCGTTCCTCGGGCGGCTGCAGGTGCTCCTGCGGTCGGCGGCCGACGTGAAGGTGCTCGCGGCGCCGTCATGGTGGACGCCGCGGCGGCTGTCGCTCGCGCTCGGCGTGGTGGCGGCGGCGGCAATCTTCGCGACCACCTGGGCGATCATGCTCCGCCGGCAGGTGCGGCGGCAGCTCTCGATCATCGAGGCCACGCTCCAGGGAGAGGCGGCCACGGAGGAGCGCCGGCGGATCGCGCGGGAGTTTCACGACACGCTCGAGCAGGACCTGGCCGGCGTGGCCATGCGGCTCGACGTGGCGGCCGAGCGGGCCGGCGACGACGCCTCCCGCAGGGTGCTCGAATCGCAGCGGGCCCTCCTCGAGCGGCTCCGCGCCGAGACGCACGACTTCCTCTGGGATCTCCGCGACCCCACGCGGCACGACGGCTCGCTCCGCGAGTCGCTCGCCGAACAGGTCGCGGCCCTGCAGCCGGCCCGCGGCGCGACGATCCGCTTCGAGGCCGCCGACTCCGCGCCGAGCGTGTCGCCGCTCGTGCAGCACCACCTGCTGCGGATCGTGCGCGAGGCGGTGACCAACGCCGTGCGACACGGGGGCGCCCGGGAGGTGGCGATCACGCTCGAGGGGCGGGGCGAACACGCCGTGGTGACGGTGGCGGACGACGGCGGGGGCTTCGATCCCGGCGCGCGCGGCACGCTGCCGGGGCATTTCGGTATCCGCGGCATGCGCGAGCGGGCCCGCCGGATCGGCGCGACGATCGACATCACGAGCCGTCCGCACGCCGGCACCATCGTGCAGGTGACGGCTCCGCTGGCGACCGCGACGCCGGCGAGCGGCGCCGGGCGCGAGGCCGAGGCGGGCGCACGGGCCGCATCATGAAGTCGCCCCGCGCCGACAAACCGCTCTCCGTCCTGATCGTGGACGATCACCCGCTCTTCCGCGAGGGGCTCGTGCACGCCCTCGGCACCGAGGACGGCTTTCGGATCGTCGGGGAGGCGGCCGACGGCCAGACGGCGCTCGCGCTCTGGGAGGCGCATCGGCCCGACGTCACGCTCGTCGACATCAGCATGCCCGGCCTCGACGGCATCAGCCTCGTGCGGCATGTGCGATCGGCCCATCCCCGCGCGCGGCTGCTGATGCTCAGCTCCTCGGAGGAGCAGGAAGACGTGCTCGCCGCCCTCGACGCGGGCGCCGTGGGCTACGTCACGAAGGGGGTGCGCTACACGGAGCTCAAGGCGGCGATCCGCGAGGTGCACGCCGGCGGCCGGCCTCTCGGCGAGGCGATCGCCACGCGCCTGGCGGCGCGGCAGCCCGACGCGCCGCTCACGCCCCGCGAGACGGCCGTGCTGCGGATGCTCAGCGAGGGCTTTGGCCACCTCGAGATCGCCGAGCGGCTGGCGATCTCCGAACGCACCGCCCGAGCCCACGTGGCGGCGGTGCGCGAGAAGCTCCACGCGGCCAACGCCGCCCAGGCCGTCGCCGAGGCCTTCGCCCGCGGCATCCTCGAACGCCGCCGCTGACGCCCGCCGCCACGCTTGCATGCATCGCTGCTTCGCACCTCGTGACACCACAGGCCCCACCATGACGCGCACCCCCGCCCCGCTGATACTCCTCGCCCTGTCGATTCCCGCCGCCCGGGTCCCGCCGGCCTGCGCCGCCGAGCCGCCGCCCGCGCCCGCCGGATGGGAGCCCGTGTGGGCCGATGAATTCGACCGCGACGGCCCGCCCAACCCCGCGAAGTGGGACTACGAAGAGGGCTTCGTGCGGAACAAGGAGGCGCAGTTCTACACCCGGGCCCGCGCTGAGAACGCCCGTGTCGAAGGTGGCATGCTCGTGATCGAGGCCCGCAAGGAACGCTTCCGCAATCCCCGCTTCGACGCCGCCGCCAAGGACTGGCGCGGCCGCGAGTGGGCGGCGTACACGTCGGCGAGCCTGATCACGCTCGGCCGGGCGAGCTGGACGGAGTGCCGGATCGACGTGCGGGCCCGGCTGCCGAAGGGCGCGGGCACGTGGCCTGCGATCTGGACGCTGGGGATCGACCGCGGCACGGTGGCATGGCCGCGGTGTGGCGAGATCGACATCCTGGAGAGCTTCGGCAAAAACCCGACGCGGGCCGAGGCGAACGTGTGGTTCGCCGGCAAGCAGCGGCCGTGCGCCGGCGCGGTGACGCTCGACCGGCCCCTCGCGGAGGATTTTCACCTCTTCGGCATGGAGCGGTCGGCCGACCGCATCGACTTCTTCCTCGACTCGAGGAAATATCACTCGTTCGCCGTGAACGACGCGGGCGAAGGGGCCGACAACCCGTTTCGCAGGCCCCACTACCTGCTCGTCAACCTCGCCCTCGGCGGCACCGGCGGCGGCCCGATCGACGACGCGGCGCTGCCGCAGCAATTGGCCGTGGACTACGTCCGCGTCTTCCGCCGCGCGGGTGCAGATTGAACAATCTGCACGCTACGAGCGTGGGGAGCCACCCGGCACGCTCGGCGCGACGTCGACGCTCACCTCGAGCGACTGCCCGCCCGAACCGAGGAACACGCCATCGATCGGCGAGACGTCGGCGTAGTCGCGGCCCCGCGCGATCACGATGTGGTCGTCGCCCGCCACGACCGCGTTGGTGGGATCGAAATCGATCCAGCCGCACTCGTCGCCGCACCACAGCGAGACCCAGGCGTGTGAGGCATCGGCGCCGACGAGCCTTGGCCGGCCGGGGGGCGGCACCGTGCGGATGTAGCCCGAGACGTAGGCCGCCGGCAGGCCGATGCCGCGCAGGGCCGCGAGCGCCGCGTGCGCGAAATCCTGGCACACGCCCCCCCGCTCCGCGAACACCTCCTCGAGCGGCGTGGCGATGCCGGTGGCCTGCGGGTCGTATCTGAAGTCGGTGTGGATCCGCCGCATCAGCTCGGTCGCCGCCTCGACCACCGGCCGGCCCGTCGGAAAACTCTCGAGCGCGTACGTCGTGGCCGGGCCGTGGAGCGGCACGAGCCGGCTCGGATAGATGAAGTGCGCCGGCCCCCGCGGCCCGACGTCGGCCGACGCGGCCGCCCGCTGGCGGACGCCCTCCCAGGCGGGCGCCGGCCGCGCGGCGGCCCCGGCCGCGCGGTTCACCTCCACCCGCGACTCCGCCGCGATCCGCAGCTCGCGGTGGGCGCTGGTGATCATCACGGTGGTCACCCGCGTGCCGAAGAAGTCGGTCCGCTCGACGACGGCCGCGGGCCGCGGCGCGATCTCGAGCCCGCCCGCGAGCGCCCGCTGCCCCGGGCCGTCGGTCGGCAGGAGCCGCAGCGCGCACCGCGCCGCCGCGACCGGTGCCTCGTAGCGGTAGGTGGTGACGTGCCGGACGTCGTAGATCATGCGATTTCGACCTCGTGCCCCGGCCGGGCCGCCCGCGGCCCCTGGAGAAAATACCGCTGGGCGATCGCCTCGGCGAGCGTCGTGAGCCGCTGCTCCACGGCCACCACCCGCTGCGAGTCGACGTGGGCGGCGTCCTCGACGGCGAGTTCGGCCGCGACCTTCATCGCGATGCGCCGCGGCACCTCGAGGATCCCGTCCTCGCGCAGCACCGGGAGCTCCGCCAGGTGCTCGTTCGTGCGGTCGAGCTGGAAGGCGACCGACCGCGGGTTGAACGGGTCGAGCAGGGCCATGTCGCGCACGGGCACGAGCGCGGCCCCCACGAGGTAGCGCGAGCGGTAGGTGATCTGCGAGTCGATGAGGTCGAGGAGCACGTCGAGCGTCTCCCCCGTGGCGTCGCGGTCGGCGAAGCTGCGCACGAACCGGCAGGTGTCGATGCCGCGCTCCACCCGCCGGCCCATGTCGAGGAACCGCCAGCCCGCGACGCGGTTGGTGTTCTCCTGGAAGAGCCCGGCGATCGCCGCGGTGATCCGCAGCGCCGCGTCGGCCTGCTCGAAGGCGTCGGACTCCGCCAGGCTCGCCGCCCCGTCGTCGGCCAGTTCGTCGCCCAGGGCGGCGAGCAGCCGCCAGGTGTCGGGGGAGAGCCGCTCGCGGATCACGCCGGCGGCCCGCCGGGCAGACGCGGCGATCGACGCGGCCGAGCCGGCGCGGTCGACCGCGTGCAGGGCCGCCGCCGCGATCTCCGCCACCGACGACTCGACGAGCTCGACGGGCACGGCGTCCCAGGCCGCCAGCAGCCGGATGAGCCGCACGGTCGACTGCCGGCCGGCGCCGGTGGCCGAATCGGGATCCATCGCCCGGGCGCAGAGGCAGCGCACGAGCCGCAGCGTGGCCTCGGCCCGCTCGAGATACCGGCCCAGCCAGAAGAGGTTGTCGGCCGCGCGGCTGGGGAGGTTGCCGAGCAGGCGGCGGATGTTCACGTCGTCGCCGGTCGGGAGGAGCGTGGCCATCTCGACCGGCCCGTCGGCGAGCACCCACACGTCGGCCGACTCGACCCCCTCCCCCATCGACACCGCCCGCACGTCGCGCCGGTCGGAGATCCGGCAGAACCCGCCCGGCATGATCTCCCAGCCGTGCTCGGTGGCCGCCGCGTAGACGCGCAGCACGAACGGCCGCGGCGTGAGCCGGCCGTCGTCCCAGGCGGGCGTGGTGGAGAGCCGCACCACCTCCTGCCCCACGTAGTCGACGGGCCGCCGCTCGAAGTCGGCGAGCAGCCGTTGCCGCGACGGACCATCGAGCTCCGCGCCGATGAGATTGCGCCTGTTCGCCCAGTCGGGGAGGGAGTCGGTGAAGGCGCCTGCGACGACGAGGTCGTCGAGCCGGTCGATCACGTGGGCGCGCTCGGAGGGCTGCCCGCACCACCAGGTGGCGATGTTCGGCAGCTTCAGGTCCTCGCCCAGGAGCCGCCGGCAGAGCGCGGGCATGAAGCCGAGCAGCGAGCGGGCCTCCACGAGCCCGCTGCCCGGCATGTTTGCCACCGTCACGGCGCCGTCGCGGAGCGCCTCGAAGAGCCCCGGCACGCCCAGCCGCGAGGCGGCGTTGGCCTCGAGCGGGTCGCACCACTCGGCGTCGACGCGCCGCCAGAGCACGTCGGCCCGCCGCAGGCCGGCGATCGTGCGCACGTGGACGACGCCGTCCTGCACGGTGAGGTCGTCCCCCTCGACGAGCGTGATGCCGAGGTAGCGGGCGAGGTAGGCCTGCTCGAAGTAGGTCTCGCTGTAGCAGCCGGGCGTGAGCAGGCAGATCCGCGGCTCGGGTCGAGCGGCCGCGCCGGCCAGGCCCGCGCGGAACTCGCGGAAGAACGGGGCGAGCCGCTCGACGTTCATCTCGCGGTAGAGGCTGGGGAACGCGCGCGAGAGCACGAGCCTGTTTTCGAGCGCGTAGCCCGAGCCCGACGGCGCCTGCGCGCGGTCGCCCAGCACCCACCAGCGGCCGTCGGGCCCGCGGCCGATGTCGCAGGCGTAGAGCCGCAGCCAGCGGCCCCCCGGCGGCCGCACGCCGCACATCGGCCGGAGGAAGTCGGGGCTCCCGGTGACGGCGGCGGCCGGCAGCGCGCCCTCGGCGACGAGCCGCCCCGCGCCATACACGTCGGCGAGGATCCGCTCGAGCAGCTCGGCCCGCTGGGCGACGCCGGCCGCGATCTCGCGCCACTCGTTGCCCGGGACGAGGAGCGGCACGTGCGACAGCGGCCAGGCCCGATCGTGCGTCTCGCCGTAGGCCCGGTAGGAGATGCCGAGGTCGCGGATGTGGCGGTCGGCAGTGGCGAACCGGCGGGCGATCTGCTCGTCGCCCATCCGCGCGAGCGTGGCCAAAAACTGCTGCCAGTGGGCCCGCGGCCGGCCGCCCGGCTCGACGAACTCGTCGGGGATCCCGGGGAGGGCCGCGTAGCCGGCCGTCCAGGCCTCGACGCGGGCGGGCGCGGCCGCCGCGCGGCGGTCCGGGGATTGCGACGCGACACCCTCGCTAGCCAACGGACCTCCTCAGATCGAGCGTCACCGGAAACTCCGCCGACGGGGTCTCCCGTCGCACCTCGATCGGGCCGGGAGTATGACCATGATCCTGGAAACGGGCCAGTCGACGGGCCTCGGCCTCCGGGGCGTTGACGGGAAACGTGTCGTAATTCCGCCCGCCAGGATGGGACGCGTGGTGCACGCAGCCGCCGAGCGAACGGCCGTTCCAGGTGTCGACGAGGTCGAACGTGAGCGGCGCGTGGGCCGGCATCACCGGATGCAGGCCGGAGGGCGGATGCCAGGCCTTGAACCGCACGCCGGCCACCGCCTCGTGGTCGCGGCCCGTGGGCACGAGCGGCAGCGGGCGGCCGTTGCAGGTGACCACGTGGCGGCCGGCCACGACGCCGCGGGCGACCACCTCCACCCGCTCGACCGACGAATCGACGTAGCGGACCGTGCCCCCGATCGCCCCCTCCTCGCCGAGCACGTGCCACGGCTCGAGCGCCTGCCGGAGCGTGAGCGTGACGCCGCCGTGCCGCACCTCGCCCAGGGAGGGAAAGCGGAACTCGCGCTGGGCCTCGAACCACAGCGGATCGAAGTCATAGCCCGCGCCGCGCAGATCGGCGAGCACGGCTTGAAAATCCTCCCACACGAAGTGCGGGAGCATGAAGCGGTCGTGGAGCGCGGTGCCCCAGCGCGTGAACTCTCCCCGCTGCGGAGCCCGCCACAACCAGGCCACGAGCCCGCGCAGGAGCAGCTGCTGCGCGAGCGACATCCGGGCGTCGGGCGGCATCTCGAACGAGCGGAACTCGACGAGCCCGAGGCGGCCGGTGGGGCCGTCGGGCGAGTAGAGCTTGTCGATGCAGATCTCGGCGCGGTGGGTGTTGCCCGTGACGTCGACGAGCAGGTTGCGAAACAGCCGGTCGACGAGCCAGGGCGCGGTGGGGCCGAGGTCGGGCGACGGCACCTGCGCGAGCGCGATCTCGAGCTCGTAGAGCCCGTCGTGCCGCCCCTCGTCGATCCGCGGCGCCTGGCTCGTGGGGCCGATGAACAGGCCCGAGAAGAGATAGGAGAGCGCCGGATGCCGCTGCCAGTAGAGGACGAGGCTCTTGAGCAGGTCGGGCCGGCGCAAAAACGGCGAATCGGCCGGCGTGGCGCCGCCGAGCACCACGTGGTTGCCGCCGCCGGTGCCCGTGTGGCGGCCGTCGGTGAGATACTTGTCGGTGCCGAGCCGCGATTGCCGCGCTTCTGCGTACAGCCCGGTCGTGATCTCGACGGCCTCGCGCCACGAGCCCGCGGGCTGGACGTTGACCTCGATCACGCCGGGGTCGGGCGTGACCTTGATCACGGCCAGCCGCGGATCGACCGGCGGCGGGTAGCCCTCGACGTGGACGGGCGTGTCGCAGGCCTCCGCGGCCGCCTCGACGGCGGCGAGGAGCTCGAGGTAGTCCTCGAGCGCCCCGACCGGCGGCATGAACACGCGCAGGACGCCGTCGCGCGGCTCGACCGCGAGCGCCGTGCGCACGGCCCCCTCGATCGCCACCTGCTCGACGATCTCCTGCGCCCGCCGGCCGCCCGCCGCGGGAGAATAGATCCGGGCGAGTTCGACCGGATCGGGCAGCGGGCCGCGCGGGGCCGTCGGGTCGGGCGGCACGACGTGCGGATACGCCGTCGGCGGCACCCAGGGGAGCGACTGGAGCGGCAGCCGATAGCCCACCGGCGAATCGCCGGGGATGAGCGTGAGCCGGCCGCGGCGAAACCGCCATTTCTCCGACCGCCAGCGGGGCTCGGCCGGGGCCGCGGCGTTCCAGCGCTGCACCGGCAGGACGAAGCCCGCGGGGCGCGAGATGCCGCGGTCGAAGACCCGCACCATCCGCGCCCGGGCCTCGGCGTCGTCGAGCTTGGGGTCCGTCGGATCGACGTTCACCGGCAGCTCCCCCTCCTTGGCGATCCAGTGGAGCGGATCCTCGTACGACGCGAGCGCGCACTCCTCGGGGATGCCGAGGCGGCGGGCCGTCTCGTGCATGAGCCGCTCGGCCGCGTCGGTCGCCTCGGCCCGATCGGTGAACCGGCCACGGCCGCTCTCGTCGGCGATGAGAGCCGCGTTCCGCCACATCGGCAGGCCGTCCTTCCGCCAGTAGAGGGCGAAGGCCCAGCGCGGCAGGCTCTCACCGGGATACCACTTGCCCTGGCCGTAGTGGAGGAAGCCACCCGGCGCGAAGCGGGCCCGCAGCCTGCGGATCAGCACGTCGGCGCGGTCCCGCTTGGTGGGGCCGACGGCCGCGGTGTTCCACTCGGCCGACTGGAAGTCGTCGATCGAGACGAACGTGGGCTCGCCCCCCATCGTGAGCCGGACGTCCTCGGCGGCGAGGTCGGCGTCGATCGCTTCACCGAGGTCGTCGAGCCGGGCCCAGGCGGATTCCGAAAATGGCAGCGTGACCCGCGGCTCCTCGCGGATGCGGTCCACGCGCATCTGGAAGTCGAACGTGCACTCCGCGGGCTCGACCAGGCCGCTGACCGGCGCGGCCGAGCGATAGTGCGGCGTGGCGGCGAGCGGCAGGTGCCCCTCGCCGCAGAGCAGGCCCGACGTCGCGTCGAGGCCGATCCAGCCCGCGCCGGGCACGTAGACCTCGGCCCACGCGTGGAGGTCGGTGAAGTCGTGCGCGGTGCCCGCGGGCCCTTCCACCGGCTCGACGTCGGCCTTCAGCTGGACGAGGTAGCCGGAGACGAACCGGGCCGCGAGGCCCAGCCGGCGGGCCAGGTGCACGAGCAGCCAGGCCGAGTCGCGGCAGGAGCCGGAGCGGAGCGCGAGCGTCTCCTCCGGCGCCTGCACGCCCGGCTCCATCCGGATCACGTAGCGGATGTCGCGCTGCAGGCGCGTGTTGAGCTCCACGAGGAAATCGACGGTGCGGATCCTCCCGCGCGGGATCGCCGCCAGATACGCCTCGAACGCCGGCCCCTGCGGGGCGGTGGCGAGATACGGGGCGAGATCCTCGAGCGCGTCGGCCGCGTAGGCGAAGGGAAACTCCTCGGCGTGGGGCTCGATGAAGAAGTCGAACGGGTTGACCACCGCCATGTCGGCAGTGAGATCGACCTCGATCCGAAAGTGGTTCGCCTTGTCCGGAAAGACGTGCCGCGCGAGCCAGTTGCCGTGCGGGTCCTGCTGCCAGTTCACGAAGTGGTCGTGAGGCGACACCTTGAGCGCATAGGAGAGGACGCGCGTGCGGCAGTGTGGGGCCGGCCGGAGCCGGATCACCTGGGGCCCGAGGGCGACGGGCCGGTCGTAGGTGTACGACGTGACGTGATGGAGCGCGACGCGGATCGACACGGGAGCGGAATATGGCGGTGAGCGCGCACGATCACCCGGCCTCGACCTGCGCGCGTGCAGGCCCCGAAACCGGTCCGCCGAATGAGGCTGCTGGGGCTCGAACCCAGGACCAACGGATTAAAAGTCCGATGCTCTACCGACTGAGCTACAGCCTCGAGTGTATCCTACCGCCGGTGTTGCCCCGGGCAACACGCCCTCGGAGACCGTCCGCATGCGTTCCCCTTCGACGACCAGCATCATCGCCATGCTCCTCCTTGCCCGCGTGGGCACGGCGCTTGCCGACCAGCCGGCCGCACCGGAATGGGGGCGGATCGACGACGCGGCGGCCCGCGTCGGCCGCTACGCATTCGTCGCGAACGCCTGGCCGGCCACCGGGCGGCTCACCGTGCCGGCGGGATTTCCGCAGATCGTGCGGGCCGCGGCTGGCCCGCGCGACCTCGTCGTCGAATACAACGCCGACGCGACCGCCATCGCCGTGCTCGCGCCGGCCGGCGATCCGCCGGGCATCGTGACGATCGACACCGCCGACGCCACGCGCCAGTTCGACGACGGCCGGATCGTGTTCACCGCCCTGGATGCACGGGTCGAAGGCGACAAGGCGAAACTGGAGACGCATCCCGGCAACCACCGCATCGGCTACTGGTCGAACCCGGCCGACTGCGTGGCCTGGACCTGGAAGCCGACCCGCTGGGGCGCCTACGACGTGCGGCTCACCTACTCCACCGCCTCGCCGTCGGGCGGCGAGATCGAGGTCGCATGCGGCGACGTGGCGGTCACGGGCACGCTCGCCTCGACCGGCGGCTGGTATCGCTACACGTCGCTCCCGCTCGGCCGCCTCGCGATCCCCACGACGGCGGAACGCACGGTGCGCGTGCGCTGCACGAAGCCCGCGGGCGGGGCCGTCATGAACCTGAAGGCGGTCACGCTCGAGCCCGCCTGCGAGGGCGCGCCGCCGCGGCAGGCCGCCGACGGCACGGTGCTCCTCCACGCCCGCGACGCCACCGTCCGCGGCACGACGCTCCGCTGGGAGCCGGCCGAGAAGAAGCAGACGCTCGGCTTCTGGGCGCGGCCGAGCGATGCCGCCGAATGGACGTTCACGCTCGACGCGCCCGGCACGTTCGACGTGGAGGTGCTGCAAGGCTGCGGCACCGGCCAGGGGGGCAGCGAGATGGCGATCGACGTCGACCGCGGCCGGCCCGAGGCGGCCACTCTGACCTTCACCGTCGAGGACACCGGCGGTTTCCAGGCGTTCAAGCCGCGCACGGTCGGCCGCGTGACGCTCGCCAGCGCCGGAGAGCACGTGCTCCGCGCCCAGCCGCAGACGATCGCGAAGGGGGCGGCCTGCGATATCCGCCAGATCCGGCTCGTGCCCGTCGGCAAATAACACGCGCCGCTGCCGCCGAAAGTGCCCGAGAGAGGACTTGAACCTCCACCCAGTTACCTGGACAAGAACCTGAATCTTGCGCGTCTGCCAATTCCGCCACTCGGGCGAGTGCGAGCGTTGATCGTAACAGGCGAGGTTCTTTCAGCAAGCGTCCCGGTTGCAGTGCGTCAACCTTTCCAACCCGGCTTCGGGTCTGCCCCGGACCGTCTCGCCGGACAGCAGGGCATGCGATGACAATCTGCATTCGGAGCCGGCGGTAGGCATGCTCGACTCCGGTCGTGTTGAGAGTACAGGACTCGTGGGTTTTGCTCAGACGCCGATGGTCCTCAACGACTCCCTGCGTCTGCGCGTGCCCACCTTCCCGACTCCGCCGAAAGTTCCTGGCGCCTACGAGTTGAGGAGGCTGCGGGCTACCCGTGTCCCTCGAGCCGGCGTTTGCGACCAGCGGAGCCATGGATGGCCAAGCGGAGGCGCTCCCGCCGGCGCCAGTCGCTCCGAGTGAGCCGAAGCCCGGGCACCGATCTGCCGAAGGCAGATTGGTCGTGCGCAGGCGAACGTCCGGCGACGGGATATGGGGAGCCCGAAGCCGGGTCGGGCGAGTTGAGAGAGGACAGGCGGAATGTGTATCCGTCCTATTCCACCGTCACGCTCTTCGCGAGATTCCGCGGCTTGTCGACGTCGCAGCCGCGGAGGACGGCGATGTGGTAGGCGAGGAGCTGGAGCGGGATCGCCTCCACGATCGGCTGGAGGAAGTCGGGGGCGTCGGGCACCTCGATCACGTCGTCGGCGAGTTCGCGGACGCGCTCGTCGCCCGGGCTCGCGATCGCGATCACCGGGCCCTTGCGGGCCTTGATCTCCTCGAGATTCAGGATCACCTTGTCGTAGACCGCGCCCTGCGGGATCAGGAACACGCTCGGCGTGAGCGGGTCGACGAGGGCGATCGGCCCGTGCTTCATCTCGGCGGCCGGGTAGCCCTCGGCGTGGATGTAGCTGATCTCCTTGAGCTTGAGGGCGCCTTCGAGGGCGACGGGGAAGTTGTATTGCCGGCCGAGGTAGAGGAACGTGCTGGCGCTGCGGTATTTCTCGGCGACCGACCGGATCAGGGGGTCGGCCTCGAGCGCCTCGGCCACGAGATCGGGCAGCCGCTCGAGGGCGGCGATGAACGCCCGGCCCTGTTCGTAGCTCATGTGCCTGAGGCGGCCGAAGTAGAGCGCGAGCAGCGCGAGCACGACGCACTGGCTCGTGAACGCCTTCGTGCTCGCCACGCCGATCTCGGGGCCCGCGTGCAGGTAGATGCCGCCGTCGGCCTCGTTGGCGATCGTGCTCCCCACGACGTTGCAGATCGCGAGCGTCGGATGCCCCTTGCGCTTGAGCTCGCGCAGGGCGGCGAGCGTGTCGGCGGTCTCGCCCGACTGCGTGATCGCGAACAGGAGCGTGCCCTCGTCGATGGGCGGATTGCGGTAGCGGAGTTCGCTCGCGTATTCCACCTCCACCGGCAGCCGGGCGAACTCCTCGATCAGGTATTCGCCCACGAGGGCTGCGTGCCAGCTCGTGCCGCAGCCGGTGAGCACGATGCGGTTGACGTGCTGGAGCTGGGCGGGGGTGAGGTTCAGCCCCCCGAAGACGGCCGTGGCGTCGTCGCGGGAGAGCCGGCCGCGCATCGCCGCCCGGATCGTCTCCGGCTGTTCGTGGATCTCCTTGAGCATGAAGTGCGGGTGGCCGCCCAGCCCCACGTCGGCGGCCGAGAGCTCGAGCGGCAGCACCGACGGCTCGACGCGGCCGGCGTCGCGGTGGATGATCCGCAGCGTGTCCGACGTGATCACGGCCACCTCGTGGTCGGCGAGGTAGACGATCCTGTCGGCGTGGCCGGCGAGCGGGCTCGAGTCGCTGGCGATGAAATGCTCGCCGTCGCCCACGCCCACCACGAGCGGGCTGCCGAGCCGGGCGGCCACGAGCAGGTCGGGCCGGCCCGCGAAGAGCACGAGCAGGCCGTAGGTGCCGCGGAGTTGCGCGAGCGCCTCGCGCACGGCCACGACCCACGGCGAATCGGCCGGCTCGTCGGTGACCCGCGGGCCGGTGGCGAGCGCCCGCTTCAGGCAGTTGTCGATGAGGTGGGCCACCACCTCCGAATCGGTCTCGGAGCGGAAGACGTAGCCCTCGGCCTCGAGGCCGGCCTTCAAACCGCGGAAGTTCTCGATCACGCCGTTGTGCACGATCGCCAGCGACTCGGAGACGGCGTGCCCCGTCGCCGCGCAGCCGCCGAGGTGGGGGTGGGCGTTGCCGTCGGTGGGCGCGCCGTGCGTGGCCCAGCGGGTGTGGCCGATGCCGATGGCGGCGTCGGGCACGCTCGCGCGCACGAGCGATTCCAGCCGCGCGAGCCGCCCGGCCGCCTTGCGGACCTCGATCCGCCCCTCGTCGTCGAGCACCGCGAGCCCCGCCGAGTCGTAGCCGCGGTATTCCAGCCGCCGCAGCCCCTCCACGATCAGGTCGGCGGCCCGGCGAAATCCGACGTAGCCCACGATGCCGCACATGGCGAAAATTCCTCCGGCCGGCGGCAGCCCCTGCCGCAGCCACGAGTCTAGCCGGGAGCCTCGCGATGAACCCATCCCAAAACGCCGTCATCGTCATCCCGGCCCGGCTCTCGAGCCAGCGGCTGCCGCGCAAGATGCTGCTCGCAGACACGGGAAAGCCACTCATCGAGCATACGTGGCGGGCGGCCCGGGCCTCGCGGAGGGCGTCGCAGGTGCTCGTGGCGACCGACAGCGAGGAGATCGCGGCGGCGGTGCGGGCCTGCGGCGGTGAGGCGGTGATCACGTCGCCCGGTGCGCCGAGCGGCACCGCCCGGATCGTCGAGGCCCTGCCGAGGCTGCCGGAGGCGGGCGTGGTGGTGAACGTGCAGGGGGACGAACCGGAGATCGCCCCCGCCGCGATCGACAGGGCGATCGACCTGCTCGACCGCTGCCCAGAGGCGGGCGTGGCCACCCTGGTGACGCCGCTGCGTGCCGAGGCCGACCTGCTCGACCCGGCCGCCGTGAAGGCGGTGCTGACGCCGTGGCGGGGCGACCCCGCCGCCGACGACGCGCTCGGCGCGGCGGTGCCCGACGCCTGGCGTGCCATCTACTTCAGCCGCGCCCCCGTGCCGGCCGCCCGCGACTGGAGCGACGCCCTCCTCGCCGCCAGCCCGCCGCTCTACTGGCAGCACGTGGGGCTCTACGCCTATCGCCGCAGCGTGCTCGAGGAGTGGGACGAGCTGCCCGAATCGCGCCTGGCGGCGGTCGAGAGTCTCGAGCAACTCCGCGTGATCGAGGCGGGGATCCCGATCGTGGCCGGCGTCGTCGACCACGCCGCCCGCGGCATCGACACACCAAAGGACTACGCCGCCTTCGTGGCCCGCCACCGCCCCCCGTAGGACAGGCTTCAGCCTGTCGTCAAGCCGGCTTCAGCCTGTCGTCAAGCCGGCTTCAGCCTGTCGTCTCGACCGGCACGATGAGCACGCCCGCCTGGGCGTGCGCCAGCACCGCCTCCGACGTGCTG
>Ga0214923_10003203_pt1 | contig 20757 bp, 14 predicted proteins | sample LL1510_MetaG_FD_177993 | JGI IMG/M metagenome (GOLD analysis project Ga0214923, IMG submission 177993) | Freshwater microbial communities from Lake Lanier, Atlanta, Georgia, United States - LL-1510 | ecosystem: Environmental > Aquatic > Freshwater > Lake | place: USA: Georgia | collected...
TTTTTGATTTTTTTTTTTTTTTTTATTATTAACACTTCCATTAGTTTGGCTAATTTTTATAAAACTCTAGGAAACCGGTTGGTCTTAAGACCATGTCAAAACACTGTTATAGATAATAAACATATTTAGGAATAATTAAGTTTATTTTATTTAACATAATTTATAACTACATTGATATTTATTATACAAATAACAAATTTTATATTTGTATATTATATATTAAATGGTTAATCAATATATTGGCGGTAATAAGTGTAATCTTTTTAAATTTATTCAAAATATTTACGACAGTGATATTATTTTTCCCGAAAAAGAAAGACGCACAAATGAATGCTTTCTTCGTGGAACGTTTGTTTTTGAAGACAATGAAAGCAAAATGTTTAAAATGTTGTATAATTGTCAAAATACTCAATCATTTTGGAAAAATACACATTCGGAAGTAAAAAAAAAAATAATAGTAGATGCATCACTACGTTTAAAGGGGACTATCAAGCTACAAGAAGTCGACGAAAAATGGGATGATCAAAAGAATAAAAAAGGCTTTCTTGAAAAGTTATATCAATATGAAGTGCTTATAGATCCTCCATTTGAATATTCTTGTAATAAAGAGTGCAGAGTGGGTTCTCCTTCAACCGATTGTCCTGAAACGCTCAAAGATCCAAAAGGTGTTGCGTTATTATATCATTTTAGAATAAAAGCAATTGATGGAAAGCAATACGCATATACATTTTTAAAATTAGAAGGTCATTATAGTTTATCTATTGGACATACAGTTGCAGCATTTGACCGATATATTCTTAAAAAAAATGCCAAGCCAGCAAATTTACCATCGCGACGGGAAGACTGTGGTGAAAAGTGTGAATTTAAAGGCAAACGTATTTGTAATAACGATAACTGTTCTGAGTATAGTGAATACAATGATTATCATATAATACAATTTAAAAAAGTTGCTCCAGATATGGTGCATAGTATTGATAAATCTATTGATATTTATTCAAAAAATGTAAGAACTGGTGATGAATTATTTGTTCCACAAGATATAACTAATGCTTTACTTATCTCAACTGATCCAAAATTATTGGATTAATTTTTGTTAAGACTTACAGCGTTTTGTATATTTTCAGCAAACAGATAAATACTATGCTTACATATAAATTGTGCTTTTTTTTAAAAATTCAATGACAAATAAAATTACTATTTGTAATCTAACATGTCATATACGCTATTTCTCAGAAATATTATAATATTAATCTGAGAAATATTCTTTAAATAAAGTTAAATATTAACAACCATACTTCTGAAACGGTCAATTATCATCTTTAATTTGTAGTAATATATCAAAATTTATAAACAAATTACTATATATTATCAATAATATTCCAACATGAAATTATTTGGGTTATTCCTAAATTAGAAATAATTACTTTATTATCTATTAAACCAGGCACAATTACTTCAAAATCATTTGGTAAGCTCGTATATTTATTTTTTTCATTCATAATTTTACTCAAAATTTTAAAATAATCAATTATTTTATAAATACTTATTTTATAGAATGACGTATAATAATATTCTCTATCTGTTACTGTATTATTTTTTTTAAATATAGTTAAATTATTATCATATATTTGATAATCAAAAGTATCATTTATATAATATCTACCACTTAATTTAAAAAAATGTTTTAATTTACTTATATCTATCTTACTTAAAAAATATTTATAAAATACTAATTGCTGGCTCAATTCGCCAAATAATTTAATTTCACAATCGTCAGTGTAATAATTTATTTCTTTATTGTCTGTTATATTTATAAAGTAATCTGTTTTTTCCTTTAAAGTATTTATTTGGTACTCATTTAATTTTGAATTATCAACCAAAACAATATATGCATTAGGTATTTTATTTCGAATAGTATATATTGTGTGTAATGTCTGACTAAATCTTTCATCTATTGTATAAATACTTCTAATTTTAGTATATGTATATGAATTGTTAGAAACAACAATTTTTGAAGTAATTAGAACAATATTTTTATTTAAGATGTCTTGTTTAATAACATTATGATTATAATTATTTATATTATCATCTATATTGGTGCTGAGTATATTAAATTTTTGCGTATTAATATTCTGAAAATATTCATCCCAAAATTTATTAAAATAAATAAAAGGTTCAATAGTATAAAAATAATCTTGTTTATTATCGTTTATTAGTTTATTAAATTCTTCAATAGTAGTAAATGAGTATGCTTTATAGTACTTAGATAAACGACTTTCAACTGGGCAATAATTATTTTTTTTTAAATATATTATTGGTAACATTGTAATCATTGATAATGATAATGTATAACTATATGTTTCAGGCCATAAACTTAATTCTATTAATATATTTGGTTTATGAATTGTCAATAAATTATTTAATTCATCTATATTGTTATATCTAAATACATTTGTAAATGAATATATATTAGCTTCTCCAAAAACAATAAACTTTACATGATTCGTTTTTTTATAATATTTTATAATATTATTTAAGACGTTTAACCCCTTAATATCATTAATCAAGCCTATTATACCGATAACAATATTATTATTTTTTGTTTTTATTAGTTTTTGTGTTTTTTGATAATCAGGTAATGGAGATATTATTATTTTATTTTTATCTTCTATAAATTTATCATATATATACAGGTTTCCTTGATTTTGTGTTATAATATGATCATATTTATTTATATCAACATAACATCTATCTGAATTATTATTTAAAATATTATTTATGTCGTTAAATTTAGGTTGGATATTATTAATCCCAAATATTCCAATATAATCATGAGTTATAGTGTCTATTTGTACTTTTAAATCAAATAACCTATTTATAAAATTTTGCGTATGATTTAGAATATGATTTACAAAGATTTTTTCTATTTTATTTATATTATTCAATAATAATTCATATGCTGTAAGGTCGTTATAAAATGTTTCAAATTCATATTCATCATTAACAGTAAAATATATATTATTAAAATTATTTCTTACAATTACAAATGTGTGATAATTTTTATATTTTGATACAATACTTTCTATAAAAAAAGATGTTCCACCTCCATTATTATTGAAATCAACAATTAGAATAAATTTTTCTAATAAACTAATATCAATTATTTCCTTTTTAATATGCGTACCCCTTGGAAGCATTTTTAATATTTCATTTTCGTGCATAAAAATATTATCACAGTAATTTGGATACGTATATAACAAATCATAAGAAATATCTTTAAGAGTTGGATTGTTATATGGCTTAATATAATAAATATGTGATATATAGTTTATATTTTTTATTAATTGATACATCATTTTTTTCCACAAAAAAATGTCAAATATATTGTTACCTAAATATCCAGTCACCGATATATCATGACCGCCAAAACTATCTTTATTTAAAAAACTTTCGCTACTGAATTTATATGCTGTATCCCAATCAGCTATTTTACCTATATTTAATTCAAGCATATTCTTTGAAAAATATACATCTTCTGGTGGAATAGTTAAGTTAGCTTTTTTCATATAATTTGTTGTTGATGAATTATACTTTGTTTCTAATATTCCTATTTTTGATATAATTTCCAACATAATAGTTTTACTTCTTAAACTTAAACCGCCATTTCCTACACAATTCGCGGTATCATTTTGTTTTTCAGACGATGGAGCACCTATATAATCATATTCTATAAAATCCATTATATTATTTTTAAAAATAATCGCATCTTCTTGATAAATTAATATTTTCTCTCCAGTTAATAAATTCCAAAATTTGGAAGAAGATAAGAAAATACTATAGATTGATGCGTCTATATTTTCATAATTTGTTTTGATTACTTTTATGTCTCTATCTATTTTTTTTACTATATTTAACATGAAATCATAATTTAAATTACCACATATTATACTATGACTCCAATCTGAACCTAATTTATGTATAGTGTTCCTAATTAAAAATTCTAAGTGAGGCAAACATCTAAATTCAATGAGTACAGTTTCATAATAATTATTTTGTTTTATTTGAGGTAAATCTAAGCAACGTATATAATCCAAATATCGAAAACAAAAATAACGAAATTCCTCTTTTGGATTTGATAAAACATCTTCTTTCACTTTATTCATTATATTACAAAATTCGTTCATTTTCAGTAAATATATACTATTATTTGTTATGTCATTATCATTATTTATTGTGTCATTATTTTCGTTTGTTTGGTCATTATAATTATTTGTATTTTTTAATATATTTTGTTCTCTGGAAACAAATATTGGACTAAGTGTGTTTTTTTTATTATTTAATATTAGATTACTATTTTTTTTTTTACCAAACTTATCATATGGTTTGTCACCAGTTTTTTTGAAAAATTCTATATTCATTTATTATATAATATAATATACAAAAATATTTCATAAAATTTTACGAGATTTTTTATTGTAACATTTATATGTAAGAATTTTTTTTACTTATCATAATACTTAGACACAGCCATTTCACACTATAGTAAATTATATTAACCCTTACAACGTTTTAAAATGGTCTTAAGACCAATAGTTTTCATACACTTTCATAAAATTACCAATTTATTGAATATTTTATTCTAAAAATACACAATTTGGGTTACGCTGTAAGTGTTAAAATTTATAAAATACTATAATTTATAAATAATAATATACTTAGTTTTATATAACAAAAATAAGAATTATTACTTACTATTATGATACAACAATTAATAAATATGCTAAACGCTATAAATGTTTTTAATAATTATAGTACTAATCCGTTTATACGAAATGAAATGTATTAAATTTAATATATATATACATAATATATATTATGATTAAAAATTTAATATTAAATATTATTAATCGTTTTATTGAAAACGAAATAGAATTAAACTTAAATGGTTTATACTCATTTAAAACCAACATAGATAGAAAGAGTTCTAAAATAGATCAAACGAAAATAAAATGTTCAGAAATAGTAGAAGAAGTACTAAAAGAATTAGATTACATCAAAAAAGATGAAAAGCTTAATAAAAAACACATAGATGTTTTATATAAAATAATTGTAGATATGGAAAATCTTTCAAATGAATCTATAATATTACTTATTTCATGTCTTAGTACATATAATGAACAAACTGACGATATTGATACACTTAATAATACACTAATTAGCAATTTTCATACAAATAATATAGATTTTTTTCAAGGTATATTATTTAATCTATTACAAATAAAAAAAAACACTACAACGAATGACACAATTGGTCATTTTATAAATAATATCAATAATTTTAAATTAATGTTATGTTTTTTAACAGATACTCCATTAAAAATAGAAACATTGGTGGGAATTTATAATAATAAATTAATAGATACGATAAATACACTTAAACCATATAAAATTAAACATAAAATGAACAGTCTTAGATTGATTTCTTTACAAAAAAATGATTGTTATGATACTTTTTATAGTAAAATCAGAGAAACACCCGTCACACAAAAACAATCACTAGATGTTCATTTAAAAGAAGGTTGGGAAATTGTTAAAATAGATAAATCTCATAAACCTTCTGGGTATGGCGAACAATTTGTCAATTTATTTTACAATGGTTTAAAGAAATTAGTTGGAAAATCAAAAGAATTAGAATCAGTCTATTTTAAAAATAATGCTATGTGTCAAAGAAGATGGGAAAATGATTCAATAATAAATAGAGATGAGGATATAAATGAAGGAGAAGATGTATTTAATTTATATGACCCAGATGTAACTACCGATACAGACCCAAATAGTAAAATTTATAAAAATAATGAAATGCTAAAAAAAATATGGTTTTATCGAAGTGATATATTTTGTATACAGCCAGACAACTCACCTATATATAATTTTATAGATAGAAGAGCTGCATTTGGTTTTAAAACATTGAAGGTAGAAAATAAAAATATATTTAAGCCTAGTGTATTTAAAAAAGGAGATTTACACTATATATTACCAGTATTATGGTTATATAAAATATATGATGAATATAAATCAATTGTTATTAATGATGACCTAGATACAAATATTGATATTTTGTTTCAATATTTTAAACCAGAAGAATTATTAATTTATTTTAAAAAATATGTGTTAATAGAAAAAAATGAATTTGACATTGAAACATTATGTTTTATTATTATAATAGGTGCTTTATCAAAAATTACTTCTTTACTTGTAGATAAAAATGTTATAAGAAAAAATTATACAAATTTTGCGCCCAAGGATTTTAATTTATTTGGTAGATTAATAAATGATAATCATATGGATAATATTAAATTATTAATAAATGAACATCGCATAAATCCAAAAGGTTATCTTACATTTTTAAAATATATTATTCCTTATTACATAAATCACGAATTACTAAAAAATAAATTAGATTATGAATATAGAAATAGGCATGAACCAATAAAACAATTTGATGTTAGGAATGCATTAAATTTTATGTTGATTAATGGTTCTCAAAATTTTAGTTCATTTGTTAATTATGTTGATACCAAAAATTACAATTATACTGAATTATTACTATTACAACGTGAATATATAGGAAAAACTCTTCAACAAATAGACGAGACTATTCATGAACAAATTCCAGAAGAATTATTAATAAAAACAGTCGAAACAGCTAAATCAACTGATTTAATTTCTGAAGGCGTTAAGTCTGATGTTTCGGGCAATAGTATTGATCCTATCTTATTTCATAAAGAAATTCAAACTGATATTACAGTATTGTTTAAAGTTAAATATACTGTACCATTTGAACACAGGTTTGATAATAAAACAGATACAATAGGAATTCAAGGAAATCATTTTGTCTTATTATTAAATTGGCAAAGAACCGGTTTGATGAACCAATTTTTTAGTAGTCAATCTTTTAAAATGTTAGGATTGAACCCTCGTATTTCTATATCCGACATTATACCTGAAATAAATGAGATTTTTAAGAATTTTACTTCAGATGAAGTAATTGAACATGATGTTTTTATATCTAGATTAATCATTTTATTAAAAACTAATAAAATCGTTATAAATAATAGATTAGTTAAAATTAGTCAATAAATATCTATTATTTATATATATAATGGATGTTCAAATATATGGTCCTCAAGCAAATTATCCAGTTTCAGGTCCAGTTCCAAATACTGGTGTTATGACAATTCCAAATACTAGTGTTACGACAATTCCAAATACTGGTGTTATGACAATTCCAAATACTGATGTACTTAGAGCACAAAATACAAGTGTGAGTTTTCCTCAACCTAATCCAATAGATTTACCTACCACTCATTTAGATCAATTTTATTCTGTAGCTAATCAGTCAGAAGGATATCAAGCAGAAGCACGAAGAATACCTCTACCTCTTAATGTAGAAAATTTTGAACGATTAAAGACCAAAATTTCTGAAATAGATACAGCTATTCCAAGATCACTTGAAATTATAACACCTAAACTTATTATTAATTATTATGAACACTATTATGGTGATGTAACCACTGATTATTTAGAACCTAATGCTTTAACATTGAGTATACCAGATGCTATAGATGTATCATCCCGTTCTATTGATCTTAGTAAAAATACGTCGCTTGATTTTATAGCATTTGATGAGGGTATGTCTTTTTTATTAAATAATGGCACATCCCCTGAAAATATAGTTATTGCCGAAACTATGTCAAAAGAAGAAAGTGGTCATCCAGTATTATTATCACTAAATCATAATAGTAGACAAAATTTACAGTTAATACAATCTTCAAGTAACCAACCTATTGAGTTTTCAATACATATTCCTTTAGGGCTAAGCTCTTTACAAATTGGTAATATAATTTCAGATATATCTACAAATACGGAAACATTGCAGATATTTAGTCCTAATATGGTAACAGAAACATCATTAAATGTTCAAACTCAAATGACTGAATTAGGATATCTAGGAAATTTTGGTAGTTCAAGTAAGTTACCAACTAAGAGTAATATTAAAAGTATATTTAGCTCTAGAACTGGTAAGGAAATTAGAGATATGCTTGAAAATCCAGCGGAACATTTAGTCCAGAGTTTAATTCCTCACACAGGTGAATTTACTGATGGTTCATTTTTTTTAGTTATACATGGTAGTATAGTTAGTTTTGATCTAATAGACTTTGATTGTAGTGGTATTGAACGATTGTCTTTTATTAGTAGATATGGCTTTGAACTAGATTTAGGCGACCGAAATGGAATTGAAACTAGTGAATTACCTGTTAATGTAGTTTTATATCCCGAAAATAAACGTGTAGTAGGAAATACTTGTAGAATGCCCCTTGTCCTATTTAAACCTGAAATTCAAAATGTAAATGACGAAACGTTTGGATTACACTTTATCGACAATACAGGAAATATGAAAGTTATATTAAATAATTATGATTTGGTTCAAATATTTGGGGAAAGGGGAGTGCCTCTACATGTAATATTAAATTTAGTAAGAATTATTTCAGGTGATTCAGCTACTATAAATTTAGATATTGCTGCTCGTTCAGATGTATCAACCGATAATAGAAATACTGATTTAAATAGTTTTAAATTAGGAGACAGTGCATCGGATATACCTACACATTTTGTGTATAAATCTAAAACTCAAAATATAGAAGAAATAATTAGTGTAAAAGCAAATGAAGCATCCGATCGTTTTTGTAGATTGGATGATACATCTGTTGGTGATGGAATTAAATGTGCGGAATTTGTTGATACCTTAGCAGATAAAGTGGCTTTGTTAAGTAGTAAATCAACTTTAGAAATAGTTGAACCGTATACAACGAGTGTATTAGAAAGTGTTGCTCCTATGGAAGTTGATGTAGCATTATCAGATGAATTAGATTCTTTAATTTCTGGTGAAAAGACCGTAGAAGGATTACCTGTAGAAAAAGCTCAAAATGCCTTAGACTTATTAGATTTAAAATTATCCTTGGCTGCCGGAATTAGAAGCGAAGATGTGCCGAAAATATTACCACCAAAAAAAGATGAAAAAAATTTAAATGATGACCCACTGGTAAAAGATTTATTGGATAATTTTCGTAAATTAATTCCTAAAACCGTAGCACAGTCTATCTCAAATGAATTTATAGTTAATACATTATTTGATGTAGTTAGAATACTACCCGAATCTGTTCAACCAATATTAAATCTTCAAGAAAGAATAGACGAAAAAAAAAAAGACTTAGCTAGTAAAAATCCTGATGTAAGAAAAGAAGCACAATTAGCGATAACAGAATGGCAAGATGTTCTTACTAAATGGAAAAAAGAGAAGGCAGAAATTGATTCATCAATAAATGAATTACGACGTGTTGTTGATAAAGTGCCTTTATTAAAAGGTGTAAGACATATAAAAGTTCTTCCATTTGTTCATGGTATTGAACAAAACCCCGAAAATCAAGTAATAGCCGATTGTGGTAATTTACGTTATGTTGGATTTCTAGGTGAGCCAGGAGCGTACACAGCATTTAATGTTGTTGGTTTTCAACAACAATTTGATAATATACCTGGAGCATCTACTCTACCAACTACAAAAAGTAGGTATTGCTTGGTTCCAGATATTCAAGGGCAATTACAATCACATAAAAAAGATAATTTATTTGGTGGAATAAATGTAGAAATCACATATGAAAATGGACAAACAGAAATAAAAAATATAGCCTCTAACCAACAATTAATTAAAATTTTTGAAAGGAAAACTGATGGTGATAATACAGACGTATTTAGTATTGCGGCACTTATTCCAATGGTCGAAATTATTTTACGTATGAATGGATTAGACCCAGCATTATCAAGTGTATCATTTATGGCTTGTAGAGGACTTGGTGAAGCATTACGTGAAAATCCATATGTAGGATATAATTTTAAAGCATTATCTATGAATGTCGATGTATGTCAAGTTATATTTAATCCACAACAACCACATGAATTTATACCTAAAGAAGCACCTAGATTAATTTTATCTCCAACACAAAATCTCGGTCAAGTCGTAATACAAGCTAAACCAAGTATTTTTGATCCAGCTAATCCAAATAATTTAGCAAAACAAAAAGTATTAATTAACTTCGGTGATCCAATGAATGAACCGCGTTCTGATAAAAATCATGATTACTTTGTTTGTTTAAGAGGTGAGGAAAATCAAATTCACGTTCCTTATTCATTATTAGTTGAATTTGATAATTTTTTAAAAAAAAATCCTCAATATTTATTTATGTTTAATAAATTATCGCCTTTTCATAGAAAACAAGTATTTACACAAATTTTGTTAAATCCAGAAATAGCTGATGTAGGTTTATCTGAAAGTTTGATTGATCGTATAATGGCTTTAGGTGGGAATGAATGTGAACAGGCTTCCGACGAAGAGCAATGTATTCTTCAAAAGGCAAATATAGCTTTTAGAGAACGTGGTGAGAAAGGCGATTGTAAAGATATGAAATGCTTTCTCCAACAACACGATAAAATACATTTTGAAAGACATGCTTGGGAAGAATTATTTCCAAAAATATTCTATGAATATTTTAATAAACCAGCTAATGGTAAATTTTTAATAGACCAATTAGGTGATAAGGATCCCAGGTATAAACGTCCAGATATGCCAATGTTACTACGTCAACTAATAAAAGAATTACATGATAAAGAATTTCCAAGACGTAAATTTTTAGGTCTATTTGGAGGATCCAATACATATTTTAATACGCACAATATACATGGAGGAAACCCTATAGAAAAAAGTTATTTTGATGAATTAATGCAAAAATCTAAAAGTTTTTATATATTTATTCAAAGTTTTAATTTTGATGATATAAATCTAGATGAGAATATGATTTTAGACATAAATAATTTAAATATATCAAATATACTTAAAGTAATAATAATTCAAATACAAAAAATTAAATTACAAATTATTAACAGAAAATATAACACACCTGAATATTTTAAATTTATATATTCTTACTTTTATGAAATAATTTATCGTGAATTATTAAGTATGATAAATGATTATAAATTAGAAATTGAAACTATAAATTCTTCAATATTAAAAGGTAATGAATACTATACATTATTTAATAACATATGTATTAAACATAATATTTTAGAATTTAAATCTTTTAAAAAACCAGATAGTATATTAGATAGTATAAAACAGGAATTAATAAAAGATTACAATAATTTAGTTGATAAAGTTTTTGGTATACAACCTATTAAAACTAATAATATTGTCACTATTTTAAAAGAGACACAATATTTAGCAGATACCCTACCTGAAGCTAATACTTTAATTGAAAAATATATTGATCTTTATAACATTATTATAATCGAAAGATGGGCAACATATATGATGATATATAATATTTCTCCATCAATATGTAATTTAAAATTAGAAATTGATAAAATTGAATATGATTTGATATTACAAAAAACAATAAATAATAATAACATTCTAGAACCTCTTACCGGTTTTATACCTAATTATCAAAGTCTACTTGAAAAATATCAAGATTTTTATACAGCTGAAACATTAAAACTAATTACAACACAACAATATGATAAGTTTATTGATTGTGATTTCTTATCTATTTATTATAAACAAATAAATAATAAAATTGAAAATATCTATCGTAATATAGTTGAAATTAGAAAAATCAATATGGATATCATAGATTTTTTTATTGTAAAGAATATTCCTTTATTAAATAATCCGCTTGGGCTAAAAGTAAAATATAATATTTATGTTTATAGTGAACAATTAAATTATTATTTAAATAATGTGGATGAAATATTTGATATATATACAAATGATATACCAATAGAAAATGAAATAAAAGTTTTTAAAATTCAAGAAATACTACTAATAAAAGAAAATATTAAGTTATGGTTAGCCCAAACAACTCCCAAAACAATTGAAAATAAATTAATAGTAATGAAAAATAGTATGAATGAAATATATGATCATATTAAAGTAAATGAATTAATTTATAGTATGATTGTATAAAAATATTCATTCATTATAATATATAAACATGCATGAATTGATATTAGGTGATGAATTAAATAAAAATGATCTTTTAGATTTAAATATTAATGATTTTTTTAAAATAGTCAAAATACAAGTAAAAATAGATTTTATATTAGTATTCGATTTTTCAGATCATAATCAGTTAAATATCCGAAATATGATAATAAAAAATTTCTTAAAAGCACCAGAATATAAAACCTGTAATTTTCGTGGGGAAAAAAAATTTATAGCTATATTTTGGAAATGTTAAATATGCATATAGCACTATATGCATAATTAATTTTAGCAGTTTTTACATCAATATATCCATCCTGTATAGTAGTTGTTCTAGCTCACCCAATAATAATTGAAATTAAGTTTGTAAAAGTTGTGTTAGGTCAATACCAAAGAATAAATACACTTCAGTCGCATTAGTGCTTATAATAAATTCAGTAACAAAAATTCTAAAAATTAAAAAAAAATAATATTTGAAATAATAAGCATATTATTCTATAACTAGTCTAATGCTGCTTTTATTAGGTATTTCATAACTCGCAATAGTCATATCATTCTCTAAATTAATTACTTCAACAAATTTTGAATAAATTAATTTTTGACGTGATGGATCAATTTTTTCTATATCAAATATTTTAGATTTAAGTTGAGCAATTGTTTCTGATGAATCTATATTTACTATTATTATTTTATCAGTATTATTTGGTTGTTTAAACAGGATATTAAGATGTCCAATATAATAATATGTTATCATATAACGACGAATTTTAAAAAGTAAGTATCTCAAATCGAACAAATGTTTTTCTTTATTTTCATCGGATGGTTGTTCAGTGCATTTACGGTAGATCTCATCCTTTAATATCTGACTATATATACTAATTAATTCATAATATTTATTTAATTCAGCACATATTTCTGTAATATTCATGTCAAATATTTTTTTTGTGTTAATATTTACCCCTTTACTAAAACATACACCATTCCATGTGTTGACTATTAAATTATCATATATTCTTTCATCTTTTATTTCTTCAGTATCCGTTTGTAAAATTATAGAGCGCAGTCTTTCCCTGTCTTCTTCAGGAATGGCTGAGACACTATCTATCTTTTCAGTTATTATATTAGATATTTGATTTGAAATCATTTTGTAATATATCATATTACTTATCGCGGTATGTTTATTACATATATTAGTGATTGTATTAAACCTGTTTATTGATATTATTTCTGGATGTAATGTGGTTAATTCAATATTAATAATATTATTTTCTACTAATAATTTATAGTATTTATTTAGTATTGTTAATATTACTAATCGAAAATGATTATTAAATGAACTACTTGAATTATCAGACATTTGATTTGAATAATAGGTTGTTTCTTGTCCATATATAGAAAGATCGGTAAAATCGGGCATAGATTGTTTTTGTTCTAAGGATAAAGGACGATATTTACCATTTTCTATAGCATCATGTTCTGTTTCATAATTAAAATTACCAATTACATCATTTGTAATACATATAATAAAGTCAAGCAAATTTGTTATTCTCTCTAAAACAGAAATTAAATCATTTCCACGCTCTTCCCAAAAAAGTTTTTTACTTATTTGAATAATTTCATCAGGAAGATGAGAATAAATACCTAAAAAGGTTTTTAATAAATCTTCCTCTAGTTTTTTAATATTAATATTTGATAATATTTTATATTTAAGTAATAATGGAGTATATCCCGATATTGGTCGACTATATCTATTTAAATCAAATGGACAATTTACTATCTCATTCATATTTGAATAACACATAAATGGATATAACATATTGGCACGTAATTTATTCGTTCCTCCATTAGATATATAATATGGTATTTCTGCTTTTATTTCTGGTATTCCTGGATTATTGTCTTTAAATATTAAATTATACATAATAACATAGCAAGCTTCACTTTCTGGTATTTTATAAAATTTTTCAGGGGTAATAATAACCCTCCCATTTGTTTCTGAATGTATTGTAATTTTATTGAAATTCATAGATATATTATATATTATAAAAAAATAATTTAATATATGATTTTATAATATATGTCAATCATTATTGATACATTATTATTTGGAAAAGAATGTAATAGTGAATCTAGAAAATATTCAATAGATATGCTTCAAAAAATTGCAAATAAAATTGGGTTAGTTACAATACGTCAAACATATAACGATTTATGCGGCGGATTACGTGCTTATTTATTTGAAAATAATATTACAACAAAACAAGAATTTAAACGTCATATTTCAAAACGTCAGGAACATCATACAATAATAATTGAAGAAGCCAATCGTAAATTAGGTGAAAATTTAGATTTAGATATTTTATTCAATAGCCAACCAGAACATTTTTTAGAAGAAGTTCAACATTTTCAAAATATGAAAAACTATACATCTGAAATTGAAAGAGTTGATTTAGATACAAGTAATTCAAATGGGTTTATTTATAAATTAAAATATGATAAACATTCAGAAAGATATTCGGTTATTTTAAAAATGAACCAAGATTTTACTGCCGATAATTTAGTTTATGAATATTTAGTAGGTCAATGTATTAATAACTATTCTAGATTTTATCCATGTTTTGCTAAAACATATATGATAGGAATATTTTCAACACCTAGAGAAGAAAATTATATGGCGTTCAATAGAGAATTAATTATAAAACCATTTGATACATACATACAACCGATAGATATCCAAAATATTGAAGAATTAATTATCAATGGTTGTAGGTCAAATGAATATTTAGCACTTTTTACACAATATATACCAACAAGATATAGTTTTAATGAATATCTAAAGAGCATCTCGATTGGTTCAAGTCTAAATCCTTCTCGTCCAAGAATTATACAGGAAGCATCTGTACATAAATTATATGAATTAACAACCATTTTACATATGGTCTATCAATTATTAGCAAGTTTTGCTGATAAATTTACGCATTACGATTTACATTTAAATAATGTCCTATTAGTTGAAATACCCAATAATCAATTTATACATGTAGTTTTTAATTATCCTGATGGACGGGTTTTCCGTTATAATATGTGCTATATTCCCGTTATAATTGATTATGGTCATTGTTTTGTCAATTGTGCACAGATATATTCAAGAGATATAATGAAAACCGTTTGTAAAAACGATGCTAAAAGAACTCCCGAGGATCCAGTTTGTTCTTACACGTGTGGTAATACGACTGGTTATGAACGGTCTACAGATTATGATGAGGAAACCGATACGTTTCAACCGGCATCAATCGAAAATTATTATACTGATTATACACAATCTAATGTATCACACGATTGTCGATTATTGCATGAAATTAAATTAAATTTTGATTTTAATTACTTACCAAAAAACAATTTTATTGTAAAAAAATTAGTATTTGGTATTTTAAATAAATTAGCCCAAATGGATATTAGGTTCGGCACACACGAAGATGAAACTTGGGGCCAAAATATAACAAATATTTTTATGGCAGCGGATAAATTAACGGAAATAATATCACAACCAAAATTCAATGCTTTGAACGATTTATTTTTAAATGAAAAAAAATTGTATGGAACACTACATATTTGGACGGATTTAAGTCGTCCTTTTGAATTTTGTTGATTAATTTTTTTCCCTCCTCCATTTTTTAACCAAAATCTATTATTTTTAATGGGTTTTAAGATCTTCTATTTAATTTATTGTTTTTCTTCGTATACGAATTAAAAAATTTTAGGTTTATTTATTATATATATGTTTTAAAAATAATATAATGGTTAAATGAAAAAACTAAAAAAAACAATACGTTGAACCAAATGAAGATTATTTTCATAATTCTCGTTTTAATCTATCCATTCGTAATTCAAATATAAAATTTACTAGAAAAGCCGTTTTTACCGAAGATTGTATTCCATCAAATACATTCATTGATTTTTATTTTAATTAAGAAAAAATAGGAAGTGTTAAAATTATTTAAATTTTGATAAATTAAAAGTATAAATATCTATATAAACTACGTAATGATTGGAAATTTATAGGTAATATGTATGAAGAGTATACGATATTTAGTTATTTTTTTCATGAGTTAACATTTGTAAATAATTTTATTAATGTTTCTTTTAACTGGCTTATTTTATATTGTTCATCTCCTTCTCGTTCATTTCATTTTTCAACGGCTGTCAATATAAATATAGAGATTTTACTTATCGTATTATATTTATATTAGCAAAAAATCGATTTATAAATAACAAAACTAAATATTTAATGTATTAGAATTACTAATAAACAATTGGTCTTCATCAATTCCAAATTCTTTAAAATAGTCAATACATTCTTTTATACAATATGTAAAAGATTTTAGGCTAGAAACTGTGTTATAGCTTGTTTTATTATCCTCATCAAAATCAGCATCTAAATTTGAAAATTTATAAAAAAAATCAAAAATTAGTTTATTTGTATCGAAATTAGTATATATGTCTTCACTTTCTTCGTAATCAGAAACCATACTTTTATCATTAGCATTATCCATATCAAGATATTCAATTTTTCTTCTTAAATGAAGTTGACCCATATCGTCTTTCAATTCAGCAATATTGGCGGCTTTTATTTTAAATTCCTCTTTATTTTTTAAACCAGTTAACAAATCCAAAATACATGAATCAAAACATTCGGAACGTTCCTCATAATCTATCGGAAAATCTCCAATTTTGTGAATAAAAACGGACTTTACCTTAAATAGTTTATTAATTTTGTGAATGTTTTCATAATTAAGTTCTAAACGAGCTGCTACACCCAGGTTAATGTTTGTATTTATCATATTTATTAATTATTCATTATTATTAATTAATTATTTTTAAATAAAAATAATCATTTTGAATTTATTATGGTTTGAATGTGTATATCTTAGGAATTTTTATTGTTAATTATTAACCGGTTATAGTATCCAACATCTAACGTTATTAAATATTATATATTTTTAAAATCTGTATATGTATATGAATAATGGATACCAAATTATTTAGTAAATCCTGTAATAATGAACCTAGGGAATATTCTATAGCTGAACTAAAAAATATGTCAAATAAAATTGGTTTAATCACAACTCGTCAAGATTATAACCAATTATGTGATGGATTACGAAATTATTTTTTTAAAAATGGCATTCAAACTGAAGAACAATTAGAGAGACATATTCCCAACGGTTATACTATTATATCGGAAGCTTCAACAAGAAAATTAGGTGAAAATATAGATTTAGATATTTTATTGAATAGTGGTCTGGATGATTTTTTACGCCATGTAGAATATTTTCAAAATATAGAAAATTACAGTTCAAAAATAGAAAAAATAGGTGAGAATTCGGTGAATGCATTTGTACTAAGATTAGAATATACTATATCTGGTCAAACATATTCGGTTGTGTTAAAAGGAAGTCAAACTGACGACTCGGATAGTTTGGTTTACGAATATTTGGTAGGTCAATGTATTAATCTTTATTCTAGATTTTATCCGTGCTTTGCTAAAACATATTCGGTTGGAGTATTCGCAGACCTTCCTTGTTATTTACAATTTTTAAAAATATCTAATGAAACTACCCTTAAAAACCCATTTAACACATATATACAACTACTTGATTTAACAAATATCGAAAATATGGTGTCAAACGGGTGTAAACATAATCAACATTTAGTTATTTTTACGCAATATATGCCTACAAAACTAAGTTTAAAACAATTTCTAATAAATATTTCAATACAGATATCGGATACATTATTCGAAAGATATATTATAAAAAATGAAAACTTACATAAATTGTATGAACTTACCTCAATTTTACATATGATTTATCAGTTATTATCAAGTTTCTCTAATATGTTTACTCACTATGATTTACATTTAAAAAATCTGATATTAGTCGAAGTGCCCGATAATAAATTTATCAATGTTTTGTATCATTATCCTGACGGTAAAGTTTTAGGTTATAATATGTCGTATATACCGATAATAATTGATTATGGACGAAGTTTTATAAATTGTAATCAAATGGTTGATTCACTGGGGAATTCAAAAGAAATAATGAAAATAGTTTGTAGTAAAGATGTTAAAAGAAGTCCGTCAAATCCAACGTGTAGTGACATATGTGGTAATAAAACAGGCTATACTTATTCTACAGATTATGATGAAAAAAAAAATACGTTTCAACCGTCTGGAATAGAGAATATTTTTATTGATTATACTAGAAAAAATATATCACACGATTGTCGATTACTACACGAAATTCTGGTTTATTTTAAATTTACTGAATTATCTAATGATAGCTTTATAATAAAAAAATTAGTGGGAGGTATTTTTAATAGATTACATAAAATGGATAATAGATTTGGAACGCATGAAATAGAATTATCAACTCCATCGTTATTTGGTAAGTTTTTTAAAAAAGAACCCACAATTGATAATGTTATTATGGCTGCGAATAAATTAACTGAAATAATATCTGACCCAAAATTTAATATTAATAATGATAATTTATTAATTAATAAAACGCTTTATGGAACACTGCACATTTGGACCGATTTAAGTCGGCCATTTGAATTTCGTTAAATTACCTTTTGAAAACTATATTAGTAATTTTTTAAAAATTTTGTATGAAATAGTAGTTTAATAATATTGGTGCCGTTTTAACTGACTTTCAAAATATCCGTGAAAAACGATACATCCTGAGAATATATTTTTCCAGTTCTGACATCCGTGTATCCACCATCCGTTTCGGCACAAACTTGGCCAGGATATCCATTACTATACCAATAATACCCAGTGATTTTCTTAACATTTTCACGAAGAAGCATAATGTGCTTATCATAAAATTCAGCATGTTCTTCACATGTTTTATTGTAATGCTCAATGGAATGAAGATGTGATGGTGTTATGCGTTGATAATCATACCACGACCGGATACAGTATGTTGTATATGGTGTCTTAGACATATTTCTTGTTTTTTATATTTATACATAAAATTATAAATTTCAAATTTTATAGTTACCATTTTATTATTACCTGAAATAATAAAATGCTATATGGAACACTACACATTTGTACTGATTTATCACGTATTTTAGTTGATAAGTATTTACAAGCACAAAACATGACCTAACAATTGTCATTATAGTTTTCAATCATTTGTTGGTTTTCTGCACTGACAGTTAGATACAAATGCCGTGAATGAACTATGTAAGCACATGATATTTTATTGAATATAATTTAATCTTTTATTATTAATTTCTTTAAATTTATCACTATGTGTAATTGTATATGCTAATTTATGTAATTCATCTGTATTATTAACCGTATTAGTTTGAACCATATTAAAAATATAGTCGCCAAATTCTATTGTAGTAACAGCAAAATTCGATTTTAAAACTCCCCAATTTTTATATAATATAGGAGAGTTCGCCCATTGAAGAAAATTATTTATCCAAACAATCGGTCCAGTTTCATCAATGTATAATGATGTAATAAAATCTTCCCATGCTTGAAATATTGAGATAGATAAATAATTTACTGCATACCATTTATCTCTTGTATAAAATTTATCTTCCTGACCTAAAACTTTTTTTTGCCAATTAAAATAGAGTGAATTAATAAATGTAGGACATTCTTTATAATAATCTATTAATAATTTGTTAATATTGAGCCATGATCTATCTATAATTTTAAAAGTTGCCTCACGTTCCATAGATTTTTCCTGTAAGTAAAATACTCTATAGGTTAAATATATACCAATAGGAATAAAAACATAAGCTATAATTTTAAGTCTCTTTATGAATATATTTAATAATGAATCTTGTGGAATAAAAAATGTAGTGTAATAAACAATCGCAACTAAAAATACTAAAAGTCCAATTAATAAGTATTCAATCATTTATATATATTTATAATATATTAGTTAAAATAATATAGAAATACCCAAAAATGTAGAAAACGAGGCAAAATTAGGTTTAGAATTGCTTAAAAATGGATTTGCTGGAGGAACTCAAACAGGATGGGATAGAGGCAAACAATTGGCGAATGATAAAAAGATAGATGTGAAATCATTAGCAGATATGCGAACATGGTTTGCTAGACATGGACCAGATGCGAAAAATGGTGGAACATCGTATCCAGGATATTGTAAATGGTTGCTAGATGGAAAACCCATGAATAATCCTAGTGCAAATTATAGAGGTGCTGTTGCTTGGTTAATTTGGGGTGGGGATGCTGCTTATGAATGGTTAAAAACAAAAGAAATTAGAAATTTTATAGAAAATGAATATCCTAAACGAAAAAAATCTATTACGAAAAACAATTTGGGATGTAAATTTACTAAAAAAAAATATAATTGATTTAAATTAGTCATATTATACAGTTATAAATCAATTATAAAAGTGCAACCATCTTTGATTGTCGCAAGGCAAAAATATACACTTTGATGAAGAAAAAGAAAAAGGAGAGTGGATTGAAGTCGAAGTCGTGACAGAAGAAGTGTTTAAGAGCCTCAGATCCTCACAGCAGCTCGTTCACAACGACATTACACGCAACGACTAGTTCACAAAAAAAAAACGTAATGAACAAAAAAATGCCATTTTTTTAATTTTATTTA
>Ga0214923_10003204_pt1 | contig 20756 bp, 15 predicted proteins | sample LL1510_MetaG_FD_177993 | JGI IMG/M metagenome (GOLD analysis project Ga0214923, IMG submission 177993) | Freshwater microbial communities from Lake Lanier, Atlanta, Georgia, United States - LL-1510 | ecosystem: Environmental > Aquatic > Freshwater > Lake | place: USA: Georgia | collected...
GAAATGTAGTATGTCTTTATTTTTTGGTTTGAACACTGAATCTAAATAGGAGATTATTTCAGTTGTTTTGAATTCTTTACAGGAATAGAGATCGATAGTTACAAAACCTCTTTTAGCAAAAGTGTGGATTGTAATATGTGATTCTTGAATAAAAACTGCTCCTGTAAAACCTCCAGGGTCTTTTCCTCCTAAAACTAAGTTTCCTTCTGATTTTATGATAAATGGTTCTGTTATTTTATGCATTTCTGCTAAGGAGACAAGTGTATTGAGAACGTTATAGCAGTTCTCCATGTTATTTAAGGGCTCGAGTTCGCAACCGTAAGCATCATAAATTAGATGTTCTCCAAATGCTGAAGTCATATTATTTTCCATTAGTTATATTTAATCTTAATATAAAATAATTGTAAATAAAGTATTTATTCAATTAAATTAAAAATTAAATATACAAAATAGTAAATTTTAGTTAGAATAAAATAATGAAAGATCTTGCCCTTTCACATCATAAGAAAAAATTTAGAAGACATTTCTTTCCTTGTCCTGTGGAAAAGAAAAGAGCTACTCTTTTAAACCATAATTTTTTCTTTTTGTATGGAGCCATATTTTTATTTTTTCTAATTTTAGTAAACGCATCTAAAACCATTGCTCCTGGAGTTTTAGGGTATGCCTCTGATGTAAAAGTTTCAGAATTACTTCAAAAAACAAATGAATACCGAATTAAAAATGGAAAAAAAGAACTTGTACTAAACGAGAAGCTCTCTAAAGCAGCTTTAGAAAAAGCAAAGTTTATGTTTGATAAAGGTTTTTGGGCACATACTTCTCCTGACGGTACAGAGCCGTGGTATTTCGTTTTAAATCAGGGTTACGATTACTCATATGCTGGTGAAAATTTAGCTAGAAACTTTAATTCTTCAGGGGAAGTAGTTACTGCTTGGATAAATTCCCCAAGTCATAGGGAGAATCTAGTTTCAGATAATTATGATGAAATAGGATTTGGAATTGTAAATGGAGTTTTAGATGGGTATGAGACTACATTAGTTGTTCAATTTTTTGGAAGACCAAGAGATCTAACAACTATTTCTACAATGGAGCAGCAAACTAAATATATAGCTTCCTTAAACGAGAAGAGTCCTGGAGCTGTTCTGGCAAGTAAAGAGTCTGGAATGATTTATGATATTTCAGTAATTTTTAAATATTTAGCCTTTTCTATATTAGGATTTGTATTTGCTCTTTTCTTCTTTGATATCTACTATTCAAAAAAATATAATATCGATAAGTTTACAGGCCATACCTCTGCCCATCTCATGATGCTTGTAGCAGCAATAGTTAGTGTGATGGTAATTTTAAAGAATGGGCAAATTTTATGAATTCAAAAACTAAGCATATTATAGAGTTCTCTTTTATATCGATTTATTTTGGAATGATAATGTACTTTTTTACCTACTTCACAGGTAATTACGAAAGCAAAATCATCTTTTCTTTATCTTTACCTCTTTTTTACTTTCTTTGGTCAGTTCTTCACCATTACTTCGAAGATAGGTTAAATCGGCACGTTATTTTGGAATATTTGTCAATTAGCGTTTTTGTCTTTATAATACTATTTACTGCCTCCACAATTTAAATGAAAATATGCGTCATCATTCCAACTTATAATGAGGAGGAAAACATCAAAATACTAACCCCCTTATTGTTTGAAAAATTCAAACTTTTTAAAGACTTTTCCTTTTATCTAGTTTTCGTAGACGGTAATTCATCTGACGAAACTGTTAAATCTATTAAACTCCTGCAAAAGACTTTTTCACCTATTCATTTAATTGAAGAGGGGAAAAAGTCTGGTCTTGGAGGGGCTTATATTAAAGGATATCAATATGCCATGGAAAATCTTCAAGCTGATTATGTTGTGGAAATGGACGCTGACTTGCAACATAACCCGGCAGATTTTCCTAAATTAATCGAAAAGATTAAAAATAACTACGATTTAATTATTGGTTCCAGGTATGTAAAGGGCGGTTCCGTTCCTGCGGAATGGAATCATAGAAGGAAATTAATCTCTTATTTTGGAAGTTTATTTGCTCGAGTTGTTTTAAGAATGACTAAAATTAAAGATTTTACTTCTGGGTTTAGGGTAATTAAAGTCAAAGGAATTTTAGATCAGATAGATTTCTCAAAACTTAAATCTAAAGGTTTTGCTTATAAGATGGATATCTTAGTTAGGATTTTTGATCTCAAAGGGAAGATTTGTGAAGTTCCAATTACATTTGGTTTAAGAGATAGAGGAACTTCAAAAATGGAAGAAAAGAATTTTCAAGATTCTTTAAAAGTGATTTTGGAGTTTGCGGTAGAGAGAAATAAAAACTTTATAAAATTTATTGTGGTTGGTTTTGGAGGTCTTTTTATCGATCTTCTTGTTTCCAATATTGCCAACATTTATACAAGATCCTCTGTTGCTAGTACCATCGCTGGATCTCTAGCTATGATTTTTACTTTTACTCTAAATAACCTTTGGTCATTTAATGATAGAACTAAAATACAGCTAAAATCTTTAATACCCACTTTTATTTTTTATGCTGCTAGTTCTTATGTCCCAATTATTTTAAGAGGTTACGTAATAACTTATATTGAAAAACTTTATGGTGAGACATTTCTGATGTTTAATTTAGGCATGCTCATTGGAATAACTTTTGGGATTGTCTGGAACTTTACTGTGTATAGTAAAATTATTTGGAAGAGAAAATAAGATGAGCAAGAAAAAATATGATTTTTCAATAGTAATACCGTGTTATAACGAAGAGGAGAGAATTCTTTCAACTTTAAATAAAGTTGTCTCTTTCATGAATGCTTATAATCCTTCTTATGAAGTCATTATTGTTGATGATGGTTCAAAAGATTCTACCGTTAAGCTAGTTAATAACTACATTTCCACAAGAGATAACATCTACTTAATAGAAAATCCTCACAAAGGCAAAGGTTTTGCTGTGAGAACTGGTGTTTTAATGAGTGAAGGTAAATATATTTTAATGAGTGACGCAGATCTAGCTACTCCAATTGAGGAATTAAAAAGACTCCTTGTATGGATTGAAGGAAATAATTACGATTTTGTAATTGCTTCCAGGGAAGGTTTGGGTGCAAAAAGAAGTGATGAGCCGTTTATTAGACACTTAATGGGTAGAGTCTTTAACTTACTTATTAAAATTATTGTCATGATTAACTTTAAAGACACTCAGTGCGGCTTTAAATTATTTAAAGGTGAAGAAGCAAGGTTTGTGTTCAGCAAGTTAATTTTGTTTGGGGACAGTGCTGAAATAGTTAAATACCCTAAAGTGACAGCTTTTGATGTTGAAGTTTTAGTGATTGCTAAAAATTTAGGGTTAAAAGTTAAAGAAGTTCCTGTTGCTTGGACTTATGTTGCAACCAAAAGAGTTTCAGCCATTAGAGATTCTCTTTTAATGCTTAGTGAAATTATTAAAATTAGAATTAATGACTTGTTTGGAAAGTATAGTAAAAATTAGAAAGGAATACTTATGAAGATTTGCGTAATTGGTACAGGTTATGTTGGTCTAGTTGGATCAGCTGTTTTTTCTGATTGGGGACACAGCGTGATTGGTGTTGATAATAATTTACAAAAACTAGAAATGATTCAAAAGGGTGAAATGCCTATTTATGAACCGGGATTAAAAGAGTTGGTGTCAAAAAATCTTCAAAACGGAAATCTCAGGTTTACTAGTTCTTTAGAAGAGGGTGTTAATAATGCTGAGCTAATTTTTATTTGTGTGGGTACCCCTATGGATATAGATGGTAGAGCAGATCTTAAATATGTCTATCAGGTTAGTGAGGAAATAGCTAAATACATGAAAGAACCAAAAATTATTTCTATTAAAAGTACTGTTCCTGTTGGAACTAATAGAAAAGTTAGAGATTTCATTAAATCAAAAACAAATGTAGATTTTTATTCTGTTTCTGTTCCAGAATTTTTAAGGGAAGGCTCCTCAATTGAAGACATGAATAAAACTGATAGAACTGTAATTGGATCAGACAACCAAGAAGCTATTGAGAAAGTTGCAAGTTTGTTTGCGCACCTTAATGCTCCAATTGTTAAATGTGACCTTGAAAGTGCAGAACTGATTAAATACGCATCTAATTCTTTTCTAGCAACTAAAATTAGTTTTATCAATGAAATTTCTCAAATCTGTGATTTGAGTGGTGCAGATGTTTCAAGAGTAGCTCAAGGAATGGGTCTTGATTCTAGAGTTGGATCTAAATTCTTAAATGCCTCTATTGGTTACGGTGGAAGCTGTTTTCCTAAAGATGTGCAAGCTTTATATAGAACTTCAAGCGACCTTGGTTACAACTTCCAGATTCTTGGAAGTGTAATGGGTGCTAATAAAAATCAAAAGTATACTTTTATCGAGAAAATTAAAAAAGTATATGGTGAAAATCTCTCTGGTAAAACTGTAGCTGTTTGGGGTCTTGCCTTTAAAAACGATACTGACGACATCAGGGAATCTGTTGCGATTGAAGTTGTTAGGATTTTAAGAGGTATGGGTGCCAAAATTAAAGCTTATGATCCGGCAGCTATTTCAAATGCTAAAAAAGTTTTAGGTGACGCGGGAATTGTTTATACTAATAATAAGGAAGAGTGCTTAGACACTTCAAACTTTTTAGTAATTCTTACTGAGTGGAAAGAATTTATTACTTCAGATATTAACCAACTTAAGAAAGTTGAAACTATTTTTGACGGCAGAAACTTGCTTGATGTTGAATTAATGAAGAAAGAAAACATCAAATACTTCTGTATTGGAAAATAATGAAAAAGATAGTTTACTTTATTCCAACATTCTCAGCTATTAGCGAAACCTTTATTTTAAGAGAAGTCCAAACTTTAATGGAGTTTGGGAATTTAGATATAAAAGTTTTAGCTTTGCAAGAAGGAGCTGCCAAGCTTCCAGAAAATATCAAAAAAAATGTCATTTATTACAGACCTTCTTTTTTTGATGTAATCTTGGCAGCTCCTTTTATTCTTTTAAATTTAGGTAGAGTCATTAGCACATTTAAAATTATTTTAAATGAAAACGAAGGAAGCTTTAATAAAAATGTTATAACCTTTTTAAAATCTATCTTCTACGCTAGAAAAATTAAATCTTTAAATCCAAATCATATTCATGCTCACTTTTTATCTAATCCCTCAACTCTGATGATGTTTGTTTCCAGCATTTTAGACTTACCTTTTAGTATTTCAGGACATGCTACAGATGTTGTTAGAGATCACGAAATGGTTAAGGCTAAAGTTAAAAGAGCTAAATTTGTATCTCTTTGTAATTCTGGAGCCTACCAAGAAACTATCAAACTTTCTGGGGGTAAGGGTAGAAAAAATATTATTCTTTTGTACCATGGAATAGACTACTTAAAATTTAAATTTAAAAAGAGAATTTTTAATACTAAATCTCAAATTCAAGTTTTAGCTGATGCCAGATTTGTTGAAAAAAAAGGATTAGATATCTTATCTCAAGCTGTTGTTAACTTAAATCAAATATTTGATATCAGGCTTAACTTGGTTGGGTTTGCTCAAAACGAATCTCAAGTAAGTTACATGAATTCTTTAAAACAGATTTTTAAAAATGCTTCTTTTGATGATAAATTAAACATCCCAAATAACGGTAAGGGGCTCCAACAAGATGAAGTAGCAAATCTCTATAGTGAATGTGACGTGTTTATATATGCAGGTATTGACGCAGGTAAGGGAGATATTGATGGCGTTCCAAATGCTTTACTTCAAGCTGCTTTTTCGGGACTTCCGGTAATAACAACTCAGTCAGGCAGTATTTCAGATCTTTTTGATGAGAAAAATTCTTATATCATTAATCAAAGTGACGTAAATGATTTAGTTATCAAGTTCCAAGAAATGTTAAAAGATGAGTCTAGGTTAGACAAGTCAGATTTACTATATAAGCAAGCTGGAAAAGAATTTAGCTTAATTTTAAATGTTAAAGAACTAGAAGGGTTACTTATTAAATGAAAAAAATTGCTATCATTACAAAAAATACAACTTTCAATAAATACTATGGTGGGTTAGAAATCCATACTAAGTTGTTAATAGATAGATTATCGGAAAGTGGTTTTGAGATTCATGTTTTTTCTCCAATCAGGGAGTTAAAAAATGAATATATCAGCGATGGGGATAAGAAATATTTTTTTGTAAACTGTCACTATAAGACAGGTCCCTTATCTTATTTCTCAAAAAATTCTTGGTATCAGAAGTTAATAAATTTTTTTAATTCTAAAAATGAAGAAAATAAATACGATCTAGTTATTTCTGTTTCTTCAGCAGGGTACCCATTAATAGAAAATAAAGCTAAATATACTTTTAAAATCTTAACCATTTCTCACGGAAGCGCTTACTCGGAATTTAAATCTATACTTAACGAGTCCGGTGTAAGTTTTGGTGTTATCAAAAACCTTCCATACTTTTTATACAATTATTTTTTTAAACAAAAGAGTTTTATTTTAAATTCCGATTTTGTGGTTGCTGTATCAAACTATGTCAAAGATAGTGTTATTTCTGAAACTGGTTTAGACGAATCAAAAATGTTGGTTATTCATAATGGTTCTAAAATTGAGAATTTCGTAAAAGAATTTAGTGAGCACGGGGTTCTAAAAGTATTATTTGCAGGAAGAGTTGAGAGATCTAAAGGTATTATGATTTTATTAAGTAGTGTTAGAGACCTTGATGTGGAACTGATAATTGCAGGAAATGGGTCTTTACTTGAAGAGGCAAAGCATAGGTGTAAGGAACTTCGAATCGAGCATAAAGTTAAGTTTCTAGGTAAGCTAGATATTAAGCAACTTAATGATGAATATAAAAAAGCCGACATTTTAGTTGCTCCAAGTTTGAGACTGGAAGGATTTCCAATGTCGATAGTTGAAGGAATGGCTTATTATTTACCAGTGATTGCTTCCAAGATTGGTGGTAATAGTGACGCTGTTTTTGAGGGCAGAAATGGGTTTTTAATAGAGCCAAATGACGTCCATGAATTAAACGAAAGAATTAAATTTTTTAATACCTATCCAGAAAAGATTAAGCAATTTGGAATTAATTCTAGAAATTTAGCTGAGCAGAAATTTAATTTAGATATTATGATAGAAGAGTATACAAAGAAGATAAACGATTTATTGAAAGGAAATAAATGAGAATTTTAAGGATATTTTACGACTGGCCAGGAAAGTGGGACGGGCTTGCTCCTGCAGGTTACGAGATTACTAAAGAACAATTGAATCAAGGACATAAAGTGACGTTAATGTGTGGTTATTGGGGAACTACTCCTCCAGAGAAATTACCTAACTTAAATATAATCTCAATTTTTAGAGAACCTTTTACAGGTTTGATTTTTTTAACCTCTTCAGTTGTTTTATTTTTCAAGTATTTTTCTTGGAGAAATAAATATAAAGTTGATGTGATTCACTCTCACGGACATTTTGCTATTTGGGTTTATCTATATAGGAAATTAGTTAAAAAACTCCCTTACCTAGGCAATTTTGAGTTTGAACCTGTATTTGTTACTCAATTTCATAATACCTTTCAAGGTAGGTGGGAAAGTTTGAAAAAAGAAGGGAAAATAATCACCTTTATATCGGAAAAACTTTTCTATCCTCTTGGGGTGATGAGCGATAAGTGGGCAATTGAGGTTTCTAATGCTTGTCTATTTGTTAGTCAGAATCTGCTTGATGAAGCTATTAAGTATTACAATGCAGATCCTGCAAAATGTTTTGTAATTGAAAATGGTGTTAATACAGAGTTATTTAAAAGAGTTTCGGAGTTAGAAAGATCAAAAACACGAGCGGATCTAGGGTTTGATACTTTCGATAAAGTGGTTATTAATTACGGAAAAATGGTTCCTCGAAAAAACATTACTAATATTATAAAAGCTATTAAACTTCTTCCTGTTAACTACAGACTAATCTTAATTGGGGATGGTCCTAAAAATTACAATACAGAGATAACAAATTTAATTGGAGATTTAGGGTTGTCCAGAAGAGTTAAAATATATGGATACTCAACATATAATCAAGTTGTAGTTCCTCTTCAAGCTGCAGATGTCTTTGTACTACCGTCAGATTTTGAAGGTCTACCTAAAGTTATTTTAGAATCTCTTGCTACTGAAGTACCGGTTATTTATTCTGGTTTTGATTTTCAAACACCTATTTCTGGTGCATTTAAGTTACCAGAAAAAACCCCCGAGGTAATTGCTGAGTATATTTTAAAAGCAATTGAAGAGCCTCAAAAAATAGAAATTGAAAGATTTAGATTAACATTCTCTTGGAAAACTAAGGTAGCGGCATATGAAAATCTATATAGGAGATTTTTGAAAACTTCATGACTAAATTAACTTTTAAAACTAAATTAATTTTGTTTTTTGGAATTTACTTACTTTTTAGAATTTCTATTTTTAATATTAATGCTGCTGAATGGGGAGATAGTTACAGAATTTTAAGAGCTACTAATTTTTTGGAGAAAAATACTTACCCTAAGGACGAGAAAAGGCCTCCTTTATATTCTGCTTTCTTAATTTTAAATCCCAACAGTATTGATCCAATCTATTCATCAAGAATTTTAATGATTGGAGTTTCTCTCTTAACTTTATTTATTTTTTATCTTGTTTTAAATAGGATTAATTATTCTCTAACTGAAAATCAAAAGCTTTTAGCACTAGTTTTATTTGCTTTTAACCCTCTGTATTTATATTGGAGTATTCGAATTTATGCAGATACTTTCTTTTTATTGTTAGCCTTACTTGCTATTTTAATTTATTTTATTCATCAAAAAAATCCTAAATTGTATCTTTTAGTTTTACTTTCTTTAGTCTGTTTTTTAGGTATTATGACCAGATTTGAGGGTTACATTCTTTCTACAAGTATTTTATTAAGTTTTGTCTTTGAAGCTCTTAAAAATAAAAGTTGGGATAAATTTAAATATGGTGTTATTTTTGGAATTTTTTTAAGTATATTTTTTGGGCTTGCAGTTAATACTCCTTGGTTATTTTTTAAAAATCCAATGACTTCTTCCTACGTTGATGAAGCTAATAGAAGAGAGATTGTTGCTTTTGATATGCTTTCATACTTTTTACAGGTCATGTTTCTACTGGGTAATTTATTCTCAGTTTACTTTTTTGCTGTCGGTAGAAAGAAGATACTTAACTTCTTAATTAATAACTCTGCTATGACTGCTTTTGTTTTAATTGAATTAGTATTAGCTTTAGCTTGGCCAGCAGCGGTTCCAAGATTACTTGTTCAAGTAGTGCCTTTTCTAATTATTCCTTTAGTGATTGGTATATATGAGGTGCCAAAATTAAAAAATCATTATCTAATTTTGTTTTTACTATTAGGTATATTTGTTGGAGGGCAATATTTAAGCAAAGCTCAACTTATGCTTACCAACCTAAGCTATTTTGCTGTAATCTGTTTATTATCTCTAGTTCAAATTTATTTAATTATCAAGAAAAAATTTTCTTATATTGTTGTTTCTCTAATAGTTATAAATATTATTTGGTCTTTATTATTTATATTTTTACATAAAGATATTTATAGAGTGTTGAATACAGGTGTGGTTGAGTTTTCTAAGGTTTATCAAAATGACGGAATAATTGTTTCTAACGATGTTTCTTATCTAACTAAATTTTATTTTGGTGATAATTTAAAGTATCTCAGAGAAGTTGACTTTGGTGTTGATATTGAAAAATACTTGAGAGAAAAGAAAGCTAGTTACATTATTGTAACTAATGAGCACAACGCTGACATGACTTATTCAAAAGAGAAATACCCATACCTAACACCTATCTATGAATATAAGAGAAATGTAAATGGAAGAGACTTTTTTGTAGTGATTTCTAAAGTAAATTTGCCTGTAATGGTAAAATAGAAACATGCTTTTAAGTATAGTCATTCCTGTTTTTAATGAAAAAAACACACTTCTTAAAATAATAGAAAAGATTGACCTTCTTCCTAAATCTCTTAATAGGGAGCTTGTTCTTGTTGACGATGGCTCAACAGACGGCTCAAGAGAGATTTTAAAAACACTGGAATCTCGAAAAGATGTTAAAGTTATTTTTAAAGAAAAAAACTCGGGTAAAGGAGATAGTTTAAAAATTGGATTTAAAAATTCAAAAGGGGATTACGTGATTGTTCAGGATGCAGATCTTGAGTATGATCCAACTGATTACCAAAAATTAATTGATGTTATTCTTAAAAATCAGATGACTGTTGTTTACGGTTCTAGGTTTTCTGGGTCTTATCAAGATATGTCCACTCTTCATTATTACGGAAACAAATTTTTAACCTTTTTTACTAATTTACTTTATGGAGTAAAGTTAACTGACATGGAGACTTGTTACAAATTATTTCCCGGTGATTTTATTAGATCGTTGAATTTAAAAGCGAATAGATTTGATTTTGAGCCCGAAATAACTGCAAAAATTTTAAAAAGAAAGTATAAAATAATAGAAGTGCCTATTAATTACTACGGAAGATCTCACGATGAGGGCAAAAAAATAACTTGGAAAGATGGTTTTAATGCGGTTTGGTCTTTGTTGAAATATAGATTGTATGATTAAAAATTTATTTCTAAAAATTAATTCTTATTTACCTAAAAATAAATATATGTTTATTTTAGTTCTTTATATGCTGATAGTTTTTGGCTCGATGGTGAAAATTAATTTTTTTAGATATGAGAATTTTGATATGGGTAAATTTGATTTAGGTAACATGACTCAGATGTCTTGGTATACATTAAGAGGTCAGTTTATGTATCTGACAGATTATTTTGGTTCTAATGTTCCCAGATGGAGTATGAGTCACGTAGATCCAATTTTAGCTGTCTTTATTCCTCTATTTTTTATCTTTCCTCATCCATTAACTTTAGTTTTTGCACAAAACTTACTGATTATTTTAGCTAGTCTATTTATCTATAAAATCTCAGAGCTAAAAACAAAGAATAAATTATTTTCTTTATTTATTTCTCTTGCCTACCTAACTTATCCAGCCTTGGGTTTTTTAATTTCCTGGACAGGTTACCATGGTGTTAGTCCGGCTATATTTTTCTTTTTATGGTTTTTTTATTTAGTTTTTAAATATGAAGATGAAAAGAGAATTTTAGGAGTTGTAGACTACTTAAAGTTATTTTTACTTCTTATTGTCACCCTTTCTGGTAAGGAACAAATTTCATTATATTTTGTTCTTTTAGGAATCTATATTGTTCTTAAAACTGCTTATAAAAAATTTGGAATCTTTGTATCTGTTTTTAGTTTAGTTTGGTTTTTAACCTGCTTTTTTGTGATTATTCCAAATTATGCACACTATAGAATTGAGTCATTTGAGAAGTTTACAAGTGAGCTTGGATTGTCTAAAGAAGAAATTCCAAATGTTTATAGCTCAAACTACTTCTTAGCTAGGTATTCCGAATTTGGAACTAGCTATTCAGAGATTATTAAAAATATGGCTTTAAATCCAGTTAAGACAGCTTCAGTATTTTTGAGTGGGGATAAAATTGATAATCTTTATCTGACCTTCGGTCCCTTAATGTATTTATCACTTCTATCCCCACTTATTTTATTCATTGCTTTTCCTGATTTACTAATTAACTACTCCACCAGCCAAGGGGGAATAGGTACTTCTGAAATCTATAACCATAGAATTTCTATGATTATTCCGGTTCTATTCTTGAGTGTTATTTTTGGAGTCTCTTTTTTAATTAGATTCTTAAACCACTATTTTGACAAAAAATATTCAAATTATGTTGCATCTATTCTTGGAGTTTTAATTTTTGCGAATTGTTTTTATTTTTCAAATAATGTTTCTGAAAAGAATCCTATTTTTTCTTGGATAATTTCAGCAATTGATAAAAGAGTTTTTGCTAAATCGGACACGTCTGTTCTTAAGAAATCTATGAAAGTGGGGGATATAGTTAGAGTTGATCCTCTTGAGAATAACGATAGAGAATGTGTAAGAAAGATTTTGGATAGAATTCCTCCTAAAGTTTCAGTTTCAGGTCCTGACTTTATGGGAAGTCACCTAGCTCAAAGAGAAACTTATGCTATTTTTCCGGCAGGTAAAAGCACCTCTGATTATCTAATAGTTGATATCTTCTCGCAAAAATTACTCAAGATTCTAGAATTAGATGTTGAGTTAAATAGAAACTTTGTCTCTGATACTCTTCGGGATACAAATTACGATTTGGAGTTTAACTGTGCCAACTTACTTGTATTTAAAAAACATGATTTGCCTATTATAGAAAATTTAAATCAACTGGCTCCGTTTCAAATATATAAAAATTATTCTAAAAAAGTAAATTATCCAGTTTTTAATGACTTAAATTTAGTTGATTTTAGTTATGAGAAAGATATCAAGATAAATTCAACTTCAAAAGTTAGTTACGTTTTTACTAAAGAGAGTAGCAAGAGTTTAAGCGGATTTGTATCTTTTACAACTCTAGTTAATAAAGAAACAGGGAATATCTTCCAGTTCGCTAATTATCCATCATACGCCTTCTCAACACTTAATTCTTGGGAAGAAGGTAAATTTTATTCGGAAGAAATTAAGTTTGTAGTCCCGTCATATTTAGAAGCAGGTACTTATTATTTATTTGTTGGTGTCGATAATAAAATTAATTCTAGAAGCGTGTATCTTGGAGATATTAATCTTAAATGAGAAATATTAAATTTTTACAATTTGTAAGCTTTGCTTCCAGGATTTCCGCCATGTTAATTGGTATTTTCCAGTCTTTACTAATTGTTAACATTTTGACTACTTCGGAATTTGGTTTGATTGGTTTAGTTGCCTCTATTGCAGGAGTTGTAGGCATTGCTCAGCATTTAGGACTTGCTTCTTCCTCTACAAAAGAGATTTCAGCCGCTAAAAACGATACTGAAGTTTTTCATATTGCTCTTACTTCTATTTCTATTAGGTATTTAATTTCACTTCCTACCGCCATACTTTTAATTGTCTTTGCTGGTTGGATTGCAGATTACTATTCTAATATTGACTTGGTTACTCCTTTAAGGATTTTTGGATTAGTTTTGCTCATTCAAGCTCTTCAAAGTATTTTTAATTCGATTATTGCAGGTAAGCATGAGTTTAAAAAACTTTTTACATACCAAGTATTAATTGCATTTGTAAGCTTATTTGTTTTTTTACCGCTAGTATATTTTTATAAGGTTTTAGGTTATTTTTATGCCTTTTTAATTTTCAATTTAATTCAAACCGTAGCGTTAGGTGCTCTTTCCTTAGGAGGTCTTAAGTTTAAATTTTCTCTTCCAACAAGAAATGAGTATAAGAAATTATTTGTAGACTTGTTAAAAGTATCTATGGCAATATATGTCGTTAAGGTTATTTTTACTGCCTGGCAAGAACTTCCCGTCTTAATCTTGGGTCAAGATTACTCTTTGGAAACAATTGCTATTTTTGCTTTTGCTTTAAATTTTTCTTCAAAATTAATGGCTATTTCAGATTCTGTTACAGATGTTAACTTGCCGGTATTTTCTAAAAAAGCCTCAGACTCTATAGAAGAATTTTTTAAATCCTTTAATGAAAATTTTAATTTCTTATATTCCGTTATTTTGGTCATTGGTGCTTTGATTGTTTACTGGTCTCAAGAAATTTTAAAGATTGCTGATTATTTAACTTATATGTTGGTTAAAATACTAAATTTAAATTTATCTAAAAACATCTACGATAAGTATTCTGCTGCTATCTACTTATTTTTCCCGCTAATTATTTCTATTATTTTTTATTCCTATTTAAACATTCTTAAATCTTCGATTTATGTGCCCCTATCAAGACTGAGAAATTTAATTAACTCTTTTATCCTGATGTTCTTTTTAACCTTTGGTCTTTATTATGCACTACTTAAGTTAAATTACTTTGCTGCTGATGGTCTTTTGTTGATGTCTTGGTCACTAGCCTTAGGCTCTTTTTTTGCTTTTGTTTACTGCTTTTTTGATATATTAATCAGCTATAAAAACCAAATTGTAAGTTCCAAAAATATTTCTTTGACTATGCTTTCTTTTTCACTTTGCTTCTTTACATACTTTAGTTTGCCTGTTTTAACAAAATTAATATATTTTTCTTTTTACTTTTTAATGGTGACTTTTGTTTACAAGATAAACTTTTTTAAAATTATACTTAAAAAGGCTAACAAATGAATAAGTATCTTAAAATTACCTTGAAGATTGCGGTCAGCTTACTTTTAATTCTATATTTAGTTTATACAATTGATTTTAGTAGGTCCCTAGATTTAATTCTTGCGTCTAACTCCTATTTCTTTGGGTTGTCGATTGCTTTGATTATTCTAAATTATGTATTTTCTTCACTTAGATGGAAATACCTTATTTTATCTGAAAAGAAAATTTCATTATTTTACTTGATTAAACTTTACCTTATTGGTTCATTCTTTAATAATTTTCTACCTACCTCTATTGGGGGAGATGCTTACAAGATTTTAAAACTAGGGGAGAAGATTGATTCTAGAACAGATGCTTTTACTGCTACCTTTTTAGAAAGATTTTTGGGTATGATTGCTCTACTAGTAATCAGTATTTTTGGGGTAATTAGCTTTTCTGATTCAAACTATTTAAATTTTATTTTTGGATTTATTGGAGTTTTAATTGCTTTTTTCCTATTTTTAGCCTTTTATCCAAAATTTAGATTTGATCATAAGTTTTTTAATAAGATTTTTAGTATTTTAGACAAAATTCATTCCTCTTTTATGAGGTATAAGAAACACCCCTTACTTCTTGTTTATTCATTCATCTCAAGTATATTAGTGCAAATACTTTCAGTTTTATCCCAGTTTGTATTGTTTTTAGCGGTTGGTGTCTCTTTACCTCTTGCTTACTCATTTTTTGCTTTCCCGATAATTTTCTTATCTGGGTATGCCATACCCTCTTTAAATGGTCTTGGTTCTCAAGATGTTTTATACCAAAACTTCTTTTTATTCATTAATATAAATAAGGAGGCAATTATTGCTTCCTCACTTCTTTACCATCTCGCTAGATTCATAGTAAGTTTAATAGGAGGGTTAATTTATATAATCGATAAAAAACATGAATAAAACATTAAATTTACTAAATAAAAAATGGATATTATTTTTCTTTGTTTTTCTTATCAGTTTTGGGATCAGACTTCCTCAAATCGGAACTGAATCAATCAACCCCGATGCTGTAAATTGGCACTACAGGTGTCAGCAGTTTGCAAACGGTCTTAAATACGCGCAATTTGAAAAAACTTATCCTCACTATCATCCAGGAGTAACTTTATGTTACTTAATGGCCGTGCCAACTGAAGTTTACAAGAAAATAACAGGTAAAACGTACAATATAGATACTTATATAGACTTTAATATTTTAAACACCTACTCAGTGGTCATTTTTAACTCCGTTTTAATTTCTATACTTGCCGTGCTCCTTGGAAGAAATAGGGGATTATTATTTTCAATGCTTCTAAATTTAGAACCTTTTTTCTACGGAAATTCTAGAATTATTCATTTAGATATTATTGTTAGTTTGCTTTTATTTTTGAGCTTTGTGCTGTTAAACAAATTTTTAACAGAAAAGAGAGATTTATACCTCTATTTAACATCTCTTTCTTTGGCTTTTGCTTTTTTAACTAAAAGCGTTTCTATTGTCTTTTTTGTCTTATTCTTATTTGCCTTAATTATTTTTTTAAGAAATGAAGTTCTTAAAAAGTCTACCCAATTTTTTGTTAGTTTCTTTTTGTTTATCTTTTTGCTTTTTCCAGCAATGTGGGTAGATCCTTTTGGGACCTTCACTAGAATCTTTAAAGAGGCTGATAGAGTAGGTGTTAGAACTGGTCACAATCAATTCTTTTTAAATGAATTTTATGATGAAGATTCAAATCCTGGCTTTTTATTCTACCCAGTTGTTTCTGTTGTTAAACTTTCACCGCTAATTTTAATAGGATTATTTATCGGTCTTTTCTTTATTGCACTTTCTTTGAAGAGATTTATTATGTCAAAAAACCTTAACTTGAAGGGTTTACTAAATTATCTTGATGATAACAGGGAGTTTTTCTTACTAACTTTATTTTACTCTTTTTATATCCTACTTATCTTTTATTCAACTAAAAAAGTAGATAGGTACTTGCTTGTACTTGTTCCTGCCATAATTTATTATTTATCTTCCAAAAGCTCAAGGTATTTTTTGCAACTATTTGTGATCTTAGGTCTACTTAATTTCATTTCTATTCTTAACTTTCTCCCTAACTTGTTTTATTACTACTCGCCAGTAGTTATGAGTTATCAGAATGTAAATGAGTTGGTAGGGCAGAAAACATTTGGTGGTTTTATGTTTGATTTAAAGAGATATTTAGTATCTACATATGGAGAGAAAAATATTGGTTTTTACGATGTCAAACCAATGGAAACTGTCTATCCAAACTCAAAGGTGTTTGATATTAGGGAAACATCATCAAGTAAAATTGATATCGTCATTCTCTCCTTAAATGAAAAATTACCTGTAAAATATGAAGATAAGTACAAAAAGGTCGATACTTTTTATTTTAAGGATATACCTCTTTATGAAATCTATACTAAAAAATAAATTAACAAATTTTTTTAAGAACTACTGGATTTTAATACTTTTATTTGCACTTTCTTTCTCAATTAGATTTATTTTTATTTTTAGAGATGTCCCTTTTATTACACATCCAGATGAGCCAACGGTTGTAAATTCAACACTTAATTTGAAATATAATTTAAACCCAAAGCATTTTGACTGGCCTCATTTTTACTACTATGTAAATTATTTATTCTTTTCTGTTTTATTTTTCTTAGAAAGGGCGTCTTCTCGAATTGGTATGCCCAATCCCCAGATTGTTGATACTTTAAATTTCTACTTATTATCCAGAATTGTAACTGTGGTTTTTGGGGCTTTAAGCGTAATATTCACTTATAAATTAACTTACAATTTAACCAAAAACCCAGATACTTCTGTAATTGCTGCTGTTCTTCTTGCTATCATCCCTTTGCATATTACTAGAAGTGCTCAAAGTTTAACTGATGTGCCGATGTTATTTTTTGCTATTGTTTCTCTTTACTACTTAAGTAAGAGTTTAGAAAATTTTGATTGGAGAAATATCTATTTAGCTGCTTTCTTTGTCGGTCTAGCTACTTCTACTAAGTATAACGGTTACATGTTTGTAATAAGTACAGCTTTTTTTATAGTCTTAATTAAGAAGCTTAATTTCAAAGATTTTTCAAATTACATAAAAACTGCTTTTAGTGGGGCAGTTGGGTTTTTAATTGGCACTCCTTTTGCCATTTTAGACTACGAAACTTTTTTAAGAGATGATGGACCTAAAGGAGCTTTATGGCAATTTAAGAATGTAGGATCACTTCCTTTAAATGAGCAAGTAAGTGCTTTTTTTAATAACATTGCTTTAAACTTGCCTCCTGATTTTGGTTTTGTGCCTTGGATTTTAGCTATTTCTTTTATTTTATTCTTCTTTTTTCAAACAAAATTTAAATTTAAGGATGCTTACTTAAAGTTTATTTTTATCTTAATTTGTCAGTTTGTCTTTATTTTATGGTCAACATCTGGTGTTAAAATTCAAAGATCCCACTATTTTATGGGACTATACGCCATGGTTCCAGTTTTTGGAGCACTGCTTCTTTCTAAAAATAAGAAATTTGAAGCAGGGACTCTGTTTATTACCTGTATCTTATCTATTACCATTTTAGCCGGAAGTATGGCTAATAACTCTAGAGTAGAGTTTTTTGAAAGAGTTATGTTTAAAGATGTTAAAAAGAATTACAACATTTTGTATAGTGACTCAGAACTAGCAGAAGTTTTGAGAAAATTAGATATAAGGTCTGATGAATTTGATCCAAGACTAATGGATTTTAACTCTAAATTTTATAGCCATATTGTATCTTCTCAGGATTTGTGTCAAAGTTCTACTTGTGACTATAAGCTAGTTGGTTCGATTTTAAGTAGAGAAGAAGGGAACGATCTGTATATTTATGAATTCAAAAAGAAGTAAATTTTCAAATTTTTTAATTAATAAACTTATAAATATTAAGTCTTTAACTTTAATATTAGTTACTTTTTTTATTGTGATTAGAATTCCCTATCTTGGATTTTCTAATTTCAATACCGATTCGTACAAATGGAAGCAAAGAATTTATGATTTTGGAACTGGGGTTTTCACTTTAGATTTAGAAAAAACAAACCAAAAATATCATCCTGGAGTTACTTTACTCTGGATTGGTACTTTCGCTGTTAAATTTCATACATTAATGTTTGATTATGTATATAATTCCCAAGTTTCAACTAATTCCTCCGAGTATGTATTTTCTCTTAATTTCTATCAGATTTTATTTGTATCAATTGCTTGCGCTCTTCTTCTGGGAGTTTTTTATAGATTTTTAATTAAGATATTTGATCCAATTAAATCATTTGCAATTTTAATGATATTTTCACTTGAGCCTTTCTTTATGGGCTTAACTACCACTTTGCATTTGGACGGAATTTTATCTTTACTGATTATAAACACACTGATTACTTTCTATTTATACTTAACCAAGAGTTCCAAAAAATACTTAATCTATTCTGCTATATTTTTTGGTTTAGCACTCCTTACCAAAACAACTGCTGTGTTATTCCTGCCAATACTTTTTATCTCGTATATTCTTCACAACACCAAGAATTTTAGAGAAGTATTAAAGGATGGGCTTGTTTTTGTAGGAATATTTATCGGCATTTACTTCCTAGTCTGGCCGGCGATGTGGGTTGCTCCATTTAATACTTTAAGTTACGTTTTAAAGGGGATTACAGTTGGGTCCGATGATCACTTACAGCTTTATTTCGGAAGTTTTGTAAGTGATCCCGGACCTGCTTTTTACCTATTGGTGTTTATTATAAAAACACCAATTTATATATTTCCAGCAGTGCTTTTAGCACTGTATAGAAAATTAAATACCACATACACAAAGTATACTTTTGAATTCTATTTATTAATGTCTTCGATTCTATATTTAATAGAAATTACAATTCCGTCAAAAAAATTAGATAGGTATATTCTCCCTACAATGATCTTACTTTCTTTCTTTGCACTTTCTTATCTTTACGATGCCTTTAAAGGCAAGATTATTTATCTATTTATTTTTAATTTGCTTTACGTCTTTTATTTAAGTTTTGATTTTTTCTCTTATTACAATCCTCTAGTTGGAGGTTTAACAACAAATGTTTATGCTATTGAGCCTAAATGGGCTTTTGGTCAAAAAGAACTTACACAATTTTTTAAAGCTGAGATTGAAGAAAATAAATTAGAGTTATTTGCAGAAAATGAAGCAGATGTCAGTAGAGTTAGGGAAAATAATAACAAGTTAATTGTCGCTATGCCTGAAAAGTATTTTACACAACTTAAAGATTATTTAAGGTATATTGATTCGTTTGCCGTGATTAACGAAATTAAACCTGACGCCAGAAGAGCTTCCTACTTCTTATTCCCTGTTTGGGAAGATACCTCCAGTGAATTTAAAGAAAGATACTCATTAGAATACTATAAGACTATTAAAGTTCGAGGTGTGGATGCTTACATAATCTATAAGAAAGTAAAAAAGACAGATGATACAAAGAATTAGGAGTATTTACTTACAAAATAAAATCCTATTTTCTGATATGTTTTTAGTGACTTTTGCAAGTGTGGTTTCTTCTTTTCTATCTTATTATTTGAATTTTTATGTTCAATCAATTTTTATAGACGTTGATGATTTTGCAAATTATAGTTTATTTATTACATTTATTGGATTAATTTCAATTATCCCAAATACAGTAAGCACCTCTATTATTATGGCAGTTAGTGAGTTTAAAAACTCAGAAAAATTTACAGAGCTTTACGATTTATTTCTTAAACTTTTAGGGATTTTCTTTTTAATTGGTTCTATTTTTGGTTTAATAATTTTTAAATTTCAGTCCTCTTTAAATTTAGTTTTCAAAACTGAAGTGCCAAATTTTTTTACTTTCTCTGCTATTTATCTTCTACTTTTAATTTTAATAATCCCAACACAATCTTTTATCTACGGACTGATGAAATTTAAATCTCATAGCTTCTTGATTACTTCTACGGTCCTGGTGAAACTTCTAAGTTTGGGTTATTTTTATTCCAAAGGGTTTGGCTTTGCCTCAATTTTTTACGGCTTTATTGCCTCCGGTGTTTACTATTTAATTTGTGGATTGCTTATTTTATTTTTGAATCTGGAGAGAAACGGCCAGAAAATTTCTTCCAGGGAAGCTATAACTAAGATTTTTTACTTTTCAGTGCCAATTTTATTTATTTCTTTAGGTAAGGAGCTAATAACTTATTTAGATTTTTTAATTGTTAAATCTAAATTTGATGCTCTTGTTTCTGGAAATTACTCACTACTTTTAAATATAGGAAAGGTATTTCTTTTTGGTTCACTGTTAATACTTGGTGTTATGCTTCCTCAAATTTCGGAGGCTTTTAATAAAAAAGAAAACTATTTTAAAAAGTTTAAGATTTATCTTTACTTGGAGCTTTTTATTGTCGGAATTGGTTTAATAATGTTCGCTGTATTTCCAAAGTTAGTTATTGATTTATTACTGGCCATTAGTAGGTTAGTTGGTTTAAATGCTTCCTCCTTAGAGTCTTACTATAGAATTGTAGACATTCTTCCTCTATATTCTATTTTTATTAGTTTTGTGGTTTTAGTTAATGTTTTTACTATCTTCTTAATA
>Ga0214923_10003206_pt1 | contig 20750 bp, 17 predicted proteins | sample LL1510_MetaG_FD_177993 | JGI IMG/M metagenome (GOLD analysis project Ga0214923, IMG submission 177993) | Freshwater microbial communities from Lake Lanier, Atlanta, Georgia, United States - LL-1510 | ecosystem: Environmental > Aquatic > Freshwater > Lake | place: USA: Georgia | collected...
TTTTACCTCTTGGACCTTCTGGTCCGTGAGGTCCAGGATGTCCTTGAGGTCCTTTATCACCCATAGGTCCTCTTTCACCTCTTACACCTCTATCACCTTTAATAAAATTTAAATCTAATGGCTTTGATATTTTATTGCTTTCTGTTTCAGACATTAAAGAATACAAGTCATTTGATAACTTTTGAGACTTTTCGCTTTCCATTTTAATAATTTCTATTTTATGAGATTTATGAGATTTATGAGATTTATGAGATTTATGAGATTTATGAGATTTATGAGATTTATGAGATTTATGAGATTTATGAGATTTATGACTGTGCTTATTTTCGTGTTTATTTTCGTGCTTATTTTCGTGTTTCTTGTCACGGTGTTTAGAATCGTGTTTTTTATGTTTACTAGAATGCCCATGTTTTTTTGAATCGACTTTAGAATCTGAATTCATAAACTAGTATATACATTAAACGCAGAAAATATTTATTTTAAAAAATATCTAAATATTTTTTAAAAATTATAAAGGTTTATTTACAAATATATATATAATATTATATAATGAAAGGTCTTTCCTATGGCTCATTTTATAGTAACTTTTCTCAAGAAATATTCGATAAGATTAAATTTTTAAACGGACATACAATTAATGGGCTTTATCACGATGATAATTCATCAGAAATAAAATTATTAAATGGTGGTGTTTATTTAATTCATTGTTTAATTAAAAGTGAAAGTCAACCTTTAATAGGAATATATTTAAATGATAGTTTAATAGAACAAACTAAATCAACCATTAACATTGGTACAAATACTATACTTATACATGAAATAATTTTAATAAAACCATTAGATATTTTATCAATAAGAAATATTAATTTTAATAAAATAATTATTGAAAATCTTAAGTTAACTATAACAAATATAGGTAATTTACAGAATGATTCGAAAAGTACCTCGGTGGAAACCGATACGACAAACGAATCATCATATATTTCGGGAACAGAATCGGGAACAGAATCGGAAAATGAGTCAGACAGTGATTCAGATTCCGTTTCACCTACAGAAAACGAAAAATAAAAATTATCCAAAAGATGAATAATTTTTATTTATTTATTCTAAATCAGTTGTGGTTAAAATACTTCCGCCCATAGAGTTACCACTATCACCAGAACCAATATAAGGAATGTAGGGTACTAATACTGCTAATAAAACCATTAAAGATATTCCCCATATTGAATCTATAGTAGCTACTTTGACATCCCAATTTTTAATTGTAGCCATGTTAGTTGCGTGGAAGGCACCAAAGAAATAAATACCTAAAACTAAAACATTTATGATACTGTTTTGTCTTATACCAAAATAATATATACCAAGAGTTAAGAACAAATAACTTACAACAGCACTTCCCCATAACATTGCACCAGAAGGACCATCGCCTCCATTAATTTTTTTATACATTTCAGCGTAGGTAGCATTATTAAAATAGGTAATCATTGGTAAATCTAATGCGGCATATAAAACAAATATTGCAACAAAAACTTTTAATTCATCTAAGAAACTCGACATTATATAATATTAGATATTTTATATTATTTATTATTAAATTAAATTATTTATTCTGAATCGCTATCGTCTTGTTTACCTTTTTTTACAAACTTGATAGGTTTGCCTTTCTTTAAAGGTTCAGCAGGAGTTGCATCATCTGTATCATCGTCTTCATCATCATCGTCATCATCATCATCAGAATCATCAGATGTATTAGCTCCTTCATCATCATCAATTTTACTTACAGGTAAATCTCCCATCTTGGTTATTATTTTTTTATTTTTATTACTGGAATCCAAAATATTTTCCCCAACATTACTTTTCTTAGAGGTTAAATATTGGTCCATTTTCTTAACTAGTTCATCACGTTTAGTTTCCATTAATTGCATTGATTTCTGAATTTCAGAAATTTTTTGCACAATTTCAGCCCATTCGTGTTTCCATTCTTTTAATTTAGAATCGTCTTCCACGGTTTCCAATTTAATAATTTCTTTTTTGTCAGTTTTCTTAGATTCGTCCTTTTTGTCAGTTTTCTTAGATTCGTCCTTTTTATCAGTTTTCTTAGATTCGTCCTTTTTGTCAGTTTTCTTAGATTCGTCCTTTTTGTCAGTTTTCTTAGATTCGTCCTTTTTGGGTTCTTCTTTTTTGGATTCATCTTTTTTGGTTTCCTTTTTGGGTTCTTCTTTCTTATTATCCTTTTTAGGTTCTTCTTTTTTGGCTTCCTTTTTAGGTTCTTCTTTTTTCACAGTTTTCTTAGCATTTTTCTTGGGTTCCTCTTCTTTAAGCTCTTCTTTTGGCTCTTCTTTCTCTTTAGGCTCTTCTTTAGGCTCTTCTTTAGGCTCTTCTTTAGGCTCTTCTTTAGGCTCTTCTTTTTTGGTCGATTTTTTTGCTACTGGTTTTTTAGTTGGTATTTCTTTTAATTCCTCTTTATCATTCACAATCACTTCTTCCTTTTTCTCTTCTACCTTTTTACCTGTCTTTTTTACGAGCTCCTTTACAGGCTCTTTTACGAGCTCTTTTACAGGCTCTTTTACGAGCTCTTTTACAGGCTCTTTTACAGGTGTTGACTCAATAACAGTTTCAGTTTTTGTTCCTTTTTTCGGGGGCATTAAATATGATTTATTAATTTAATTAGTTAAAATAACAATTTTTTTTTATATTAATATATATATGAAAATGAAAAGGGTTTATATTGATGGAGTTTTTGATTTATTTCACATTGGACATTTAGAAAGTTTAAAAAAAGCCAAAAATGTTTTAGAAAATGTCGAATTAATTGTTGGAGTAGTTAGTGATAAAGATTGCGAATCTTACAAAAGAAAACCAATAATAAATGAAGATGAAAGAATAGAAATAATTAAAAGCTTAAAACTTGTTGATGAGGTTATTTTCCCGTGTCCATTAGTAGTTACTATGGAATTTATTAAAGAAAATAAGATTGATTTAGTTGTTCACGGTTTCAGTAGTGATATCGATAGAGAAAAACAAAAGGAATTTTTCAGAGAAATTCAAGAAAATGGTTATTTTAAAGAAATAGAATATTATTCAAAAATATCAACTACCGATATAATTAATAGAATTAATAAAAAATAATATAAAGAAAAGCAAACTATCTTATTAGCAATGAAAAAATATTTAACCTTTGATGATGTCGGATTAGTTCCTAAATTTAACAAAATAGCGTCAAGAACGCATACGGATATTTCAACCATATTAGATAATAAAAAATATAATTATCCTTTCGTTCCAGCTAATATGGACACAGTAATTTCTAAAAGTATGGTTGATAAAATAAGCAAATTAAATGGGATGGTGATTTATCACCGGTTTTGTCCAATTGAGGAGAAACTACAAATAATTAAAGATTACCCCAAAACCTATATGTCAATTGGGATTAGTGAGGAAGAAAAAAAGACGGTAGATATTTTGTTAGAAAATGGTGTTAAGAATTTCTGTGTGGATGTAGCACACGGACATTCTGAACAGGTTGGTGATATTATTAAGCATATTAGAAAATATCAAAAAGATACTAATCAAAATTATGATGATTATTGTATAATTGCAGGCAATGTTTGTACTGCAGAAGGATACAAATATTTAGCGAGTTGTGGAGCTTCATCAATTAAGGGCGGCGTAGGCGGTGGTAGTGCATGTACAACGAGAATGAAAACCGGTTTCGGCATTCCGCAATTTTCTGCCATCCAGGAATGTAATAGAGCTAAACAGGAATTACTAAAAGAAGGGAAAAAAACCTGGTTAATAGCAGATGGAGGAATTAAAAATCCCAGAGACTGCGCTCTTGCAATTGGTGCTGGTGCTGATATGGTAATGATGGGAAATTTATTTGCTAAAACTTTTGAAAGCGCTGGTAAAAAATATATTAAGGATGATAGCGGTTATAAATTAATTACTGAAATTTTGGAAAATTATCCTAAAATTTATTCCCATTACAGAGGACAAGCTTCTCATAATTTTATGAAATCATATTATGGCGATAATAAAACAAGAGTAGCAGAGGGAGTTGATTTTTATACAGAATGTATTGGACCAGTAGAGGCTTTGATTGACGAGTATTCTGGAAGCTTAAAATCATCTTTAACGTACTGCGGGTCTAAAAATTTGGAGGAATATAAAAATAATGTTGAATTTTTTGAATCGACTAGTAGTTATATACCGGAGAGTAATCATAGGAGTGGTCAATAATTAAAAATATAAATAATATAAATAATATAGTAAACTCCAGTTAATCATACAGTAAACTAAAATTAAACTTCAAAGTAAACCAATATCCGAATAAATTGTAAAATTAACTTTCTAGTTATAAAAAAAAATGAATATAAATGAATAAATACTAACTATTTTAGAATATGCTATGGACTGATAAAGCCAAAAAAATCCTAGAAAAATACTGGGGTTTTTCCGAATTAAAAGATAAACAGGTTGAAGTTATTAACGAATTATTACTTGGTAATGATGTTATTGGTTTACTTCCAACCGGATATGGTAAATCAATGTGTTATTTGATACCCCCTTTGGTTACCAAAAAAGCAATGATTATCATTTCACCCTTGATTTCTCTAATGGATGACCAAAAAGAAAAATTAATTAAAATGCGTATACCAGTTTCAGCCTTACATGGAAATAATAAAAATAAGGATAAAGAATTATATGAAATTATAGATGGTAAAATTAAAATAATCTACATGTCGCCCGAATATTTGATTAAAGGCGATGGTTTTGAATTAGCTGATTCAATGATTACCAATAATTTATTGGGATTTTTAGCAGTGGATGAATCACACTGTATCAGTGTTTGGGGTCATGATTTCCGCCCAGAATATATGAAAATAAATACTTTCAGGGAAAAATATCCACAAATTCCAATTATTGCCGTAACTGCAACAGCAACCAAAATTGTTGCTTCTGAAATAGCTACAAATTTAAATATGGTAAACCCCGTTTTAATAGAAGCTAATTTCGATAGACCTAACTTGTATTTAAAATGTGTTGAATTTAGAAAGGAAAAATCAACAGAAAAGAAAGTTAGAAGAAAAAAAGGGGAATTACCACCTGAAAAAGACCCTACCGATATATCTGGTGAAATTGATATCAATTTACTTTTCCCATTTTTTGAAAAATATAAAAATGATAAAATAATTATTTATGCCAATTCAAGAGCAATGTGTGTAAATTTATCTAATGAAATTAACAAAACTCATCCAGAAGGAAGAATATCTGAAGCATATCACGCTGGACTTTCAAAAGGTGTTCGAGAAAAAACTCAGATTAAATTTGCTGAAGGAGAAATTAAAATAATGGTTTCTACAATAGCTTTTGGAATGGGTGTCGACTTAATTGTGCGTTGTGTAATTATTATTGGTGCTTCATCATCAATTGAAGAATACTGGCAACAAATCGGAAGAGCTGGTAGAGATAACTTGGAAGCTGAAACGATAGTTTTTTTCCAATATAAATCTTTAGCAATTGCGGAGGGTATGTTAAAAGATATAAAAAGTCCTAGTCTTCGGGTTAGTAGAAAAAATAATATTTATGCGATGAAAAATTATTTTTATCTAAATACTTGTAGGAGAAAATTTGTATTAAAACACTTTAATCAACCACCAAAATTTTTCACTTGTAACAAATGCGATAATTGTTGTGAAAAAGAGTTAATAGATATAACTGCTGTAGTGTGGTCTAATGTTTATAAAGTTGTTATAAAATCTCCTCATTTAAATAAAAAACAAATAGAATACATTAATCAAAATCTAAAAAACATAAAATATAATAAAAACAGGGTTTTCCAAGAAATAGACTTGGATAACTGGAAAAAATATGTAGATTTTAAAAAATACACATTTGAAAATCTACCGGATAATTTAAAAATAAAAATACCAATAAATAATATTTATGATATAACTGAAATCAAAGATGATTTCGATAAATTAGACGACTTATATAAAGAACTTATTAATAAATAGTTTTTTTAAAGTCAGATAAATAGTTTTGTAATTTTTGTAAAGATATCTTTAGTAGTTATCTCAAATAATTTAGGTTTATATGGGTCCCTTTTACTAAAATAGTAATGTCCTTTAAGTGAGTTTATGTGAGTTTAACATTCAAAAATCATTTAAGAACTTTTTATTATAATATAGTAACTGTAAATAAGTTCCCTTTTTTTACTTGTATAAAATAAGTAAAACCTGAGGAAAAATGATTTCTATAAAGTTTAACGACTTATAGAAATTAAATAAATATTTAGAGCTAATATCACAAAAATGTGTTTAATCATATAATGTTTTTGTTCAATCATATAATTTAATGTGATAGACAATTAAGATATTAACCTTTAAATATTCCCATTGTTCCATTAAGGAAAAAAAGTTGATTAAAAATTATCTTGAAAACTAATTTTATTAAAGTATTGTTATAAAAAATTAAACCCATAAATTTAATGGATTATAACAAAAATTACTAGCTCCTCTAACTTATAGCATATCTATAAAATTAGAAAGGAGAAATCAGGTTCTATAGCTCAGTTGGTTAGAGCGTCCGGCTGTTAACCGGAAGGTCACTGGTTCGAATCCAGTTTGAACCGAAATGGACTCACGTCCAATGCCCGTGTAGCTCAGTGGATAGAGCGACCGCCTTCTAAGCGGTAGGTCGTGGGTTCGATTCCCACCCCGGGTATTTAAGAAATATTTATTAGAAAACATATTTAGAATGTCTTAATTATTAGAATGTCTTAATTATTTAATAGAATGTCTTAATTATTAGAATGTCTTATTTAATAGAATGTCTTAATTATTAGAATGTCTTATTTAATAGAAGCGTGGTTGACCGAGTGGTTAAGGTGAAGGTCTTAAGATCCTTTGGAGCAATCCGCGCAGGTTCGAACCCTGCACCACGCACAATGTAGGTTTTGTAGCTCAGTTGGTTAGAGCATCGGTCTTATATGCCGAAGGTCATGGGTTCGAAACCCATCAGAACCAGTATATTTAGAAAATTTAAATAATTAGAATGTCTTAATTATTAGAATGTCTTAATTATTAGAATGTCTTAATTATTAGAATGTCTTAATTAATAGAAGCGTAGTTGACCGAGTGGTTAAGGTGAAGGTCTCAAGATCCTTTGGAGCAATCCGCGCAGGTTCGAACCCTGCACTACGCACAAATGAACCGGCATAGCTCAGTTGGTAGAGCGTGAGGCTTTTAATCTTAAACGGTTAAAATGTTACCTTAAGGTCTGGGGTTCGACCCCCCATGCCGGTGTTTTATATATTGATTTTATATATTTCATTTAATTATAAAAAAATAATAATTTTATTATTTTTTTATCTCTAAAATAATTGATATTTAATTTATTTAAAACCCTATTTCTTATATAAGTAAATGAGTTTAAATTATATTGGTTCAAAAAAGACACTTATCGAGTTTTTAGAAATACCAATAAAAAAAATAATATCAAATAATGATAATGTATTAACATTATTAGATGGATTTGCTGGTACTGGAATTGTTGGTATGTATTTTAAAAATAAATATAAAAATTTAAAAGTAATTGCAAATGATTTAGAATATTACAGTTATATTATAAATTATGCTCAATTATGTGTGCCCTATACAAATAAATTAAAAGATTTGATTATTAAATTGAATCAAGAAATTCAAAAACCAATTGTACTCAAAGATGATTTTAAATTAATAAGTGATAATTATAGTTTAAAAGGGGCTGAGAAAAGAATGTTTTGGACAGAAGAAAATGCTACAATATGCGACCATATAATGTATTTACTTAAAAATGAAGATATTAATGATGATGAATACAAATTTTTACTTGCCAGTTTATTATGTAGTATGGATAAAGTAGCAAATACAGCTAGTGTATATGGTGCTTTTTTAAAAAAGTTTAAATCATCTGCAAATAATAGGATTGAATTAAAACCAATTCACATAAATGAATTTGAAAATAATTCAAAAGTGTTCAATGTTGATATTAATAGTAATGACATTTTAGATAAAGAATATGATATAGTTTACTTGGACCCTCCTTATAATGAAAGACAATATAGTAGTAATTATCATCCATTAAATTATATAGCAAAATATGATAAAAAAATAGAACTATATGGAAAAACGGGTTTAATTAAAGATTATAATAAATCGAAATATTGTCAAAAATCGAATGCATTAGAAATGTTAACAAATTTGGTAAATAATTTTAAAACGAAACATATATTATTATCATATAATAATGAAGGTATAATGGATATAGAAGACATTAAAAAACTTTTATTAAAAAATGGTAAAGTTATATTATATAAGAAAGTTTATAAAAAGTTTAAATCAAATACAAAACAAGAAGATGAAAATGTATTTGAATTGTTATTTCACTGTGAAAAAGGTAAGGAAACAGAAAAAATAAAAGAAATAATTGTCGAATAGGGTGCCTGTATTAGTTTATAGAAATTATACCCTAGTATTAGTTTATAGAAATTATACCCTAGTATTAGTTTATAGAAATTATACTTATTAAACTATAAAATAAACTAAGTAGATTAAATTAAGAATATACTCATAAGTAAACTGAAATTAAACTCCATAGTAAACCATTTATTAATTTAATTATAATATATAATTAAATTAATTCAACTTTTATATTTCATCATCAGTTTTCTTTAGATAATAATAATAAACAACTATTTTCTGATAAATACTTAATAGTTCAGCATAATTGCTTTTAGGGCTTTTGGATAAATCTTTAATTTTTTTTTTTAATTCGGTTATATTTATATTCTCCATATATTATATAATGAGTGAAAAAAGTTTAGAAATTCGCGAAAAATATATTTCTAAAATGTTAAAAACCGTAGGTGCTTTACAAGAAAAAGTCGCTTTATTAGGAAAAGTAGATAATAGATTAATAAGCAAGAAAATGCAATCCGGTGGTGCTGTATTACAAAGATTAAACTATATGAAGAGTAATTTAAGACAAAGAGGTGGTGCTGATGAAGACGAAAAAGTTAACTTTAAAGGCTTAGAAGAACAAGCTTTAATTGCTAAATTAAAATTAAAACAACAACACAAAGCCTTAGAAGACGCCAGACAAACAATTGAAAAATTAAACGGTAACTTATCCAATATCAAACAAACCATTTCACAACTTGCTGAATTAATGAAGGGATTGAACTTTGACTTTAAGAAATTAGATTTACCCAAACCTGTAAGCTTAACCTCTTATGGAGAAGTTGCCATGTACAATGCTTACCATAATGTTGACTTTGATAAAATAGAAATTTTACCTGCAAATACATTAAATGCCAGCTTAGAAATTGATCCAAAGGGAGATGGTTCTAATAAATTCAACGGACCTTTCCCTCAAAATGCTGAAGCTGACTATAATGAATTAAGAAAAAGTTTACATAACAATAGTGCATCAGCTTCTTCTTCTGCCCAACCTGCTACTGGACCTGCTACTGGACCTGCTTCTGGACCTAACCCTGAAGCTTCTGAAGCTGCTAAAGCTTCTACTGGACCTGCTACTGGAGTTGATGAAGCTGCTAAAGCGGCTAACCCAAAAACCAATAAATACAGATTTTTTTAAGTAATTTTACTTAAGTCTTCTAATTTTTTAACTAAATCTTCTTCTTTAATTCCTATATGTTCTAAGAAATTTTTAAAATCATTAAAAAATTCTTTTCTTACTTTTGGATCTTTTAAATTTACACCTTCTTGAGAAGCTAATTTAATAATATCACCAATATTTTTGTGAGTTTCTCTTGATTGACCCTCAGATTTCCTTATTTCTCTCTTTAATGGTTCCAAATCAGCCAAATCAACTTCCTCATATTTAGGAGGTTCTCCACATTTTGGACATGGTTTACAAATAGTTTGAACGAAAGGACCAGATGGACCGGTTTGACCTAATAGACCCGTTTGAACCGTAGAAACGGAAGGACCAGATGGACCGGTTTGACCTAATAGACCAGTTTGAACCGTAGAAACGGGAGGACCAGTTTGAACCGTAGAAACGGGAGGACCAGTTTGAACTTTTATAACCGGGCATTCCTTTTCCACTGTATTATTTACAATCATTGGAAGATATAAATTTTGTACTTCTGGTTTTTTATGATAAAGGGTTCTAACTTGATGTTTAAATGTATAGTCTTCTCTAAACCTCTTATCCTGTATTAATATTTTTTCTAAATCTTTAATTAAATTTTTTAATTCATATAAAATCATATTATAATAATTGATATTTTTTTTTCTGGCAATTATTAAATGGAAAATAAATTTGTAAAAAAAGGGACTTATGTTGAGTTAAGAGAAACTCAAAGAGAACTTTTAAAAAAATTAATAAATTTAAATAAAGTTAAAATTTATCCACGAAAAAATTATACTAAAGAAACTTTTGATGATTTAGCAAAAGAATTAATTAAATTACATAAGATTATGAAAACCTTCAGTTCTAATCAATATATTGCTAAAACTGATAATAAAACTATCTTTGATAATTTAGATGATTTTAATAAATTACTAAATGATAGACCAGGTGTTAAATTAGATTTTAGCTATCGTAATGATTACACTGTACAACCATTATTAAAATTAAATAAAAAGGCATTTAATAGACTATCTGATGAACTAGATAACATTAAATCTATTGTTTTTAATGAAAGAAAGCAAGAATTATCCTTAAAAAATATAAATATGATAAAAGAAGGTGAAAGCTTACAATTTTCAGAAAGAGATAATAAAATAAATATGGATAAAATTAATGGTATTGAATCAGCAAAATCTATTAATTTTAAAGAATTAGATAATAAAATAAATATGGATAAGATTAATGGTATTGAACCAGCAAAATCTATTATTTTTAATGAAAGAAATAATAAAATAAATATGGATAAAATTAAGTTTATTGAACCAGCTAAACCTATTAACTTTGAAGAATTTGATACTAAAATAAAAATAGATAATATCTTAGGTATTAAATCAAATATTAATCCAGATGACTTTAAAATTGACTATGATATTAACAAAGAAGAAACCTATAAATATATAGATAAAAATTATGATATAATAGATTCTAAAATTAAATCAATTGAAAAGACAATTGTTTATTTTACTAGAATTAATAAAGACTTACAAATTAGAATAAGATATTTTAATATGGAAATGGATGAAACGAAAATAAAAGAAACGGTTGAACAATTTTTAATAATTGAAGAAACAAATGAATTAGAAATAGAAAAAGTAGATGGTTTTAATGAAAAATTTAAAATACCATTATTACCAGAAGAAGATACAAAAGTAATTTTAAAAGGGAAAGTTCACGATTTAACCGATAATGATTATTATGGTGATGCTCAATTTATTGAAAATGTTTTCAAACAAAAAGGTGGATTATCTCAAAAAAATGGCTATGAAAAATACATTGAAGTTTCCTTAAGATATAATAAATTAATTAAAGAAAGACAAATTATAAACGAATTAAGAAAAACGATTGATGAATATAACTTAATCTATATTCAAAATTATTATTATCAGCTTTATATTTTACAAAACATAAATAAATTTCATAAAAACAAAAGGGAAATTTACAAGTTCATTAGCAAAAGTTCGGTACTTGATTTCTTAGAAATCCTGGATAGAATAAACGATATAATATCAACACCAGATAAATTATTTACAGAAATAGAATCTAGACAAAGAACGGTTCATATGATATTCTTTTATCGATATTATATTGTAATAAAAATACTTTTTAATTTTTTAAAAAGTGTTAAAACTTTATGGGATGATAAAAATATAAATCCAAATTACAAAATAAACGTATTAATCCACGATAATCAGGTTATTCAAAAGTATTTAATTATTTTTAATTTATTCTATCCCATTATAGCTAAATATGGGCTTTTATTCATAAAATCAAAATTATAAAAGTTTTTAAAATTTTATTATAATATTTTCACTAGTATTATAATAATATGGAAAGATATTCATTTTTGAAATATATTAAAACAAAAGAAAAAAAATTAAGTAAATACAAAAATTTATTAGAATCAAAAATAAGTCAACTAAATTTAAAACAAAAAGGTGGAGATGCTATTGACTTAAAACAAATTCAAATGGAATTATTGAAAACAAAACAAAAATTAAAAGATATTAAAAATGCCAATCAAACACAAGTAATAAATCCCTATCCAGAATTAAAGGGTATTATAGATAGTATAAATCTTAAAATTAATGGGTTAGATGCTGATGTTAAAAAATTTCAAAAACCGGAAGATATAGACAAGGCAGAAGTTATCAATCGAGTTAAAGAAATTAATATTTTATTAGATACAACTTCTGCTGATTATACAAGTGCGACAATTGATAAAAATAAAATAAGCTATGTAAAAGAACAAATTGATACGGAAGTAGCTTCCAATCTATTTAATAAATACATCAATGATACTCAATCAATGGTAAACAAATTAAAGGACCAAATACAAAAAGGTGGTTTAGCTGCTGGTGAAACATTAGTTGATAATCAAGAAATTCAAGATAATATTGCTGCTATTGAAGAAAAAATAGCTAATTATAAAAGTTCAATTTCTCCTATTTTAGAAACTGAAGAAAAATTAAACGAATATATTAAACAAATGGAATCATTATTTACAGTAAAATTAATTACATCATTTACACCTGTTAAAAATGACACCAAATTATATGACAAAGAATTTATTCAAACAGTAGATGAAAAAAATACAAAATTTTCTTATTATGAAGACCCTAAAATTACAGAAGATGGAGTAGAAGACGAAGAACTAGTTTCCACAAAATTTTTAAACAATCCTTCTCCTGAACAATTAGTTGAAAATGCCAAAAAAAGAAAAGATGACGAATTAGACAAAATACCCAAATCTCAAGCTAACTCTAGGCGTAATAGTGAAGATAATCCTATTAATAATTTCACAAATAAATATTTTACTATTACTAAAAAAGATCAAACGGACAAAAAACAAATGGGAGGTAATAATTTTGAAAAACAAATGGGAGGTAATAATTTTGAAAAACAAATGGGAGGTACTAATTTTGAAGTTATACCAGATGAAAATATTAAATTATTAGTAACCAGAAAAGACTTGAACAATACTATGGTAGAATTACATCAAATGTGGAGAAAGAAAATGGAAAAAATAAATGAAGAAAACAAAGATATTATAAAATATAAATTATTAAGAACAGCAGTAAATTCCAATATTTCTAATTTAAAAACATTAATGGAAGATTTTAACAATATTAAAACCCTAAAATTGAAACCTGAATTAATTGAAGAAGTTAATTTAGTATTAGATAGTTTAAGAAAAAAATTATTTGCTTCAGAAGATGTAATTAATGTTTGTAATAAATTAATAATGAGTTTTGATATTAATAAAAAAATAGATGAAAACTTGCATCAAAATGTGAAACTAAAATAGAATTTAATAACCAAGAAATTAAAAATTTAATTAATAAAATTACTGTAGATGTTAAAGAAAATATTCTTACAGAAAAACCAAGCAAAGAGCAACAGGAATTAAATGATAAGAAAAAAGAAATTAATGATATATTTAAGAATTTTAATAACTCAGATATAGCATTTGGAACTACATTATTGGATAGCAATTATTTCAAACATTTAATTTGTTTATTGAAAATGTCAAGAAATAATGATTTTAATATAGTAGAATGTAATATAATAAAAAAATGGCCGGAAATTAATAAAGGTACAGACTATCGTAAGCTTTTCTTTAATGCTTCTAGAGCAACTACTAAAACTGGAAAAGCACCAGAATTAAGAGAAAAAGCAATTAAATTACTTGAAAAATGTATAGAATTAGAAAAATTATTAAAAAGTAAAAATAATTTAGATGAAAAACCAGATTTAATTAAAATTAACGGAAATCTCAATGCATTAAATAAATTTAATGATGAAGAAACCAAACAATTTACAAAAAAATATGACAATTATAGATTAGGTGAAAATATACAAATAGCTGAAAATATACAAATAGGAGGTAAAGCAAATTTTAATTCTTTTATAGAAAAATTAAATGAGTTTGAAAGAGTTATTAGAGAAATGAAATCTAAAAGAAAGGATGTAATTAAACTAATTAAGCATTATAATATTCGTTATACCCAATTTTTTAATTTTCAAAAATACATTGTAAATTATGTTTCTTTAGTATTAGCTCAAAAACCTTATGAAATGTGGTTAAGAGTATCAAAAGGTACCATATCATTCTATGATAGTATTTTAAATAAAATGGAACAAATAATTGACAAGTATGAAAATCCCCAATTTTTTACAGATAAATTACTGGAACTAGATGAAAATAAATTTTTATACGGGAAACATTATTTTATGATTAAAATTTTAAGAAAATACTTTAACGAATTGTATCAATATTGGGATGAACAATTTTCAAATTCTAATAAAGAAGACCCCGCTAATATTTGGTTCGCTGATAACAAATTAGAAACACAAGCAGAAAGTAGTAATAAAAAATATTTCTTTTTGTTTAACATCTTCTTTAAAATTCTAGATGGATACCATATGAAATTACCTCCGGTAGCAAACTATATGAGAATTAATAGAATTAAGGGTATACCAGAAGGTAATGATACTTTTGTAAAGAAAGCTGGTTTCAAAAACAAACTAGATATTCCTAATATTGTGAAATGCCCTGGAGTAAAAATTGATAGAATAGGAGACGCTATAGAAAAGATAGATTTTGAGGAAATCTTTGACCCGGATAACTTTAAAGAAAATTCAAGTTTATCCTTGTACATGGGTCTAAGTAATATGTTAATGGACAGAAAATCAATTATGTTGTTAACCTATGGTTATTCAGGTGTGGGTAAAACTTTCACCTTATTTGGTGCTAAAGCTAAAGGAGATGCACCATCTGCTCCTGGTTTATTACAAACAACTCTAAATAACTTACTTCAAACAAAAGCCATTAAATTAAAAGCTTTCGAATTATACGGTTTAGGAGTTCCTTATAAATTCTATTGGGAAGGTGATAGATTTGACCATTATATTTATAATTATACGGTTGATGAACTTAATGTATCTGAACCTAGTATAATTTCAGATGAAGGTGGTGGATTTGCAAATTTTTTAGATAAAGATAAAAATTATCAAGTTATTAACAAAGCTCAAATAGATAGTTTTAGTACGATTACCTCTAAAATTGACGATATAAGAAAAGCTAACGGTAGAATTAAGGAAACCATTAACAATCCAGAATCAAGTCGTTCTATTATGATTTACGATTTTAAGATTATTTTTGAAGAAGTTCCTGATAAACCAAGTGAATGTAGATTTGTAGTAATGGACTTACCGGGTAAAGAAAATATTTACCAAACCTTTTGTACCGATGAAAGTGAAAACGATAAATTTAGACCTAGAGATGAATTTATTTATCATAGAAGAAAACCTGGAGTGGTAAAAGGGGATAAAGTTGATTATGGAACCATAGATAAATCTAATAAATATGACCCAAAAATGATTAAATCAATGATGTATATGAACCCATTGTGGATGGCTTTAGTTCCTGAAATTGGGGAATATTTTGATGAAACACCAAATGAAAAGTCAGACCATTTGGGAGCTGAAAACAAAGGGGCAGTAAATATTAGAACCTACGGCACTTATAAATTAAATTCAAATAATCAAAATTCACAACCTACTTTTGAAAACTTATCTAAATATCAACAAAGAGACAAAAATTTTATTAAAGAAAGATATTTTACTAGCTTTAATACCTCATTTGCTCATACACAAACTGGTATAGCTGGAGCAGGAGGAGGTCCTGGTAAGTGGGATTTAATTCCTGAAAAATATAAAGAGGAAAGATTATTAAACTTGGGTTTATATGGAATGTTTGACAGATCTTTTTCATCAATATTAAATATGATTAAGAATGAAAATGGTAGAAGCGATTTAATGAAATTAGGTAAGAAAATTAATAGTATGTTAAAAGATGAAGAAGCAAGAAAATTAAATTATGGTTTTGCTGGTTTAGAAGGTATTTATATTAATGAAAACATTTTAGGATTATTACAAGTCTTGAGTGAAAAAATTCAATTAAATAGAAACAAAAATTTACAACCCGAAGATATTAAAAATGTAATCTGTCCACAAGTAGAAATTTATAAAAAATTATTTAAAACAAAAATTCCTATTGATTACCAACTTTTATCTAAAGATGCCTTTGAAAATGGAGAACCTGTTTTTGTTGAAGAAGATGAATTTTACTCTCAAATTAATTTCCTTAAATCATTGGCTAATTTACAATTATTAGCAGATGGTCCCACTTTTGCTGATGTAGCTGAAAAATCATTTTTTAAGGCCACAGTAAGTAAAAGATCAAAAGAAGGAGATAATTATAATACTGATATGAGAAATTTAAGAAAATATAAGGCTTTAGATGAAACTACCAAAGGTATTAGCGATAATATTGACGATAATAAAAATAACTGGATTAACAATTATAATTACAATAAGATTTTCAATATTAAAAGACCAGCCATCAAATCTATTTTAAAACCATATTTAGATGACCCATCATTTGGAAACTTTTATTTATTCTTTGTTGTTTCTAATAACTTGAAAGTTAAAGGAAGCACACAAATTGAAACTTGTGATAAACAAATACAATTGTTATACGATACTAAGGATTTTATGGATATTATTGCGCATGAGAATGCGGAGGGGGTGAAGAATTGCGATAAAAATTAATAATAGTTATAGTTTATAGAGATTATACTAATTGAACTATAAAATAAACTAAATATACTAAATTAAGAATATACTCCCGTATTAGTTTATAGATATTATACTTATTGAACTATAAAATAAACCCCCGTATTAGTTTATAGAGATTATACTAATTGAACTATAAAATAAACTAAATATACTAAATTAAGAATAAATCTAGTTATAGTTTATAGATATTATACTATAAAATAAACTAATACAAGGGGAGTATATTCTTTATTTAATATATTTAGTTTAGTATATAGTTTAATGAGTTTACTTTCTATAAACTAATACGGGGGTATATTCTTAACTTAGTTTATTTAGTATATTTTAGGGGTTCAATGAGTTTACTTTATATAAACTAATACAGGGTTCAATGAGTTTACTTTATATAAACTAATACAGGGTTCAATTAGTTTACTTTATATAAACTAATACAGGGTTCAATGAGTTTACTTTATATAAACTAATACTAGCCTTTTAACAAACCATAAATCGGATTCGAAATATTTATTTCAAATCTCATTTCCTTTTTCCTAATCGTTTTAATATTTTCCAGAACACTATCAAGTAAAACATGCCGATATAGTTTAAATCTTAAGCTTTTATGATTGTTTATACAAACATGTAAATGTAAATGGTAACAAGATGGATGATAATGAAAGAAAAAATATAAATCTTCATCTTCATAACCATTTTTCTTTCCAATTTCCAGTGATTTTAGTCGCATTAATTTTAATAAATCTTTATGTTTAGGTTCCAAATCACGGATATTTTTTAAAGGTTCAAACGGTATACATAATAAATAAAAATCATTGTTGGTATCCATTGCTATATTTTTAATAACTATAAATTTTTCCCCCTTAAAAAGTATTCTTTCAGCCTCTGAATTATTATATAAAATATTTTTAATCCATTTGGTATTTTGTTCTAAAATTGAATTAATATATGGTTCTATTTTTTCTTGGTAATCCGTAAATGTCTCAGTAATGATTTTTGTTTTATTTTTATAAAAATCAACCATTTCGGGTGTTGCAGGATAATATAGATTTACGATTATATCATTGTTTTTTAATTTTATTTTATAAAAGTTATCGTTGGTAATTATATTATCACCATCTAAATTAATTTCATCGGAAATATCTTTTTCGCCATGTAAAATAGCAGAAACATTATTTATTAGTCCATAATATATATTGGTTTCACTTTTAATTTCTAAAATTTCTAATTTATGAAATTTCATTATTATAAAAAATTAATATTAATCCTTTAGATATAAAATTTGAAAAAATTAAAAAATGGGATTTTTAGCTGGGTCCTAATTTTTTTATTTTATAAAAAAATAAAAAAATTGAAAAAAAAACCCTCACTTTTATAAAACTAAATTCTATGTCAGGAGATAATATCATACAAAAAATAGATTACCATCAACTAGCTCAAAATTTTGTAAACTTTTTTTTCGCTAAATGGGCAACAAATCCATTAGAATTTGTAACTAATGGATTGTTCTTTGAGAAGAGCAAGATGAATTTAAATGGAAACATTTTGTCAGGGGCAGATATCGTTAAAGAAATGATTAATATGGCTAATGGAGGTGATTTAGTATTTTCAGTAAATAAAACCCAGGCTCTAGATACTGGTTCTAGGCGTGTAGATATTTTAGTAACAGGAACCATGATTAAAAATGGAGTTAAATATAACTTTTCTAATTATATTCTAATTATTTATCAAAATGAAACGTGGAAAATTCAAAATTCTATTATAAATATTTTTATCTAATATATCTTAAAAGATTATGAAAGTTTATTCATATAGTGTTCAAGGAAAAAGAGAGTCAAATGAAGACCAACATTTTATATTTACAAATTTAGATAACGAAAAAGAAGAGAAGAACGATATTAATATAATGGCAGTTTTTGATGGACATGGTGGAAAATTAGTTTCAAAGTATTTGAAAGATAATCTTCCTAATTATTTTATTAAAAAATACAAAAAAAATATATTTATGCAGCCTGAAACCTTTTCTAAATATGTAAATAATATTTTTGATAAAGTTCAGGAAAATCTTAAATCTGAACATCCAAAAGCGGTAAATTATTGTGGTTCTACTGCTTGTTTGGCCATTCATTGTATAGACCATACTGAAAAGAAAACTTTTATTTGGGTAATGAACGTTGGTGATTCTAGGGCAGTTTTATCAAATAAAAATAGTCTTGCTGTTCAATTATCAAAAGACCATAAACCTAATTCACCGGAAGAAAGGTCAAGAATAGAAAATATGGGTGGTAGTATTACCTACGACGGTGTAGATTGGCGTGTTAAAGATTTATCATTATCTAGAGCCTTTGGTGATTTGGAATGTACTCCTTATGTAACACATTTGCCACAAATTTATAGATATAAATTATCAAGTAGTGATAACTTTTTAATTGTCGCTTGTGATGGTTTATGGGATGTAATAAATAATCAAGATGCCGTTGATTTTATTCAGGATTTAACCTTAAAAAAGTTTAAAGGGAATTATGCTAAATCTCTATGTGAATTCGCTTTAGAAAAAGGATCAATGGATAATGTCACGGTTATTATTTATTTCTTTCAACAATAGGCCATTTTAAAAAAAAATATCTAATTTTTTAATATGGACAGTATAATAATTATTTTAATTATTTTAATCTTATTATTTTTAACAAGTAGAAACAATCATAAATTATTTCGTTTTATAAGAGGTATATTAAAATTGTTACTAATAACCTTATTCATTAATAGAACCGGATTATCTATTGAATTGTCTCTAGTTGGTTCAGTTTTAATTTTAATCTCAGGTGACATCTTTTTTGGACGCCGTGAATATTTTACAAATAGTGAAAAAGAGATACAAGCTCAAGTAACAAGTAATGTTTCTACTACAAACTCAATCACAGGGGGTAAACTTGTTAATGGTAGTATTGTTTCCGATAATATGGCAGGTTCGCCTGATTCAATAAATGCAGCTATTGCAAATGCATTACAATCAGCAAAATCTGCAATTGCGGGTGCAACTAGTTCTTTAAAAAATTCTAATAATAATTTTAATAATACAACTTCTACTGATGTTAAAAATATAACCACATCTGATTTAACCACAACCAATATATCAAACTTGTTACCACAAAATAAATCAGCTTTAGAATTAAGTAGTGCAATAAATAATATTGGTCAAAACGCTATGCAAAGTGTAGGATTAATTTCTACAGTAACTCCAGATATGGCTACGTCTAATATCAATACTTATAGTCTAAGTCATTTACCTTCAAAAAATACCTCGACAGGAAACGTTACTAATAATTCGACAATAATATGTCAACCAGATTTGCCTAAATTTGAAATTAAAAGTAATTATAAAGCCACCTTAGTTGGAGCAATTGCATCTAGTGATAATAAAGGAGTTTGTAAAACAAGCAAATCAATTGATGTTTTTAATTTTAATAAAAAAATCATTGTTGGTAAAAATAATGCTTTAAAATTAATTGGAAAAGTAAATCCTGGAAATTTTAAAACTTATCATTTAATGGTATTGAAAGGTTATAAAATGATTGTAACTAACGACAAAGGTAATAAAACAACTTTTGCTGCTACATCAAATAATAATGGAATGTATAATGACAATTATCAAATAATTAAAGCTTTTGAAAATGTTATAGCTATTGACATAAATCCACTTTAATTTTTTTAATCATCACTCTTTTTTCTCATCATAAAGAATAATAATATTAATATAAGACATAAGCAAACACCTCCACCAATATATAACATATTATTATTTACACCAGGTATTAATTCAGAAACTGTAGGAGGTGGGGGAGGTGGCTTCGTTACTACAGAGGCAGAAGAAGCGGGAGCAAGAGGTGGTGGAAAAACTTGAGGGGGTGGGGGAGGAG
>Ga0214923_10003207_pt1 | contig 20740 bp, 14 predicted proteins | sample LL1510_MetaG_FD_177993 | JGI IMG/M metagenome (GOLD analysis project Ga0214923, IMG submission 177993) | Freshwater microbial communities from Lake Lanier, Atlanta, Georgia, United States - LL-1510 | ecosystem: Environmental > Aquatic > Freshwater > Lake | place: USA: Georgia | collected...
CACCCCCGACTGGGCCACGATTCACCTGGTTGCGGATCATGGCCCAGTCGGGGGTGGGACCCTTCGAAGCAAGGCTGAAAAAGGCAGCAAGATCGTCAACCGCCTTCAGAAGTTGAGATGAGGTAAGTGCGATCGGAGCCGGAGCGCGGTTCAGGATCTCAAGGCTCGATCCGATTTTTTCCGTGAGCGGAAGCTTGCCGGTGTCGGACCAGGCTGCATACAAATCGAGCGACTTGGTGATCAGATGACGAAGGTCTTTCGGAGTCAAGCGGTCTGCCTCGCGACCGATCAGGATCGGGATCAAGCTCCTCAAAACCGAAATGCCGCTCTTGATGTATTGAAAATCCCGCGGAGATGCGACCAAGGGTGTGAGCTCATTCAAATAATCGAGAACCTTTCCAAGATCGAGTGAATCGACCACTCCGGGGCTGGTGCTGTTCGAGATCGCGGCCTGTTCCAAAAGTGAAATCGCATTGTCGGCGATCGCTTGCAGGGTTTCCGGAGCGAGATGATCTCGATCGAGTTTCAGAATCTGATCGACGATGGCACCCGAGAGTTTTCGCAGGGAAGCCGTTTCGAGAAACGGTTTCAAGGCGAGGGACCCCTGATTTCGTGGGAACACAAACGCATTCAGGAGCAGGGCCTTGGCAAAACGGTCTGCGAGGAGAGTGACCGTCGGCCGGGAGTGAAGGTGTTCATCTCGGATCAGCGCCCTTAAGAGCCCGGTCAGTTTCACCACGGCACGGCTCTGTTCCTCTTCGGTCGACTGGACCTCCAGGCTCATTTGCTCGAGGAGGTCCGAGGTGTTCGAGGTCAGAAGAAGCGCGCTGTAGAAGTGCGAGATCGAATCGAAGATCGGCTTCCATTTGGTGCTTTCGATCGAGCCTTCGTTGCCCCCAACCAGCAGCAGCTTTGCGTACTGAAAGATCGGGAGCTGCTCACGGACCAGGGTCAGGGCCGAGGTGTCGTCCGATCCTGTGAAGAGTTCAAGCTCCCGGATGAAGAGACTGAGATCGTTCCAAGCAAGGGAATCCGGCGAGTCGGTCAGGATACCCGAGAGGGCGAGGACGAAGCGGTTCAAAGCGATGCTCGCGGTTCTGCGATTTGCCGAAGTCGAAGCATCCGGCTTGAGTAGCACCTGGATGTGGCCTGCGAAAGGGGCGATCACTGCCCCGAAACGGGCGAGCTTCTCTTGTAGGCTCTTGATTTCAGCTTTGGTGATCGTCCCTGAAGTGCCCCCGATGATGGCGCGTTTCAATTCAAAGATGGATCGAATGAACAGGTCCGAAATCGGGGTCTTTTCCGGAAGGTATCGATTCGCAAACCCCTGGAGCTCGCGCGCGGAATATCCGTCGGGGCTCGCGCCTCGGGTGAAATCGGCAAAGATCCCCAGGGCTCGATCGATGCATCCGAAGGTTGAAAGGATTCGGGTTTGGTCCTCCGTGCTGGTGGTGTACGCCCCCGCGAAGAGATCCTGGAGACTTTCGGGAATGCTCTTGATGCAGCTCAGATCGAGGCTGGCCGATTGGAAGCTGCTGACCGCCTTGGGTTCGGTTCGGATCCAGGAACACGATGAAATTGCCCCTGAAGCCAGGATCGCAAAACCGCACGCCGATAGAATGCTCCGAGCCGAGAATGGCTTCTTAGAACGCATAAGTGACCCCCAAGCGCGCCCGTCCCAGAGGGCGCATGTCTGCCAAGAATTCAGCTCCCCGTTCTGGAGCCGCATCCCGATAACTCGAAAGAACATCTCCTCCTGCAAAGAGCATCAGCGCCGGCTGGATCTGCACTTCGAGATCGGCCGCGAACCAATCGCCTTTGATGGAGTATTCATGGATATATTTGAATTTGAGCACGGGGTCCTGTTTGGATCCCGGCATCAGGTGTTTTGCCAACTGGAACAGGGTCGCATTCCGATAGAGGAGTCTTGAACTGAATCGGCTCGAGGTGTCGGATCTGAGGGCGGGAGGACCCACATCGGCCTCAAGCCCTCCCAATACCCACAAGTGTGATAGGGTGGCTTGCCAACTTGAGGTTCGGTACTCGATCCAAGGGCTCCAGCTCGTGGATACCGACAGGGGAGTTGCCACATCCGATGCGGCGAAGGTTTCGGTTTGGGGCTGATCGACAAGCGCGACTCCTCCCGCGCTGAGATGGTCATCGAACCGATAAGAGAGCTCGCCGTTGTAAACGTGGTGGTGCAATAGCCGGGGCCTGAGGGTCACAATGACCTCATTGATCGAGATGTTGTTGTAGCCCTGGAGTGCCGGAGGGAAGTAGTTCAGCGGAAGGTATCCGTAAACAAACTTTGCAGAAATCGGGATTTCCCGTTTTGTTTCCATCGAAACTGCAAAGCTCGGACGAAAGACGATGGAGCTGATCGACGGAATGTCGAGGTAGTAGTTGGCTCGCAAGGACTGGTCGAGCAGGCTCAGGGTTTGGGGAGCCGAGGTGATCGACTGCGGATGGGCGCGTACGAATTGCTGGTTTTCGAGAACCACGTTCGGCGTGGTCTCAGGCAAAAAGAGCCCAGATAAGAAGAGACGGAAGTGAAACTTCTCGGTTTCCGTATAGGCGAACACTCCGGTGAGTCCCTGAAGTGAGGGTCGCAAGCGGTCCCACTGATCGAGGGGCTCGATTTGACCCAAGCTCCAGAGCGTGTCGAGGCGGGACCACCCGATGAGGCGTCGACCGAACGAGAATCGGAGGGGAGTTTGATGATTCTCATCGCGGTCTCCCCAGTAAAGGTTTTTGGAAGTCACCGCCCAAGCTTGCGGATGGGTTGGACTGATTCGGAACAAGAGATCACCCCGGTACTCTGAACCGGTTGAGTCGGGAGTGGCAGTATCCGTCGACTCGAATCGCAACCCAGCGCTGATGATCGGGAAGTAAACGGGTTCTACCGGTGCATGGTAAACCTGATTTTCAAAGCCGGCCTGGTAAGTGGGTGAGAGGGCATGAGAAGGGGTCAAGGGGGCTGAGCAGACCCCGAGAATGATCAGGAAAAAACCAAGAAATGGACCCCCAAAAAGGCGATGTCTAAAGTTTATACAAAACGCCATTAACGCGGCGTTTACACCATAGAAAAAGACCGCTGTCAAAATGCTTATGGTACGCTGTCGAGCCATGAACCCGAGGATTCAAGAGATCATCGATTCGATGACGGGGCTGGTGCCGGAGTCTGCACTGGTCTTGATGCCGGGATTTGTCCGGGAAGAGTGGAAATCCCTTTGTTTTCAAAACGGAAAAGCGATCACCCAGCATGCGATTCTGAGCCCAAAGCAAATCGCTCAGATGCTGGTTCCCGAGTTGCAGGATCAGGTGCTGGAGCGTTCGGCAAGAGTTGAGCTGCTCCGCGAAAATTTTAAGGCTCCGGAGCTCAGATCTGCGCTTCCTAAACTCATGGAACACCGGTTCCGTCCCAAGTTTTTCGAGTCCCTCGATCGAGCGCTCCAAAAGGGGCGAGAGCTCTTCGCCCACGCTGAAGAAGCCTCGATTTTTGAAGAACGCCTGAATGAAAAGAACGGAAGCGATGAACGGAGGACCGAGTTCTTTGGATTGAATCGCTTTTGGGATCGCTTGCTCGAAGTCCGGCAGTTCCACGATGAAGCCTCCTTGCTCGAAGCGGCGGTTCGCAAGCTTCGGGAGGATGGGGCCCTAGGCTTGCCTTTCAAAAAGCTCTATTGGCTTCACCATTTCAAGATGAATCCCCGGGTCGAGCATTTCATGCAGGAGCTCGCGAAGCAGGTTGAGGTTGAGTCGATTCATTCCTCGCAGCTGGTCGATGCTCCTGAGCGAATGACACTCAATCTGAAGATGACTCATTCCCTCGAGGACTGTGCTCATCATGTGATCGACCGGGTCATGAGGGATCCGGATCGCGAGATCGTGGTGATTGAGGATCGGCCAGAAATTCGAAGGACGCTCTCGCGTGTGGCACGCGAGCGAGGATTGAATCTTCAGGATGCCCGCGATCCGACCTTGCTCTCACATTCCGAGGAGGTGAAGACCGCGCTCCTCGAACTTGAACTCGTAGCGAGAAATTTTCCGCGGGATCTCGCCCTTGCATGGATCTCGGCCAAGGGAAAGGCAGCCTTCGCTTCTGCGCGCGAGGCGGATCTGCGGCGCCGCATTCTGGAGTCCAATCTCGAACCCGCAGGAAATCCTCTTTTTGAATCCCTCGTGAAGCGGTATCCGAAGCGGATGGCTCTTGCCGATCTTCGCGGGGCGATCCAGGAGAGTATCCACGATTTTGCATTGCCCTCGTGGGTTGAAAAGGTTCTGGTTGACCAGATCGAGGAATGGGAGCGGGGATTGCTCCAGCTCGGTTCTCGGAAGCGGGCGCAGCCCCTTCGATTCCTGCTCAAGGAGCTCCAAGAACGCCTTCGCTCGGCGCCTCCTCCGGTGCCTCCGATCCGTTTCGAGTCGGGCCTCAGGATCTTCCGGGTCGACCAAGCGGTTTCGTTTGCATTGAAGGCCGGAACCCGAGTGCATTTTTTTGGCGTCAGCCCCGCCTTTTTCGAGCCTCGCGAGGAGGGGACGGAATGGCTCAGTGGTCGCGATCTCGAGACGCTCGCGTTTGAGTTCGGGCTCCCGGATCGTCGCGCTCGAAGGGAGACGGCGCGGTCCTCGATGCAATCTTGGCTGAGTCGATCGAATCACCCAGAAGGGGCAGTGTTCTGGGAATTCGCCCACGATGAGAATGGCACAGAAGTCGAATCGGCTGAGCTTGCGCTCAGGTCTTTCTCCTCATTCGACTGCGGAGCTCGTGAAACACTTCCGGTTCATCCAGACGTTTTGCCCGCGCTCACAGCTCGTCTCAGACCCTCGAAACCCCTGGCCGAGGTACCCTTCAGCGGAACCGAGTTTCCCATGGGATTTCTCAATTCCTTGGGAGATTGCCCTTTTACCGCCTACGCCCGGCATTTGCTGAAGGTGTTCGATGAGCGGGATCCCGACTACGAAATCGGGGCCGATGTGTATGGGAATCTCCTGCATGCAGCAATTGAATTGTTAATGGCGTCGAAGTCCGAACTCACCCCGGAGGCGGCATTCGACGAAGCCTGGGCGCGGACTCGAAAGCCCGCATGGCTCAAGAGTGAGCGACTTTTTCGAGCCATGAAATCGCGAGCCCTGGAGACGCTTCGTCGGTTCCTTGAGTCCGAGGTCGAATACCGGAGCCGCTCGGGTGCCGAACTTAAGTTGCAAGAAGGAGACATCGAGCTTCATCGAGAAGGAATCCGCTTCCTTGGGCGAATGGATCGGGTCGATCAACATGCCGATGGGCTGGTGATCATGGATTACAAGACGGGCTCGAAGCAGCCTTCAGGGCAGGCGTCCCTCGAGACCGGCAAGGGGCTTCAGCTGGCCTCCTATGCCTTGGCGCTCCGGGAGCGCGAGAACCAGGAAGTGGTCTCGGCACGGTACGTGATCCTTTCGACCGATAAAATCAATCGCAATTACGGGGTCTTGTTCAAGAAGTGGAACCAGGGTAAGGCTGCGGATTCGGTCGAGTTTCCGCTCAGTTTTGTCAAATCGAACCACACTTCTCTTTTTAACGAGGAGCCGGAAACCCTCTGGAAGGCCTTTGACGAAAAAATCACCGGACTGATCAGAACGGCCAAGGCGTCCGGATTTCGCGCTGAGCCTGCCGATCCCCAGGATTGCAAATCCTGTCGATATTCGGGACTTTGTGGACGCGAAAGAGGCGTGCTAGCCTGAGTTTCGAGGGTCTGGTGCTCAAAAGCTTGAGGTCGAAAGTTTTCGCGTTTTTGTCCTGTCTCTTGCTCGTCAGTCTGATGGGAGTGGGGGTGAGTTTCTGGATCACCCAGCGGGTGAATGCACGACTGTCTGAAATCAATTTGCGTTCAGTGCCCATGCAGCGTGAGCTTACCCAATTGTCATCGGATACCGACCTGCTCAAGCGCGAGATGGAGCGGAGTCTGGGCTTCTCTCATTGGGGGGATCCCCGCTGGAAACCCCGTCGATTGCCTTCTTGGGCTGCGGAAGTTCATCGCTCTACCCTCGAGAGGATCAGTCGGGATGATCTCAATAGCGACTCTTGGAGGGATTGGGTGTTCCGAGTCCGGCGCCTCAATTCTGAACTCTCTGAAGGCGCGGAGGCATTGTTTTTAGAGCTCCAGGCCCGTCACGCGGATCGAGCGTCGGTTTTGTATCCGGAATGGTTGAAGTCGGTCGAGATGCTTCAAAAAGAAGTCGAGTGGGCCAAGCGTGAGATTGATCAAGAAACGCGTACCGCATTTCGGGATGCTCAGGGGCGAGTGCAGAATCTCAGACTGGTTTTGCAGATCCTGGTTTTGGTGGTCATCGGAGTCGCACTCGTGGTGATTTGGATGGGCGAGCGAGCCCTGCGCCCGATCGGCTACCTGAGAGCCGTCGTGAAGCAAGTGAACCAGCGTGGCGTCCTGACCCAGGATGATCGGGCGGGAATCCCTGCGATTCCGCTCCATCAAACGGATGAGGTGAGCGAACTTGCTCGCGAGTTCAACCAAATGGCCACCACCCTGATCGAGCGGGAGCGGATGATCGAATACCAGAAGGCGAGGCTCGAGGAGCAGAACAAGGCCCTCATGCAGATGGGTGAACTTCAAAAACGCCTTCAGCAAGCCGAACACCTGGCCGCGGTGGGGCGACTCTCGGCGCAAGTGGCCCACGAGGTCGGCAATCCCTTGCACTCGATTGGTCTTGAGTCCGAGCTCGCACTCGAGGTGTTGAATCGAATGGCACCCGAAAAATCGGCTTCCGCCCTCTCGATCAAGCAGTCCCTCGGTTCGATTTTGACCAGCGTCGAGCGCTTGCAGAAAATCATTCAGAACTACCTGAAGCTTTCACGAATCAGCCCTGAACAGCATCGATCGGTGGACCTCAAGGTCTGTGCCGAGAATGCGATTGCCACCTACGCCAACGAGCTCCAGAAGGCGGCGATTCAGACGGAATGGCATTTTGATCCTGCTTTGGCCTCGAGCAATGGAGTCAGAGGCGATCCGGATCTCATCGAGTACGCAATCGGCAATCTCATCCGGAATTCAATTCAGGCGCTCGAAAAGACGCCAGCCGCCGATCGAAAGATCACCCTTCGGATCGAACTCGAATCGCAGGATCGGGTAGGATTTCAATTCATGGATACCGGCCCCGGAATTGATCCCGAAGTCCGAGCGAATCTCTTCAAGCCTTTTTTCACCACCAAGGCGAATGGCACCGGGCTGGGGCTTTCGTTCGTGAAGAAGGTTTTCACGGATGCGGGAGGCGACTTCCAGCTGAAGTCCTCGAGTTTGAATCCCGGAGCCCATTTTGAAGGTTATTTTACGATCCAAAGCGAACGAGCCCGGATGGCTCCAGAGGTGACTGCATGAAGCTGCGTATTCTTTTGGTCGATGATGATCCCGAGTCCCTGAATTCTACCGGCAGGATCCTGAGGTTTGCCGAGCACGAGGTGATTGCGGTTGATTCTGCTCGGTCCGCCCTTGAAGAATTGAAGTCTCGAAAACCCGATCTCATCGTCACCGATGTTCGGATGCCCGGAATGAGTGGCTTCGAGTTCGTTGAGACCTGCCAAAAGCTGGGACATGACATTCCCTTCATCGTCATGACGGCATTCGGCGAGGTCAAGGATGCGGTATGGGCCATGAAGATGGGAGCGGTGGATTTTCTGCTCAAACCTTTCAAGCGACAGTCCCTTCTGGATGCGGTTGCCAACCTTGAGCGAAGAATCGAAGCGGCTCAAGAGTCTTCCTCGGGCCGTGCATCCGAGGGCAAAACCCGGTTTGTGGGATCTTCCCGCGCCATGAAGGAACTTCGGATGCTGATCGAGCAAGTCTCGTGCACCGAAGCATCGGTCCTGATTCTTGGAGAAAGCGGCAGCGGCAAGGAGCAGGTTGCTCGCGCGATTCATGAAAGCAGTATCCGCCGGCAAGGGCCCTTTGTTGCCGTGAATTGCGCCGCCATTCCGGAAAATCTCATGGAGAGCGAGCTCTTCGGGTATGAACGAGGCGCATTCTCTGGCGCGACCCAAAGCAAAATGGGGCTGATTGAATCGGCTCACGGAGGCACTCTTTTGCTGGATGAAGTGGGGGACATGCCGCTTTCCTTGCAGCCGAAGCTCTTGAGGTTCCTCGAGGAGCAGACCCTCCGGCGTCTCGGATCCAATCAAGAAAAGCAGGTCGAGGTGAGAGTGATTGCGGCTACTCATCGTAGTCTTTCTCAATGGGTCAAGGAGCAAAAGTTCCGACAGGACCTCTTTTATCGGCTTGATGTGATGACCCTGAATGTTCCATCACTCAGGGAGCGACTCGAGGATCTTCCGGAGTTGACGGATCATTTTGTGGACCGCTTCTCAAAGGTACATCACAAGAGCATTCGCGGAGTTGATCCCGAGACACGGGCGATTCTTGCTGCCCATGCATGGCCCGGGAATGTTCGCGAGTTGTCTAATGTGATCGAACGGGCGGTGGTGCTCAATCAGACCGGGTTGATCGGAAAGCAGGATCTTCCGGCTCATCTGATGATCGAACGCAAGGAGACCGCTCCAGCGGGCGCTCAAGTGATGATTCCATTGGGAATGAGCCTTCGTGACATCGAAGACTTGATGATTCAGAAGGCTCTCCAGGCGACCGAGGGGGATCGAGCGGAGGCCGCAAAGCTTCTTGGAGTGAATGAGCGGACGATCTATCGCCGGATCAGTAAATCGAATCAGTAAGCGGCGAGGAGAGAGAACCGAGGGATCACTTCGCCACGGATTTGGGTCGTTCCGGTTTCGATGCGGCTTTTCCTGCTGACCCCGTAAAAAAAGCCTCCAATCCAGTGCTCATGGAGCCGGCAGAGCAACCCCAGTGCCTTGGAATTCCTGAGTGAGGGATTCTGCATCGGTGACTTCCGCCAAACGACCGAGATTTCACGAGGCGAGCTTCGTTCGATCAGAAACGCATCTTTCGAGTAGATGTGGGTCTCCAAAAAGGCTTCAACGCCTTCTTTCAGCAGAAAATCCCCCGAAGGGCCCCAGATCGATTCCGCATAGGCCTTGCCGTGTGCCCAGCTCGCTTGTTCGAGAACATTGCGAAGCTCCACTTGGTCAGGATCCGAAGATTCCGCGTTTTCAAGGGTTGAGGATTGAATGATCCAAATGGTCTCCGAGAGCTCTGATAGAAAGGTATCGATTTCCTGGGCACCCACCAATTCCTCGAGATTCAGGGGAAGATGATCGAGGCGGTTTTTCTCGAATTGCCAGAGATTGGGATTCAAGGTGACCTTGGCCATTCGATCGAGGTGATGCGATGGGGCTTCTTTCGGGCTCAGGGTCTGAATCCAAGCGTCGGTAAGTGTATGAAGTGCAATCAGGCGCTTGAAAAGCCGCTCCTGTTCGATTGAGGATTTCCTCTCGCTCCAAGGTTGAAGGCGGCCCGGAGAAGGCATCATTGCAACAATCCGATCCTCTCGCTCTGGTGTGAGCCCGAGGTAAGACAAGCATTGATCAGATGGTTCAGCTCCTTCTTGCGCATTTTTTCGGTCGCAAAGGCGTTGAGGAGTTGCTGAACCATGGCGTTGGCATGTTCCGGAGATCGCGGCAATCGGACACGGCGGGTGATTTCATCCCAAGTGGGTTCCCCGAATTCCTTTTGAAGCGCTTGGAGCATTTCCATGCAACGGGCGCGGAGCCAAGCATCCTGGATCTGAAGCACCTGGGTCAGGCCCTTCGAAGTGCCGAGAACGATTCCCGGAGTCGGGAACCGAGCTTCTGAAAGATTTTGAATGGCCAGATGAGGCGCCAAAGTGGGGGTGAATCGGATCAGCGGATGCTGATGAATCGCACACAAGTCACTTTCAGCCATCACGGATCTGAAAAATTCGGGATACTTGATCTGTTCATCGGGGGTCACCAATGAGAACAGGGCACCCTGATGGTCTTCAAGTTGGGCCAATGCCTGGGAGGCGAACACAAAAGCGTGACCCTTGAGTTCGGGCTGATGCTCGAGCGCGCTAGGCGCAGAGTTGGGTTCAGTCGAGACCAGCTCGAGAATCCGCGTCTCTTGAGTCGACAACGGAAAGTGATTGGGAAGCATTTTGTGAAGGGTATCACTGACGTGTTTTGGCACGGGAATCGACTTCAGGTCAGACTCTTTCATGAGCCAGGCGCCCTTTTTGCGTTCTACCGAGTAATCGAGCCAATCCCGGGTCAATGAAGAACGGATCAGGGTCTGGAGTGGGATGCTCCAGTCTGCACGCAGTGGAGCGATCCAAAACAAAGAGTGATTGTTCCTGAGGTAGTGGGGAAGCTTTTCGGGAGTGGCAGTATAAATTTCGTTTCCGTTGCGACTGCTTTCGACCCATGCGAAGAAGCCCGACTCGGACTTGATCTGGGTTTCTGAAAACAGGTTCGGCTCGCGTGGATCTACTCCGAAATGAAGCGCGGGATTGAAAGTCCGAATGGTGGCGAATTGACCCACCGGGATTGAGTTTCTTTTCAGGTCTTCGATCTGATCGACCATCTGATCGTCGTTCGGATTGAACCAGTGCTGTTCCCACTCCCGTTGATCCATCGGACTCACGCGGGCGTGCAAATGGAAGGGTTCGAGAGGGTACCCATGATCCGGCTTGGTCACCAGTCCGGTGAGTCGGTCAAAGAGAAGGGCCACATCCTCTTCGCTTCGGAGGCTTCCATAAGCTTTGATCAGAAGCGGGCGGTGGCTCTTCCGTTCCTCGAGTCGGGTCTCTTTCTTCAGCAAGTAGATCGCTTTTGGAATGTCCTGCTTCAAGGAATCCGAAGAGCAGAGCAGGGCGCTCAAATCGGCAATCATCAGAATCTTCGCTTGATCGAGCAGGAAGTGCAGCGCCGGCTTTCCGGACTCTTCGGTGAGAAGGTCCTCTCGGGCCCAAATGAGGGTTCCGCCCTGTCGAAGTTTATCGAGGGTTTGGCACGCCTGATACATTCCCCGGGTCGTTGCCGGTTGTTTGATCTTTTTCAGAATCGAATGATCATCCACCAATTTGCGAAGGGCGTGGGCAGCCATTCCCCGGCCCAAGGTACGGATTGGATTTTCCTCGGCAATGAGGGCAATCTCAGCGCAGGAAATCGAGTCCATTTGATTCAGGGAGTTTTGTTTTCCGCAATGGGTGAGGAGCAGGGAGCTTTGCTGTTCCATGCTCATTTCAAGGCCATTGCCCTTGACCCACAAAGGAAGGTTCCTTGGGCGTTCCCAGAGGTATCGGATTTCGCAAAAGAGTAATTCGAAGGAGAGCGGCTCAAAGCCAATCCATTCGATCGACTCTGGGGCATGCTCGAACAGGGAACCGTCCCGCAAGGTGGGGCTGAAGCCGATGAGTTTTTCACCCCGGGGCTGAAACACTTTGTGTTTGGCAATCGCGCTCCAAAGGCTGCGGTAGAATCCCTCACCGTAACGCTGACGTTCGCCCAAGGTTTCGGCCGAAAGTCTGCGGGCGCGATTGAGCACCCAGCGCTTGACCTCACCGAGATCGGTAATGGATTCGAGAAGTCCCCACAGGGTGTTCTGTGCTTCGGGAGTGAGCTTGTACCAAGAGTAGAAATTTCGATGAATCAGCTGTGAGGTTGAGGTTTGCAGATTTAAGAGGGGGCGAAGGTCTCGTTCGACGGCTGCCGTGAGATCCTTCAGGTCCGATTTTTCAAGCTTCGAACCCGAATGGATCCGCCAGGACTTAAGCAAGAGGGCCTTGGCGATTTGAACCAAGGCGATCTGTTTGAAGAGTTGCTTGAGCGCTTCTTGTTCTGCCTCGCTCCGTTCAGGCTTCACGAATTGTCGAAGCGCTTCTTGCGGATCGGCAGGCTCGGGGAGGCGTCCCAGCTCGGAGAGAAACCTGCCGAGACTTTCGCGACGAGAGGGGTTGAGTTTCAAAAGTTCTTCCGGTTTTTTCATTTGATCCTGAACAAGGCTCAGAATCAAAGACTCGAATAGTTGAAAGAGGGGAGACTCTTTGGGGGACTCAGTGGCGAGAGGGTCGGGCTCGCGTTTTCCGAAGAGAAGCTCGTCGAGCTTAGGTTCGGTCGAGACGGTTTTCTGCTTTTCTTCGACTTTCTTTTCGAGTCGGTCTTTCTTCAACCATGCGGATGGGTCCATCGATTCTGAATCAAAAAGCGAAGATGCCATGATGATCGTTGTCCCCCTTTCCCGGTTGAAGTTCTAATGCGTGGTGACCTGAAGGTATACCAGCTCTTACATGATGAGTCTAGATGGGGTGGATCAAATAAAAACATCATAATATCATTATCTTAACTGTGTTGCTGCTGGGAGTTCCGGGTCAAAAACCCCGGCTCAAGATTCGGGGAGTTTTTGCCGATCAGTTCTTTGGGATGTCGCAATCTTTAAATCGAATCCGTAGTTTGGTGAGCGAAATTGAACAGATCCAACGTCAGGGTCAGAGGTCTGCACGCCCCATTCGGGATTCGGCTCCCGCGCCAGTTTCATCAATACCCGAGACGCCCGTTCAAGCGTCAGTTCAGTCCACAGTCCAAGCGCCCACCGCTCAGGCAGCGACTCCTGCTCCCACACCCGTTCCGACTCCAGTGGCGTCGGTCACTCCCATTGCTCACCCGGCCCCGGTTGAAGAGAGCCGGGTCAGGGTCGAATGGAGCGGATCCGTGGTTCTGGATTTGCAATTTCCAAACTCAACCGAAACTCTGCAGCTCAAGAGGGTCGGCTCCATGATTGAGATCCGGTTCTCTGACGGAAAAGCGGTTCACATCCCTTTTAAAGCCGTGGCATAGTGGGGGGGTGCTGAAAATCACCTCTGGCGTTCATCGAGGACGCCTGATCAAAACTTTGCCCGGGAATTCGACCCGACCCACTTCGGAACGTCTCCGACAATCCTGGATGAATAGCCTTCAGATGCGTCTTGCGGATTCCCGGATCCTCGACCTGTTCTCGGGCTCTGGCGCTCTGGGCCTCGAAGCCCTTTCTCGGGGAGCAGCCCAAGTGGTCTTTGTTGAGGAAAATCCGAAGGCGGCCAAGATCATTTCTGAAAACGTCGCGAGTCTCGGACTTCAGGATGGCGTCTCCATCATGAATCGCAAAGTGGAGCAAGTGCTCCAGGAATTGCTCACGCAGCCTCCCTTTGATTTCATATTCATGGATCCTCCCTATGAGCGGGGCTACGAGGAAAAGCTCCTGGCGAACTGGCCGTGGGACCAATTGATGGTCGAGTCCGGATTGCTTTGCATCGAAAGCGCCCATAGAAAAGAGGGCGGATTTGCCGCTCCCCCCGGACTTCGAATCACCCGCGATGAGCGATACGGCGACAGTCAGCTTACATTTTATGCACGAACCGAAAGGACATTGAACGCATGAAGGCCATTTACCCGGGATCTTTCGACCCTTTCACCAATGGGCATCTCGATATTCTCGATCGGAGCCTCAAAATGTTCTCCGAGATCACCATCCTGGTGGCGGGGACTTCGAGAAAGACCACTCTCCTGAGTGCTGAGGAGCGGGTGGCTTTGATTCGGGAGGTGGTCAAGCACAAGCCGAATGTGAAGGTGGATTCGACGCCTGCCTTGATCATGGAGTACGCGCGCCAGAACGGCATCAACGCCGTGATTCGAGGACTCAGGACGCCGAGTGACTTCGAATATGAGTACATGATGGCAACCATGAACAAGAACATTCATCCTTCCTGCGAAACCGTATTCATGATGAGTTCGCAGGGGCTCTACTTTGTGAGTTCCACCATGATCAAGGAGCTTTATCACTATGGCGGAGATATCTCGCCGTACGTTCCGGCGCCCGTGCTTCATTGGATGAACCAGAAGCTCTCAAAAAGGCCCGAAGCTTCCGGTAAGTCTCGGGGAGGGAGCTGACATGATTTCAAAACGGGTCCGCGAATTAAAAGAAAGCTCAACGCTCAAAGTGAACGCCCTCGTGAACCGACTCAAGGCCGAAGGCAAAGAGGTGTTCAATCTCACGGCGGGTGAGCCAGACTTCCCTCCGCCCGAGGAATCCAAAAAAGCAGTGATCGAGGCTGTCGCGAAAAATCTCTCAAAATACACGCCTACCGCTGGAATTCCTGAGCTTCGGGACCTGATTGCGGCAAGAACCAATGCTTCTCAGCCGAGTGTCGCTGCGCAGTCTCCCTGGAGTGGGGCAGATGTGGTGGTTTGCAATGGCGGAAAGCAGGCGATTTTCAATGCGGTCTTCGCCTTGGTTGATGAAGGGGATGAGGTGATCTTCGGTGCTCCCTTCTGGCTCAGCTATCCCGAGATGGTAAAGGCTGCGGGCGGAACCAGTGTGGTCATCCCGACAGACGCCGAGGCAGGCTATCGGATTTCTCCCGCGCAACTCGAAGGTGCGATTACCCCGAAAACCAAACTTCTGATTTTGAATTCACCCTCCAATCCGACGGGCGCGGTTTATTCCCTCGCGGAATTGCAATCCCTCGGGGCGGTCCTCGATCGCCATCCCGGGGTTTGGGTTCTCAGCGATGAAATCTACGATCGGATTGAATTCAAGAAAGGGGCATGGACCTCTTTCCTCGAGGCGAATCCACGCCTCCGTGAGCGAACGGTGACCGTCAACGGATTGTCCAAGAGTGGAGCGATGACCGGTTGGCGGGTGGGGTGGTCGGTGACCCCGAAAGCCTTGACGCCTGCGCTAATTTCGCTGCAGGGGCATTCCACTTCGGGGATTTGCTCCCTTTCGCAGGCCGCTGCGGTGGCCAGTCTGAAATTGCCTCCCGGAAATTTCGAGCCGCAGCGCCTGGAATATTTACACAGACGGAATTTAGCGTTGGAAGTCCTCAAGAAATCAGCGAAAATCAAGGTGTATGAGCCTGAGGGCGCGTTCTACCTTTTCGTGGATTGCGCGCGCCTGCTCCGGGATGGTCAGGATGCAAATGGACTTGCAGAACGGATTTTACAAGAGACGAAGGTCGCGGTCGTATCGGGAGTCGATTTCGGTGCTCCCCGATGCATCCGAATCAGTTTTGCCACGGATGAAGCCACGCTCCTGGAAGGGGTTCGAAGGCTGGTCCGCTATTTCGATTCTCTTTAGTGTCTTTCTTCTTGCCGGGTGCGCTGATTCGGCCTTTGACATCACGAGTGCAACTGACCGAGAGGCCATGAAAATCGAGATCCGATCGGCGTTGACGCGATCGGATTGTGGTTTGGCGGTAGATCTTTCAAGCCGGCTTTATGATTCGGAGTATTCCGATAACGACATTCGGATGCTTCACGCCTCTGCGCTCGGATGCAAAGCGGGGATCAATCTTTATGATGCCATCGACGAACTCACGAGTTTTGGCGGGGGAAATCCCATTGGCCAGTTCGCACGCATTTTTCCCTCGATCCTCACGGACCAGAAGCTGGAGAGTGCCTGGGTCGCCCAGGATGCGCTCCAGGCGATCCTGAAACCGGGAACGGTGGTGGGATCGGGTGATCAGGTCCTGTTCGATACCCGGAATCCGGGTTCAGTGCTCTACACGGATCGAACCGACGATTCGAACGCCTATGCATTTTTCGTTTCGATGGCCATCATCGGCGGATCCTTGAATCGCTTTGGGAATCCCAACGTGGGAGGAGGTTATAGTCAAGGGACTGATTTGACCTGGACAACGAGGGCTGCGGTGGTTGCGGACACTTCGGGAACCGCCTGTGGTCTGGCCGCGGGATTTCTGAATTATTTCGATTCCTTTGCCGCCATTCAGTCCTCGCTTCCTTCGGGCTCGAGCGGAGCCATCTCCACGATGCTGACACTGATTCAAGGGCCGATTGTTGATGGGATTAGCGGCAATCCTCTGCACCCTTGCAACAACATCGGAGGAATGGAGTACTGCAAGACCCAGGCGACCGCTGCCGAATGTGCTTTGGCAAAAACGCGGCTCAGGTACCGGGCCTCATGCAGTGAAACTCCGGCAATCGGCCATTTTGCGGCAGGGATGATCCAATGTATCAACGCGCTCTGGCTCTGATCTGGGTTTCAACGCTCGCAATTTGGACCGGCGTCAGCGGCGCCCACGCCCAAAGTGGAATCACCACACTGGTGAAGCAGCCTCGTCAGACCGCCATGGGAGGCGCAGGGGTGGGGCTTGCGGATGATGAGTTTGCCCTTTTCATGAATCCAGCCGGACTTGCGGGTCAGGATTCCCGTCGCTTCAAGGTGCTGGGCTTGGGAGTCGAAGCACCTCTTGAGACATACACCACGCTTTCTCAGTCGCTTTCGGCTCTCAATAACTTCAGCCTGAATACCTTGAACACTCTCATGGGCAAGGAAATTTATGTTCGGAGCAGTTTTGTTCCCATCGTCAAACTGCCGAAATTCGCGATCACCTACTTGGTCGACGTCCAGGGGGCGATCGAACAGTTCAATCAGGCGAATCCAACCTTCAAGATTGGCGACATGGTCACTCACGGGGTTCAGGCGGGAATGGGCTGGTCACTGAAGTCGGGGAGGCGGGCCACCGATGAGTGGCGCTTTGGAGTTGCCGGAAAAATTCTGTTTAGAAGGGGCGGTTATTACGACGTCAATACCTCGGGCTTTCTTCAGATTGCCGGGGGTGGGATGGATTACATCAACCAGCTGGTGGGGAGTTACGGTACCGGCTACGGAGCCGATCTCGGAGTGCAGTATGTCCGTCATCTTGATCCGAAGCAGGATTTTTTCTTCGGGGCGAGTGTTACGGATGTATTCGGAACTTCCTTTTCATCCTCGACGGCGCAAAAGATCGTAATGAACCCTTCGATCGGTTTTGGGTATCGGAGGCAGCTTGAGTTTTTAAAGTTCAAGCTCGCCGCTGACCTGAGGAACCTCGATCAATCCGTATCCCTCGGAAACAAAACCCATCTGGGGGCCGAGGTTTCGATGCCGCTCTTCGATCTTTATGCCGGACTCAATCAGCTCAATGTGACCTACGGAGCGGCCTTCGACCTGTGGGTCTTGAGGCTTACGCTGCTTTCCTACGCGGAAGAACTCGGAGTCAGGTTCCATCAACTCACTTCCCGGCGTTACATGCTTCAAGTTGACTTCAGTCTTCCCATCTGAGCGAAAAGCGGTTTACGGATCAAGGCTTCTCATGTCATAGTGCCGCTTTCTTCATTTTGAGATCTGGGGCTTTTTGTCCCGTTCGGGAGGCACTTGTGAGTCTAAAAGTATTTTTATTGTTGCTAGTTATTCCTGCCTACATCCTCTTTGTTCTTTACCGTGCGCGGAAAGTTCATCCCAAAGGCTTGTTCGTTTTGTTTTTCGCCGAGATGTGGGAACGGATGTCGTACTACGGAATGCGGGCGCTTCTCGTTCTGTACATGACCCAGTACCTTTTCATCGATCCTGAGCGCTTTGAGCGGGTGATTGGACTTTCATGGCTTAAACAAGCGCTCGAGAGTGGCTATGGAATGACTCTCGAGATGCAGCCGTATTCTTCTAAAATCTACGGCCTTTACACCGGCTTGGTTTACCTCTCTCCATTTTTTGGTGGAATTCTTGCCGACCGGGTGTGGGGCAAGAAAAAGTCAGTTTACGTGGGCGCGTTGCTCATGGCGGTCGGACACTTTTTGATGGGTTTTGAGAACCTCTTCATTCCCGCACTGGTATTCCTGATTTTCGGAAACGGTGCCTTCAAGCCGAACATCTCTACGCAGGTGGGGAACCTGTATCAGGATGGCGACGCCAAGAAGGACGGCGCTTTCACTCTGTTCTATATGGGGATCAACCTCGGAGCTTTCTACTCGCCGTTCCTGTGTCGCGACCTGGCTTTGTGGATGGCTGAGCTCTTCGGCATGACTTCTCCAGGGGCGGCTTGGCACTTGGGCTTTACCTTTGCCGGAGTGGGGATGTTGATCGGGACCCTGGTCTATCACTTCTTCCGTCATGACCTGCCTGCAGAGACGGCGACCCCGGAGCCCGTTGAAAAGCATAACGGAATTCTCGTGAAAACCGTGGGCGGTTTCACCCTCATGATGATGGGATTTGTCGGCTTTTTGATGCTTCCGACCATGGTCGAGGCTGTGATCATCGGCTTGGTGATCGCAGCGGTAGTGTATTTTATCTATCAAATCAAAGACCAGCTTGATCGAAGCAAGGTTGGAGCCCTCGTGATTCTTTGCGTGGGAACCATTGCTTTCTGGGCGATCTTCGAGCAGCAGGGCAACACCCTTCAACTTTGGGCGGATGAAAAGGCGAATTGGGCTGCGTTTGGACTTGAGTCGACGACCTATCAGTCATTCAATCCTGCATTCATCTTCTTGTTTGCTCCTCTCCTGGATCGTCTCTGGGCGATTCGTGAACGGAATGGCAAGCGCTCCTCATCTGTTCGTAAGATGGCAGTGGGATGCTTCCTGGCCGGTGGTGCGTTCTTGTCTCTGATTATCGGCAGCAGATTCATCACCACCGACAAGTCCCTCATGAATATGGCGTGGCTGACGCTGGCGACCTGGATTTTCACCATGGGTGAATTGTACCTCTCCCCCATCGGGCTCTCATTTGTGACCAAAGTTGCTCCGAAACGCTTCCTTTCGATGATGATGGGGATGTGGTTCCTGTCGTCCTTCATTGGAAACTATCTTGCAGGAAGCCTTGGCTCGCTTTACTCCCAGATGTCGAATGATGCGTTCTTTACCATCTTTGCCATCCTCGGGATTGCGGTGGGATTCTTCTTCCTCATTGCGGAGCGCAAGCTCAGCAAGATCGTCGGATCTGGCGTCTAAGTTTCGGCAGGATCCTTTTGAATGAGCAGGGTGAGATCTGGGTGAGTAAGCCTCCCATTCCAGGGGGCCGATCAACTTTGCATCAGCCAAAAGCCGACGAGGAAAAGCCCAAATGCGAGCCATAGAAAACGATGGGGCCAGGACCTCGATTGAACGTGTTCGACCAATGAAACCCAGACCGGAGATGTGATCGAAATCGCGGTGAGGGTTGCCACGTGGGCAGTCTTTAGAGCCGTCAGATAGAAGGTGAGGGACAGGAAGGTTCCAAAAACGCAGGCCAAAAGCATTTGATTGCGATCGCGAGGGCGGAGCCTCAGCAAATCATTTGAAATGCGCTTTAAAAAGAGCGGGCTCAGGGCCAAAAAACCGATCAATGCTCCAAACGCGCGGGTCGCATTCGCCTGAAAAGGCCCAAGTTCCGGGCTCGCCTCGTAGCTTTGCCTGGATAGAGCGACTCCGATGGCGTCAAAAATGACGCCCGTGAACGCAAAAAGAAAGGCCTTGAGGTCCGGTTTCCCTGTGACTCGTTTTCGTTCGAGGATGAAGGTGAACACGCACGCGATCATGCAAAGGATGGCGATCATTTGCCGCCCCGAAAGTCCTTGGGACAAAAACAGGTATCCGTACACTCCGAGCAGAAAGGGTTGAAAGGAGTACAGTACGAGCGTACGCGCGGGGCCGAGTGTTGCGAACGATTTGAACAAGAAGTAATCGCCAAGGAAAAGCCCGGAAAATCCGCTCGCAAGCAGAAAAAAATGATGGACCGGCGTCAGGGCCGCAAAGGATTCCGTAAGCATGAAGGCGATCAAGAAGCCCATGAGTCCGAGCGTGACCTTGATTTGATTCACCCAAGTGGCCGAGTGGGTTCTCGCAAAGCGTGAAAAGGTGATGCTCGCGGTCCCGAAAAGCAGATTCGAGGCGATGCCATAAAGATAAGGCGTGAGCGTGGATGGAATCATGGGGTTCACATCTTTTCGGGCTTCGGCATGCCGAGAAGATCAAGTCCAAGACCGAGAACCGTCCGGGTTGCATCCACGAGCGCGAGGCGGGCCTCGGTCAGTTCGGGGTTCCCTGAGTTCATGACTTTGCACTCTCGATAGAAGTGGCCGAAGTCTTTCGTCAGATCGAGCAAATAAGCCGCAAGTTGGCTGGGCTTTCGCTGATCGAGAGTGCGGTCGAGCGCTTCACTGAATCGGGCAAGAGTCCCCAGAAGGAGGGTCTCCTCGGAAGCCTTGAGCTGAGAGATGAGTGAGGTCAGGGGGATTGGCTTTGACTGCCCTTCGATTTGCTTCGGAGTGCTTCCGGCTTTTCGTAAAATGCTCAGGCAGCGGGTGTGGGCATACTGAAGGTAAGGCCCGGTTTCGCCCTCAAATGAAATCACGCGATCGACATCGAATTCGAGATCCCGCGAAGGATCGGTGCTGAGGTCTGCAAACACCAGCGCTCCGATGGCAACTTGCTCCGCGATGGTTTGAATTTCGGAGTCGGTCAGTTTGGACTCTTCTCGCGTCTCCTCGCTTGCGTTCCGGGTGCGCATGACCTCGAGAGATTTCGCCATGCAAAGCTCGTTCACTTCTTCCAGGGTGATGAAGTTCCCCTTGCGGGTCGACATCTTCGCGTCCTTGAAACGATAAAGGCCGGTTGCGATATGTTCGCAGCGGGGCTCCCAATCAAGCTTCATGGCACGCAAAGTCCCAAACACCTGTTCGAAGTGCAATTTCTGCTCTTTTCCGACGATGTAGCTCATGCGATCGAACTTGAAGTGTTCAAACCGGTACAGCGCTGCCGCCACATCGCGAGTGGCGTAAATCGAAGCGCCGTCGCTCTTTTCGAGAATGCAGGGAGGGATTTCTTTTCCGTCACGGGAGGTCACGTGCACCACTTTCGCGCCCTGATCCTCGACCAGGATGCCTTCTTTTTTCAGACGAGCGAGCAGGGGCTTCAGTTGGTCTTCGTAGTGAGACTCGCCCCAAAAATGATCAAACGTCACTTGGTAGCGGTCATAGGTTTTCTGGAATTCCTTAAGCGAAATGTCGACACACATCTTCCAGATCTTTCGCA
>Ga0214923_10003208_pt1 | contig 20733 bp, 13 predicted proteins | sample LL1510_MetaG_FD_177993 | JGI IMG/M metagenome (GOLD analysis project Ga0214923, IMG submission 177993) | Freshwater microbial communities from Lake Lanier, Atlanta, Georgia, United States - LL-1510 | ecosystem: Environmental > Aquatic > Freshwater > Lake | place: USA: Georgia | collected...
GGTCCGCACCCGGTTCCGCTTGGCGCAGGGCGTTCGCAAGGGCGAGGGCATCGAGGATGGCTTGCGAGGCACCGTTCGAACCGACGGGGTACATCGGATGGGCGGCATCCCCAAGCAGGGTGGTGCGCCCGAAACTCCATCGTGCGACGGGATCACGGTCGGACATCGGGAACTCATAGACGGCCCCGGCACCACGGATCAGGGCGGGGACATCAAGCCACGGAAAGTGCCAATCCTCGAACCATGGCAGGAAGTGGGACGGGTCGACAGTACGGTTCCAGTCGCGGACCACTGGTGTCGCATCGGTCTCGGCTCCGCTTGATCGCCCCCGGTTGGAAGGATCCGACACGCACCGTTCGGCAATCCAGTTGATGCGCATCCGTCCGGAGGATCCCGGACCAATCGGGTAGGCAACGAACTTCTGGTTGGCGTGTCCGGCCATGATCATCGACCGTCCAGTGAGGAACGGGTCGGCCTCGGTCACGCCCCGCCACAGGAGGCGTCCGGAGAAGACGGGTTCGCGTTCATCGGGGTAGTGATGCGCGCGCACGACCGAGTGGATGCCGTCGGCACCGATCAGCAGATCACCGTGCACATTCGCAACGGTGTTACCTGAAGTCCGGTCGGTGAATGTGGCCTCGACACCACTGGCAGTTGTCTCGAAGGAGGCCAAGGCATGTCCGGTATGGACGCGGTCGGGCCCGAGACGGGTGCGGACGGCGTCCAGCAGAAGCATCTGCAGTTCGCCCCGGTGAACCGAGTATTGGGGCCACCGGTATCCGGCGTCGATGCCTCGCGGTTCGGCCCAGATCGGTTCACCCCGCCGGGTGTAGTAACGCAGGTCGGCAGTGGCAATCCCGGCAGAGGCCAGGGCGGGACCGAGATCCAGGGCGGTGAGGATGCGGACCGCATGGGGAAGGAGGTTGATGCCCACGCCAAGGGGACGGATCTGCCTGGCGGCCTCGAAGACAACCGGATGCAGGCCCGCACGGTCAAGACAGAGGGCCGCGACAAGCCCGCCAATGCCCCCGCCACAGATGAGGACGACGGGTGGCCGGCCCGGGGAAGGAGACCGCCTAGACATCCGCGCCATCCCGTCGCCCCTCATTGCAGGACGCTTCGCCATTCGTGACGGGCATGTGGGGAAGCAGCATGGGCATGCGGGAAGGGTACTGGGTTGGGTGTGGGCATCCCGACCACCCAGTTGACAACCATGCCCGCGCGTGACACCATGCGCTGGCTTGTTGCAAACGATTCGCAGGAATGCGCCCCGGCCCTGCCAGGAAGTCGACCGCCATGACCGCATCCACCAACGGAACCGCCCCGGCGTCGATCCCCCGGCGCCTTTTCGCGCAGACCGATGGGGTCCGCGGACGCATCGCCCTCGCCGCCGGTTTCGGCCTCCTTGCATCGGCATCGGGTGTCCTCCGCCTGTCGGTCCAGGGGGTTGCCCTTGCCGATCTCTTCGCGGGCAAGCCATTCGGCGATGTGGTGCCATGGTTGCTTGCCGTCGTCGCATTGCCCTTTCTGCGGCTCACCTTCATTACGTTGCAGCAACTCGTCGGGCATGAAACCGCCGCCCGCATGAAGGTCCGCCTGCGAGGACGCATCTACGCGCACCTGCTCGACCTCGGTCCAGGTTCGCTTGGCACCCGACGCACCGGTGATGTCCTTGTCGCCGCCGTCGAGGCGGTCGAGCAACTCGACATCTACTTCGGGCGCTACCTGCCCCAACTCGTCGTCTCGTTCGTCGCACCGGTCGGCATCTTCCTCCTCATGGCATGGATCGACCTGCCGTCGGCACTCCTCTTCCTCGCCTTTGCCGCCCTCGCCCTGCTTGCCCCCAACCTGTTCCGTACCCGCACCAATGTCACCTCCGTCGAACGCCGTCGCGCGTACGACGACCTGGCTGCCGAGTTCGTCGATGCCATCCAGGGGTTACCTACCCTCAAGGCGTTCGGGCAGGGTGCCCGCACCGGCAAGGACCTTGCCAGACGGAGTTGGTCCCTCTTCGAGGCGACAATGTCGGTCCTTGCCCTGAACATCGCCGAGGGTGGCGTCTCGAATGTCGCCATGCTTGCCGGGGCGGCGGTCACCCTGGCGTGGGGTGCCGTCCGCGTCGAGGCCGGTGACCTTGGTCTGGCCCCGCTGATGATCCTCCTCTTCCTCGGCGTCGAGGTCTTCCGGCCAATCCGAGAACTCCGACAGCTGCGCCACCAGAACCTCCTGGCAATGGCCTCGGCGATCGGCATCTTCGATCTCTTCGACACCCGGCCGGTCGTGACCGATCCCGCCACATCTGCCGTCCCGGCCGGAAAGGCGATCGAACCGGTGATCGCCCTGCGCGACGTCACCTTCACCTACCCGCGCGCCACCGGCGGGACTGCGCGTCAACCTGCACTCACCGGCGTCTCGTTCGCCGTTCCCGCCGGTGGGTCACTCGCCATCGTCGGTCCGTCCGGTGCCGGGAAGAGCACCGTTGTCTCCCTCCTGATGCGCTTCTTTGATCCGCAAGGCGGCACGGTCATGATCGGCGGGCACGACCTGCGCACGATGACCCGGGCACAGGTCCGCGACCAGATGGCGTTGGTCTCACAGGACACGTGGCTGTTCCACGGCACGGTGGCCGACAACCTGCGCGTCGCCCGTGCCGACGCTTCGGATGCCGACTTGGTGCGCGCCTGCACCGCCGCCGGGGCGCACGCATTCGTCTCCGAGTTACCCGCGGGCTACGGCACGATTGTCGGCGAACGTGGCCTGCGCCTCTCGGGCGGACAACGGCAGCGACTGGCGATCGCCCGCGCCCTCCTGAAGGATGCGCCGATCCTGATCCTGGATGAGGCGACCTCGCACGTCGATGCCGAGAACGAGGCAATCATCCAGACCGCACTCGCCGAGGCGATGCGCGGACGCACCACCATCGTGATTGCGCACCGTCTCTCGACCGTGTCGCAGTGCGACCAAGTGGTGGTGCTAGACCGTGGGCAGGTCGTCGAAGCCGGTACGCCCGCCGACCTGCGCCAACGCGATGGGGCCTTCGCGCGCCTCGTCGCCGCGCAGGAAGTCACGTACGCGGTCGAGGACTCCGCGGACTTCGTTCCGGTCGATGCCACTCCGGTCCAGTCGCCCACCGAACCCGGACGGGTGGCGTCCGTATCCAAGGTGGGCATGACGGCGGTTGCCGAAGCTGATGCTGACGATGCCGGTGTGATCGAGACCGGGTGGCGCCTCCTGCAACTCGTGCGCCCGCAGTGGGTGCGTCTGTCCATCACCTTGGCTGCCGGCATCCTCGGGGCAGCGGCATCGGTTGCACTCGGCGTGACGTCGGGAATCCTCGCCGGGGCGGCCGGTGTGCCGGGCATGTCCGACACGGTCGCCACCCTCGCCATTGGCGTGCCGGTGATCGCCATCGTGGCCGCCGGCCTGGCGTGGTACGAGAGTTGGATCAGCCACGACATGGCCTACCGCCTCCTCTGCGAGATGCGGATTTCCCTCTTTGCTCGCCTGGAACGCCTTGCCCCTGCCTATCTCCTGGGGCGTCGCACCGGCGACCTGACGAGCATGATGACCGGCGACATCGAGACGGTCGAGAGTTTCTTCGCCCACGCAATCGCCCCGGCGTTCGTCGCCGTCCTCGTGCCCGGCTTTGCCCTCGCAGTCCTGGCAGCGAACTCGTGGGTCCTCGCCCTCGTGCTTGTGCCCTTCCTGATCGCCGTAGGGTTCAGTCCGTACCTGATCGGTAGCCGGACCGACCGCATCGGCAACCGCCTGCGTGCGCAGACCGGCCTCGTCAACGCGCATGTCGCCGACAGCGTGCAGGGCCTGCGCGAGGTTCTGGCGTACTCGTACGGGACGCGCCGCCTTGCCGAGATCACGCGCCAGAGTGAGGCCCTGACGAGCCTGCAAGTGGCGTACGGGCGCCAACTCGGTTTCCAGACCGGCATGATCGAGGGTACGCAGGCCTACGGCGGACTTGCGGTGCTTGCGTTCGGCGGGTGGCTTTCGACGCAAGGCACGATCCGTGCCACCGACCTGCCCCTCCTGACCATGCTTGCGTTCACCTGTTTCGGGCCGATTGCCCAGATCTCGCAGGTTGCCAAGGAACTGCAGGGTGCGTTCGGGTCTGGCCGGCGCCTCTTCCGGGTCCATGATGCGCCGGTGGCGGTCGATGACGGCCCGGGTGTCCGTACGGATGCCGGGTCTCCCGCCGACCATCCCGCAATCGAGTTCGATGGGGTGACCTTCGCCTACGAACCGGGCCTGCCCCCCGCGCTTGCCGACGTCAGTTTCGCGATCCGTGCCGGAGAAACGGTTGCCCTTGTGGGGCAGTCCGGGGCCGGCAAATCGACGGTTGCCCACCTCGCACTGCGGTTCTGGGACCCGCAGGTGGGGATGATCCGGGTCGCGGGACGCGATGCCCGCACAGATATCCTCGACGACCTGCGTGGCCGCATGGCGGTCGTCACGCAGGACATCTACCTGTTCCGGCGAACCGTCCGCGAGAACATCCGCCTTGCCCGCCCGGAAGCGACCGACGCCGATGTTGAGGCCGCCTGCCGGCGCGCCCAAGCGCACCAGTTCATCGAGGCCCTGCCCGACGGGTACGACACGCGACTCGAGGAACGTGGCGCGTCACTCTCTGGCGGGCAACGTCAGCGCCTTGCCCTGGCGCGCGCCCTCCTGCGTGAGACCCCGATCCTGATCCTCGATGAGGCGACCTCGCACCTTGATGCCGCGAACGAGGCGTCTGTCCGGGATGCGTTGGTGGCGGCGTCGGCAGGTCGCGCCGTCCTGATCATCGCGCATCGGCTTTCGACCATCCGCAACGCCGACCGCATCGTGGTCCTCCACGCCGGACGCATCGCCGAGGTTGGCACGCACGCCGACCTGATGTCCCGGGATGGCGCCTACGCCAATCTCATGAAATCGCAGATGCGCCAGGATGCCCGCATCGGCGCCCCGGTGGCGGCCGGATAGGTCCGCCGGGCCGACCGGTCTGGCGGTGACGACTGACGCAAGGCACAAGGCAAGTCACCCAGAAATGGAACGACCCTCGTTCCCAAAGGTCCGAGGGTCGTGCATAGGGTCCGAAACCCCTACGGCGTGAAGGCCAGGATCGAGGCCGTCACTTCGTTGCGTGGTCAGTGCGCGGCGGCGTGGGTGTGGGCAGCGTGACCGTGATCCTCGTCCTCGGGATCGGCCTGGTCCTCGTCGACGGCGGCGATCTCCGCATGGCGGATGCCTTCGATCTGATGACCGTACGCAAGATGGGCATGATGGGCGGCGCCGACATGATCGTCGTGCGAATCGGCTTCGGCGGCCTTGGTGTGCTCATGTGCGGCGATGGTGAAGTGGTGGGCGGCCTTGCGGTGGTGTTCGGCGGCGGCAAGGTCGAGTTCGTGTTCGCGCTTGGTGACCATGGGAGTCTCGCTTTCTCGCAATCGTGTCCGGTGGTATCGGCACGGAGGGCATCAATCAACCGAATGGTCGCGCGATCCACGCGATGCCATGCGGAAGGGTTGTGAACTATCCCCCGTGCGCCGGTACGTCATCGGCACTTCCGAAAGCATACGCTTTTTCATGTCACAAGATGATGAATGGGGTACTACGAAGTTTTTCAAAACCGCAAAAAGTATCGCGTGGTGAAGCAGATTCTCGACTGCAAGTGGCGAGGTCATCCTGAGAGGATCGACCGGAAGACGGTGGCCCCGGTCATATCCCGTGGGACGTGACCGGGGCTCGTGCGGGAACCTAGACGGCGTAGAGGACTGATCCATCATCGCGGAGTGGATTGCGCAACGGGTTCAGCAGCGTGCGCCCCACCTCCGGCAGGATGGCGAGGTCGACCTCCACACCCAGTCCCGGTGCATCCGGTGCGTGGATGTAGCCGCCGTCGCGCTTGAGGGTCCCCGGATAGGCGCGTGCCATCGGGCCTTCGTCGCCCTTGGAATATTCCTGCGCCACGAAGTTCGGGATCGACACGTCGAGGTGGATCGACGCGGCGGTCAGCAACGGCGTCAGGAAGTTGTGGGTCACCACGGCAGCGTGGAACGACTCCGCGATGGCCGCGATCTTCTTGACGTGCGTCAGCCCACCGGCCAGGCCGACGTCGGGCCGCACGAACTGCGTTCCGCCCGCGACGAGGAGTTCGCGGAACTCCCAGATGGTGTGCAGGCGTTCGCCGTTCGCAAACGGTGCATTGATCCGCTTGGAGATCTCGCCCTGCGACTGGATGCTGTCGATCTGGATGGGATCCTCGATGAAGAGGGGTTGGAAGCGTCGCACCGCCTCGGCCACCGGGATGGCTTGCAGGGGCGTCAGTTTGCGGTGGAGTTCGAGGATGATGTCGGCGCGCCCACCGACGGCGTCGCGGGCCGCCTCCACATTGGCCTCGACCCCGGCAACAAGGGCGTGCAGGGTCATGTCACCGAAGCCATGCGGAATCGGGTCGAACTTGATGGCGGTAAAGCCGTCATCGACCGCGGCACGGGCGTTCGCAGCCGCGGATTCTGGCGTGTCACCACCCATGAGGAGATACAGGCGCACCTTGTCGCGTGACTTCCCGCCAAGCAGTTCCCAGACAGGGACGCCGAAATGCTTGCCCTTGATGTCCCACAGGGCGAGGTCGACGGCACTGACCGCCCCGGACAGGACAGATCCGCGGAACGGTCCCATGCGGTAGAGGTAGTTCCAGTGGTGTTCGATCCGTCGCGGATCCTGGCCGACGAGGTAGGTGGCAAATTTCTGGACGACGGCATCGACCGCCTCGGGGTAGGCCCAACAGGCAGTCTGGCCCCATCCCACGATGCCGCTTTCGGTGACAATCCGCACCACCTGCGTCCCGCCGATGGCATGGCTTTCCACGGATTCAATTCGCATGACTGCAACTCCTTCCGGTGCATGACGGCCCCCGCCGTTTCGCACCCAGCGAAGATACCCGCACGAACGCCTTGTGGCCCGTCCCCTCGCCAAACGATGCGACGTCAGTGCCGATCAGCGAGACCGATTTCGCCAACCACCAACTGGGGGACGAAGTCGAATGGGGGACCAGTCTCACGTCAACCGGCGATCGGTGCAGGCCCAACCGCCTGGTCCGCGGGCCCCTGCCCGCAACTCCGCGGGGCACGTCACGCCTGATCCATAACCGCAAGGCGCTGCGGATCGGGTCTCATTTCAAGTGAAGGTCAATCCCGCAGGCGAACCCCGCCAACCCCCGACCGGACACCCGGTGGTATTCACCGATGCCGGAAGGGGGCGCGGATTTGGGGATACGGAGGTTTCGTGCCGGTCAGGCTGCTTGTTGCAGGAAGACCTCGCCTAGCCCCGCGCCTTCCACGTCACGGTCTGGCGGCATGACCCGAACTTGACCTGCGCATTCGCGGCCCGGTTTGCCTCGAGCATCGCTTCCTTGACGGTCGTTTCCTTCATGACCGCGCGCTTGAGTTGCTCATTCTGAACACGCAATGCCTCAAGACCGTTGTAATGGTAGAAGCTTGTGCGGAACTGACCCGACCGCAGCGGTTCCACGAACGCCTGCAAGTGCTTCGGCGGTGGCTTCAGGAAGGTCGCGGTGTCATCGGCCGCCTTCTTCAGGGCGGGGATGAGCAACTTGTTCTGCGCCAGTGCCCCCTGCGTCTCCTCACCGCCGAGGAACTTCGCGAAGGTGTAGGCCGCATCAAGGTTCTTCCCCTTCGCCGCCACGTTCGTCACGTCAGCGTCGGAGTGGCCGATGAACTTCGATCCCTTGCCGGATGGGAAGGGCACCACATCCCACTCGAACTTGTCCCCCACCTGTTGCGCGTACACCGACAGCCTCCCCGTCGACTCTTGCCGGAAACCGATCACGCCGGCCGCGAAGGGATCGGTCGTGCCAAGCGTGTCCGTCAGCTTCTTCCAGTCGTCCGGGCCAGCCATGACCTTCTGTTCGTTGATCAGTTTCACCAGGAAGTCCATCGCCTCGATCGACTTCGGGTCGTCCAGGGTGTACTTCATGTTCGGGACGTCGTAGGTCTCGCCCCCATTTGACGTCATCCACACCTGCAAGTTGCGGTCGATGTTGTCGATGCCGTTGCCGTCCATGACCAACCCCCACGAACCCGTGGGGCTATCGGCACCCGGGGCCTTGGTGACCTGCTTGGCGACGGAAAGGAAGTCGTCCCACGTCCACTGCCCATTCCATTTTTCCCATGGGTCAGGTGCGCCGAACTTCTTGAGGAGGTCCTTGTTGTATGCCAGCAGCATCGAGGTAACGTAGAACGGCACGGCATACGACTTGCCACACCACTGTTCGATGCCGATCAGCGAGTAGTCGCGCGCCAGATCGATCTTGTCGACGGCGAACCTGGAGGTCAGGTCCAGGATGCCTCCCGCCTCGTAGTACTTGGCGGCACTCCAGACGTCGTGGATGAAGGTGTCGGGCGCACTGTCGGCCGCCATCTGGGTGGCCAGCTTGGCCCGGTGGTCGGCATCGAAGACGACGTTCGCCTTGATGGTGGGGTTCTTCTCGGCAAAGACCTTGAAACTCCCTGCCAGAAGGTCCAGACGCTGCTGCGGGAAGAAGGTCTGGTAGGTGATCTCCACGGGGGCCTTGGCCGCCGCCGGGGCAGCTGTGGGTGCCGGAGCGGCCGTTGCCGCCGCCTGTGCGGCGGTCGGTGCCGGAGCGGCCGGGGCCTTGGTTGGCTCGGCCTTGGCAGCCGCCGTTGGCGCCGCTGCCGGGGCATCGCCACCACAGGCAGCCAGGATCATCCCGGCGGCCGACGCACCGGCAACGGCCACCATGTGCCACGTGCGCCGTGTCAGACGTGACACCGACACTCCGCCCCCCATCGCCCCCGATTGATATGTGCTTCGCCCCGTGCCCCCACCACTGCTCTTGGCATCAAGTCCTGCACCCACCGGCGCCGGACCACTACTTGCTTCGGACATGCCCCTCACTCCTCGCCTGCATGCGACCGGCGGATCGCCCTTTCGCACGGGCAACCCATGTCTTGGGATCACCCTTGCGCCATCCCGTGACGTCATGCCGGCCGCCGGAGACTATTGGCAAATGGCCCACACGTCAACCCTCCACGCCACCCTCGCAACAAGATGTGCGGGTATCCGGTGAGGACTGGAACAACCCAAACCCGCTGCAATCACGGAACCCTCTGGATTGGAAACAGGCTCACGCGAATCCCGGGTAACCTGTCGCACATGGCCGTACCCAAGTACCAGGAGTTTCTCCTGCCGGTTCTGCAGTTTGCGGGGGGCGGTGATGAGCGGTCGAACCGCGACACCATCGAGGCGATGGCCGTGCGGTTCGCGATGTCCGCCCAAGACCGTGCCGAACGCCTTCCAAGTGGCCGTCAGGCGGTACTGGAAAACCGCGTATCGTGGGCGCAGACCTACCTAAAACAGGCCGGATTGATCGAACCCACACGCCGTGCCCACTTCCGGATCACTGACGCAGGCAAGGCCGTGCTTGCAAAGCCACCGGCCCACATTGACGTGGCGTTCCTGAATCAGTTCCCGGCATTTGCGGCGTTCAAGTCAAAGTCGACACCAACTTCGGATCTGGCGTCTACCCCAACGGTTCCATCGCCCATGGAAGTCGCCCCGGTCGCGACCCAGACGCCCGAGGAAGTCATGGCGGATGCCTCCAGGGACCTCCGCGCACATCTCGCCACCGAACTGCTTGAACATGTCATGCAGTGTTCACCGGCATTCTTCGAACGCCTTGTCGTCGACCTCCTGCGGGCAATGGGGTACGGCGGCGCATCGACTGCCTCCGGACGCGTGACCGGCAAGTCGGGTGACGGAGGCATTGACGGGATCATCACCGAGGACAAGCTTGGACTGGATGCGGTCTATCTCCAGGCAAAGCGGTGGTCGGGCAATGTCGGCAGGCCGACGGTCCAGGAGTTCGCCGGCGCAATGCAGGGCCACAAGGCCGACAAGGGTGTCATCATCACCACGTCCGAGTTCACCGCGGATGCCCGCGATTACGTGCGGACGATCAGCACGCGCATCGTCCTGATCGGTGGCAGGCAACTGGTCAATTTCATGATCGACCACGATGTTGGGGTGAGGATTGTCGAGACGCACGTGGTGCGCCGGATTGATGGTGACTACTTCGAAGGGAGCTGACCGGCAGCGAAGCGTCCATAAATCAGGTGGCAACGAGGTGATGCTCGGAGTCCGGCGCGGTGCTGGCCCTGGGCTCCCGATCGCCCCATTTTTGTACACGCTTCGCCCCACCACCCCTTTTCTTGTCTGCGCCTCCCTCCATCTTCCGCACGGTCCGTATGCGTACTCCCTGACACCCCAGTGCACGTGGGCTACCATCCCGGCATTGCCATGGACAAGGGTCCGAGGAGGGCGCAACGATCATGACCACCAACAACGGCACGGCCGATCACGGCACCACACATCGCCAGATTGACGCCGGGATCATGGATCCGTCGACTGATGGCGACCTGTTGCGTCACCACATCCTCGACTTCCGGCAGATGACGCAGTTTGCCGAGGCACCGTGGATCTTTGACCAGGCCGATGGCGTGCGACTGCGCGATACCGATGGCCACTGGTACATCGACGGCCTCTCGGGGGTCTTCGTGGCCAGTCTCGGGTACGGCAACACCAAGGTCATCGAGGCGATCGAACGGCAGTTGCGCACCCTGCATTTCGCGCCACCGTTGCACGGGACCTCCATCCCCGCCCTCGACCTTGCCTCGCGCCTGCGACGCCTCGCGCCGGAAGCGATGCAGGGCCGGCATGGCCCGGGAATCAAGATCCTTTCCGGAGGGTCCGAAGCGACCGAGGCCGCCCTGAAGCTTGCCCGACAGTACTGGAAGCAGGCCGGGCACCCGCGCAAGTACAAGGTGATTGCCCGCTACGGCGGGTACCACGGCGCCACCATGGGGTCCCTCTCGGCCACTGGCGGTTGGGAACGCAAGAGTGTCTTCGAACCCCTCGTGCCCGGGTTCCTGCACCACCATCAACCCCACACCTATATGGAAGCGTTCGCGCACCTTCCGGCAGACGAAGCCGCCGAGGCCGCCGGCCTGATGGCCGCCAACATGGTCGGCCGGATGATCGAGAACGAGGATCCCGAGACCGTCGCGGCGATCATCGTCGAACCGATGTCGATCAGTGCCGCCGGGTTTGTCGTGCCAATGGCGAGTTACTACCGTCGCCTGCGCGAACTCTGTGACAAGCACCACGTGCTGCTGATCTACGATGAAATCATCACCGGGTTCGGGCGCCTGGGCGAGTGGTTCGGGGCGAACTTCTACGGCGTGGCGCCAGACCTCCTCTGCTGTGGCAAGGGAATGGGCGGAGGCTACGTGCCGGTCAGCGCGGTGATCATCGCCGGGCACGTGTGGGAAGCCTTCCTTGGCGACCCCGCCGACCGGCGCGAGTTCCACCACGGCCACACCTTCGCGGGCAACCCGGTTGCCTCAGCTGCCGGGTGCGCCGCCATCGACGAGATGGAGGCGCGCGACCTGCCCGGCAACGCCAAGACGCAGGGGGCGTACGTGCGCGGCCGGTTGCAAGCCCTGCAACGCGAGTTCCCGGATGTCATTTGCGATGTCCGTGGCGGTGGCCTGTTGCAAGGATTCGAGTTTGATCGGGTGCGCTACCCGAAGTCGACAAAGCCGGCCAAGAAGTTCGAGGCCATCGCGCGCAAGCACGGCTTCATTGCGCGGTGCGGGGACGAGTACGTGGCCTTTGCACCACCCTTGGTGATCGAACGCGCCGACCTCGACGAACTCCTGAACCGCGCAACCGACGTGTTGCACGAGATGGTGGGATAGGGAAACAGGCGCACCGCTGCCCTCTCCCGTCGCCACGGGGGAGGGCCAGGCGAAGCGTATTTTCATGCTGAGTAGGGTTGACCCTGATCCGCGGGCATCCCTGCCCGCATTGACATAGGTGCGGTGTCCACGCACCACACCCTTGAAGTCCTCACCACGCATGGCTTCCCTGGGGTGTGCGACCGGTTCCGCATCCACGGCAACAGGGTGGCGGTGTCACGCCTCGTAGGGAATCCCGAGGGCGTTGCACAAGGCGCGCATCACGAGGTCCCACGTGTGGCACTCGAGTCGACCGGGCATCAAGGCATTCTTCGTGAGCGCCACGGCCAGGTCCCGCGACGGGCTATACATGGAGAGTGATCCCCCCAGACCGGTGTGTCCGAACGAATCGGGCCACGGCGACGGGATCACCACACCGCACTGCAGATGGGGTGACCCGCCGATGATGTACCCCAGACCCATGCGGCCAATCCATTCGACGGTCGCACCATCCGCGCCGAAGTAGGGCACCGTTGCACCGGCAATGGTTTCCGGCGTCAGGAGGCGCACTCCACCCAGTCCCGCCTCACGCATTGCCCCGTAGTGGCGCACGAAGTCCCGCGCATTGGCGATCATGCCCGCCGCCGGAATGCACCCGGCACGCATCGCCGGATGGTTGAAACCCGTCGCGGCACCTTGCAGGGAAGCTCGTTCCTCTGCGGTGATCCCCGCGTGGCCCAGGGATGGCGATGGGTCACCGGCAACGTGCAGTGTGGCAATCCGGTCGGTCACCGACGGGTCATCGGGCACCCCGCAATGGAGGTCGTGAAGCCCGAGTGGCCCGGTCACTTCGGCACGCACGACATCGGCGAAGGCGTGGCCAGTCGCCTCCTCCACGACGCGACCGAGAAGCGTCCCGAAGGTCAGGCCGTGATAGCCCATTGATGCGCCCGGCGCCCAGTCGGGTACCGCTTCCTCGAGATTGTGCCCCGTGGCCTGCAGGCTTGGCATCGCCTCCGGGGACAGGTTCTTGAAGTCCTTCAGGCCGGCCCGGTGCGAAAGCGCATGGCGCACCGTGATGTTCCCCTTGCCGTGCGCCCCGAATGCCGGCCACCACCGGGCCAAGGGTTCATCGTAGGCCAGGACGCCCCGTTCCACCAACCGGTGCACGACCGTGGCGGTGACCCCTTTTGACATCGACCACACCGTGAAGAGGGTGTTGGCATCGACGGGACGGCCCGTCGCCGGATCGGCAATGCCCGCGAACGTGTCAACGACGACCTCGCCCTGGTGGATGGCGGCAACTTGCAGCCCGGTCTCGCCCAAGGTGGCGATCGCTTGGTGAAGGGCTTCGGTGACCGCGGTCTGTGCGTGCGGGTTCATTTGATGTACCTCTCGGGGTAGTGCCTCGGTGACATCCACCGGGACACCTCCGCCGAAGCGTACAGGAACCGCAAGACGCGTCCCGCGCATCCCCACCACCACCCCGCCTGACTTGTATGCGCCTCGCTAGGCAACGTGTGATCGGTGGCCGCCTAACCCTCAGGCCAGTGGTGGGTGCACGGGAACCGGTCTGCCTCAGTCCATGCCAATCGTGCGCCGAGGAACCTCGCGCCTGCAACAGCCTTCCAGGCTTCGAGGTGGACGACCGCATTCCGCAGGCGCGCACGGTGGGCCATCCACCGCGGACATCGTGGGGTGTTCAAGCCTCCGATCCCGAGACCGCCTGCGGGATTTCACGCGACCCAACGGGAACCACCCCCACCGCATCCACCGATGTCACGAACGCCCACCGGATCACCGTCCCCTGCCAGTGGGGGCAGCGGCGATACGAGGGGGCCACCACGTGCGCGGGATGCATCCGGGCGCGTCGAGGCACCCTGGCCGGTTCGCAATGTCATCGCACCGGAGGTGCCACCTCGGTTCGCAATCGGATGGATGGCCTTCGTTCCGTCCGTGCCTCCACCGATCTAGACGGCCGGTGGAAAAGCCAGAAGAGCAGCACGAAGGTCGGGATGAGCAGGGCCAAGCCGGCCACCAAGGCGAGAATGACTGGAATGAGGATTCCATCGGGGGCCGCCGATCCGGCCAGAGGGATCTGTCCGACGAGGATCCACCCGGCCTGCGAGGCTGCCCACCCGAGTACCACGAGGGTCACCTGGGCCCCTGCGAGGACGCGCGCCAACTGGAAACGGTCAGTCTCGAGTGCGACGATTGCCCCGATGGCAACCCCAGCCAACACGGCCTGCATAGCCCACGCCTGGTACGAACCGGCAAGCGTGGCCCACAAGTGGGGGGCGCCGGTGCGCGCCATGATCGCTGCCAAGACCGCGGTCCCGAAGAAGGCGTAACTTGCACGCACGGCCATCCGCCGGAAGTCGTTCCGCACCTCCGGGTCGTCCTCCTCTACCGTGAGGTAGGTCGCCGCGAGGAACGCGAAGAGCGACTGCAGCATCAGTCCGGTGGCCCACGGGAACGGTGTGAGCCATTCCGACACGAAGTCGGTCCTCACTGCCCCGCCTGGTCCAAGCGTGATGCGACCAGAGCTGATTGCCCCGAAGACGACGCCGAGAAGGATGGGGGTGACCGCGGAGGCCGCCCCGAACATCAGCCCCCATCGGCGCCATTCCGGGCGGTCCGGGCCATATGCACGGAAAACGAACGCCGATCCGCGCAGGGTGATGCCGGTGAGCATGAGCAGCATCGGCAGATGGAGGGCCGTCATGATCGCCGCGAAGGCTGTCGGGAACGCGACGAACATCAGGACAAGCACCACGAGCAACCAGACGTGGTTCGCCTCCCAGATCGGCCCGATGGCACGCGCGATCGAACGGCGTTGTGCACCCGCGCGGGGGCCAGTGGCAAGCAAGTCCAAGACACCACCGCCGAAATCAGCGCCGCCTGTCAGGGTGTAGGCAAGCATGGCAACGACGATGACGACGGCAACGATGTTGCCCGGCGCCAGGAGAGCGAGGAAGTCAGGCGATGGCATGGCGACCCTCCACCAGTTCGGCCAACGCTGCCGATGGCGCACCTGCGCGCGTTGCGTCCGCGAGTTCAGCGGTGCTTGGGCTTTCCATTACGTGGTAGCGAAGCAGCGTGGCCACCACAACTCCAAGCAGTGCATACAGCCCGATGTACAGGATCAGCGGCCACACCAGACCCGGCATCGGTGTGACCGCCTCGGCCGTCCGCAGCATCCCGTTGGCAATCCATGGCTGTCGCCCGACTTCGGTTACCGTCCAACCCGCTTCCACAGCGATGAACCCGAGTGGGCTTGCCCACACCAGGGTTGTCAGGAACCACGGGCGCGACCACGGCGCGATTCCCCGCACGAGGAACCAGATTCCGGTGAGACCGATCACCAGCATCGCAAGACCGGCAGCCACCATGATCTGGAAGGCAGCATGGGGTACCGCCACGGGCGGGCGACGGTCGGCGGGGATGTCGTTCAGGCCGATCACAGTGGCGGACGTATCGCCGTGTGCCAAGAAGCTCAGTACAGCGGGGATCTCGATTGCACCAATGTTCCGCGAGGATGCCTCATCCGGGAGACCCCCGAGGATGAGTGGGGCATACGGGCCGGTCTCCCAATGGGCTTCCATGGCGGCGAACTTCGCGGGCTGCCACGATGCCACGTGCTTGGCGGAGAAGTCCCCGGAGAACGGGAGTGCGATGGCCGCGATTCCCCCGACGACGAGTGCGTGTCGGATCGCATTCTGGTGGAAGGCATTCCCGAGGTCACGTCGAAGCATCCACGCATGGATGCCGGCAACGCCGAATCCGACGGCCCCAAAGGCTGCCAGGAGGGCATGGATCGCCTGCTCCGCGAAGGCCGGCGAGAACATGGCCTCGAACGGCCGGACCTCCACCACCTTGGCGCCCAGGAGTGTCGCACCGGCAGGCCAGTCCGACATCGTCCGGATCGAGGTGGCTACCCCGCCGATCATCACGTCGAAGCCCTGGGGGGTGTTCATCCATGCGTTCGCGCCGGTGACGAGGAAGCCGCTCAGGCTGCCGAACATCGCCACCAACATCCCCGCGCCCACGTGCAACTTCGGGGGAATCCGGTCCCAACCGTACAAGTAGATCCCCAGGAAGATGCCCTCGAAGAAGAATGCGAATCCCTCGAAGGAGAATGGCATCCCGATCACTGGCCCCGCCTGCTTCATGAACTCCGGCCACAACAGGCCAAGCTCGAACGACAGCGCCGTTCCGGAGACCGCGCCGACGGCAAAGAGGATGGCGGTCCCCTTCGCCCACCGGCGTGCGAGGACATAGTCGGCCGGATCGCGGCGCGCAAGCCAGCGTCGTTCGGCAAGCACCATGAGCACTGGCATGGCCATGCCAGACAAGGCAAAGAGGATGTGGAAGCCGAGTGAGAACGCCATCAGCGACCGTGCGGCGAACAGGTCCGTCATTGAGCCAACGCTCCTTGCAACTGTGCCTTCGGGGGCCACTCCTTGCCGGAGGTTCCGCGCCGGTAGGTACAGGCACCGGATCGCCATTGACCCGACGCCTGACTGGATGGTGCCACCGCTGCCGGGAGGCCGGCATCGGGGTATTACCTGACCAGGATGGATTGGCAGAGGAACCGACCGCGCCGCTGTCGTTCCCGTGGACATTCGGCCGGCAGACACCCCCGGCACTGATTGACGTACGCGTCGACCAGTCAGGATCATGCGCCATCAAGTCATGACCAACCAGACGTGGCGCCTCGCACTGGCCGCCAGTGCGTTCCTGTCCGTCGCCGTAGCGGTGGCGTGGGATGCATCCGGGCGTATCGAGGCACTCTGGCCGGTTCGCAATGTCATCGCGCATGACGTCGCGGGCATCCTCACCGCTGTCGTTCCGGCGGACATTCGGCCGACTGACACCGGGTCCCTGCGCGGCACCGTCCACGACGATGGTGGACGTCCAGTCCCGCGTGCAACCGTCCTCGTGGCCATGCCCGACGGATCGGTCACCGAGGCCCGGACCCTTGCCGACGGCACCTGGACCCTGACTGGCATTCCCGTTGGCAGGCATCCGGTCTGGATCGGTGCCCCCGGGTTCGCACCGGTCACCATGATCCATCGTGCGGATGCGGGACTCACCGGACGCCTGCGCGCATGGTTCGAACCCGGTATCGACGTCGCAAGCGGGACAGTTGCTGCCGGGACACGCGTCGACGTGGTTCTCACCACGGAAACCCCGCCGATACCCGTCCCGGACACACCCGAAACCGTCACGGATGCCACCGAGGCCACGCTTTCGTGCGAACGGCCCGTCGCATCCACCGCCCGTCGGTCCGACGTCACGATCCCCCAAATGGGTGTGCCATCCGGGGAGATCTTCCGGTACCGCACCGACGGCGCCACCGACGCATCGCAACCCGTCGTGCGACGCCCCCTCCTGGTGGTCTACCCCGGCCCGGCATCGCAGTGGGAATGTGCGTCGATACCCTTGGCGTCGGCCGGATTCGAGGTGATTGCCTACGGTCCGCCGTACACGTTCGCCATCGAACGCGAGATCCGGATCCTGCGCCTCCTGCTTGCCTCGCTTGGCACGGCCGATCCGGCCGGGCGCGGTGCGGAACCACGACCGATGCAATCGCGCCCGGCAATCCTGGCCGGCAGTTACAGCGCCATCCATGCCCTGCGGGTGGTGCAGGACACCGGCGCGGGCACCATCGGTGCGGTTGTCCTGATGGGACCTCCCGTCGACCTCCTGGACCTGCGCCACCGGTTGGAGACTGGCGACTACCGGCCACCATTCGGTCTCGACCGCGCCCTGATCGCCCTTGGCATGCCTGACCGTGAGGTGGCGAGACACGCCCGCTACTCGGCGCGGTTCCACGTCACGGCGGCGCATCCGCCTACGTTGGTAATCCATAGCCGGTCCGATGATGTCGTGCCGGTGGCACAGGGGGAGGCCTACCTGTCCGCCCTGCGCGATGCCGGGGTGGCTGCCGAGGGCATGATCCTGGACGGTGGGGGCCACTATCTCCTTTCGACCGGCGGTGGCGAAGCCGATGCCATCCTCGCGCGCACCGTCACATTCCTGATGACGCATCCCTGACTGGTGCGGGGTGGCACGTTCCCGCCTGGTCCGCGGGCATGGCTGCCGGGATCTGCCCGGGACGTGCCCGCTCACGATTTGCCTGCGGGTGGCGTATCCCAAGTAGACGGGGAGATGAAGCCCAGACACGTCACTGTTGGCGCGTGTCACAAGTGCCGAGTTCGCCGACCTTTGTGAAGGGGTGGCAGACACGTGCACCACGGGAGGGAACGATGATCGAACGCGACGCGCGAGGCCGGCCGGTTGGCCCTCCCCCCGAGTGGTGGCGGGCGTCACTGGCATGGCGCGAGGAGATGGCGCAACGCGAGTTCGAGACGCGGGTGCGTCGCGCATACCAGTCTGCCGGTCGCCGGTGCGTGTGCGACGGTCCCTGGATCCGGTACCGCCCGGTCAGGTGTCGCCGGTGCCCCCTGCGCGGCGTGATCAACTCCCCCGACGACGTACCGTGACCGCGATGCCTTCCCCTACCCCCTCACCGGCAACGGCCCACTGAACCGCGCCGACGGGTCACCGCAGAACGGATCGACTGGCGATACGCCCTCCCATGCCTCCTGCCCGAGGAGTTTCCGTGCCACCGCGCGTTGCCAGGGCGCCTGCACCGTGTAGGCATTGACGTACGTCCCCAGTTGCGGTGCGTCGTTCAGCAGATACGGTTGCCCGAACGACACCATCACCGTCGGGATCTCCGCCCAGAACCGGATCATCGATCCCCGGAACCCGCCACCGTGCAACCGGCCCCAGTCGATACCGTGCCCGGTTGCGGCGATGGTCGCCTCGCCACCCAGGAGGTAGATGATCAGGTCGGTGTCGGCCGGTGTCGGCAGTGACGCCTGGTCGTACTCGCGCACGTCAAAGCCTGCCTCGCGCAGGACACCAAGGAACGGTTCGTACGACCGCCGGGGCATGATGGGCATGAGCGGTTCCGGGTAGTCGCCGATCACGACCACCCGCGGGTAGCGTGCCGGTTCCAGAGGCAGCAACCCCTCCTGCTGTTTCACGAGGGTCACCGACCGGCGCGCGATCGTCTCCGATTTCGCCACGTGCGCCGGACTGGCGAGGGTGGCGCGCGCCTCGTCAAGGGTCGCGATCCGTTCCGACACCGGCCTGCGGTGCAACCCAAGCGCCGCCTTGAGTGCCAGGACGCGCAGGCAGGCCTCCTCCAGGCGGGCTTCCGAAAGGCGACCGGTGCGCAGGCCCTCTTCCATGAGACGGGCATCCACGCCCTCGACCGGGAAGAGGAAGACATCGCACCCGGCCTCGATGGCCAGTGGAACCGCGGTCGCCCGGTCGGCCCACCCGGTCAGGCCGGCCATCGGGGTCGCATCGCTCACCACAAGGCCATTGAAGCCGAGATGCCCGCGCAACAGGTCGGTCGTCAGGCGTCGCGACAGCGAGGCGGGTTCGTACAACCAACGGTCGGAATCGGTCCCGCCCATGCGCCGTTGCCACGAAGGCAATGCGATGTGTGCCGCCATGACCGTCAGCACGCCCGCCTCGATGGTCTTGCGGAAGGCGTGGCCGGACAGGGTCTCCCATTCCTCAAAGGCGAGTGGGTTGATCGAAGTCAGCAGGTGCTGGTCACGTTCGTCGAAACCGTCACCCGGCCAGTGCTTCACCGAGGCCGCGACCCCGGACGCCTGCAACGCACGCACGTACGCCACCGCGTGCGACACCACTGTCTCGAGATCGGATCCATATGAGCGGGTGCCAACGGCGGCGGCACGGAAGCGTGCATTGATATCCACGACCGGTGTGAATGACCAGTTGAAGCCCAGCACACGCGCCTCGGAGGCGAGCATGGTGGCGATCTCTGCGGTCAGGTCCGGGTCCCCGCAGGCTGCCATCGCCAACTGGTTTGGCACCGGAACCATGAAGGGGAAGGACATCGGCCCGCCCTCCAGGTCGCCGGAGACAAGCGGAGGGATCTCCGACTCCTCGAGGGCGATGCGGGTTGCCTCGAGGCCTTGGGCGAGATTCGGCCCCATGAAACGGTGGATACCGCCCGGCCTTGTCGCCATGATCGACCGCACCGTGCCGGGGTCATCGCCGAAGGTGGCGTACAGCATCAGTTGCCCGATGCGGTCGGTAGTGGAGAGACCGGCGAGGGTCCGCCGCACCCATGCAATGTCGTCCGGTGCGAGGTTGAATGGTGCCCGGGACAGTGAGGCAAGGGTGTCGGGCGCGGTAGCGGACATGTGTGGATCTCCTTGCACATGACGATACCTGACCGTTGGGCATGCGGAACTGCGGGCAGGGATGCCCGCGGACCAACTGAGTGTGCTCGGTTACGGTCAGACGGGTTGGGGTACGTGTGATTCGTGTTCGCGCAGGGCGACGGCGATGCGGGTCAGGGTTCGTTCACCGGCGCGTCGGCCACGTTCGGCCTCGGCAAGCAGACCCCGGGAGACCCCGGCAATGCGCGCCGCCTCGGCCTGCGAAAGCCCAAGCCGGGTACGCCATTCCCGCAGGATCAACGGTGTCATGATGACTGGATTTTCGTCACTCCCGATCCCCGCCTGATCCGGGTGCACGCCATCGTCCTCGAGGTGGAGGACCTCCGGTTCGGGTGATGGTGGCCACAGGATGCCGTGAAGGTACGGGCCAGTCTCGGATCCCGGGGTGCGGGCAACGTCCTCAGGTGTGCCAGTCGCGAGGATCCGGCCACCCCCGGCACCTCCCTCGGGGCCGAGGTCGAGGATCCAGTCGGCGCACTTGATGACGTCAAGGTTGTGTTCGATCACGACAACGGTATTCCCGGCATCGGTAAGCCGCTGCAGGACATCAAGCAACTTCTGCACGTCGGCAAAATGCAGGCCTGTCGTCGGTTCGTCCAGGATGTAGAGGGTGCGTCCAGTCGCCGGCCGGCAAAGTTCCCGGGCAAGCTTCACCCGTTGCGCCT
>Ga0214923_10003209_pt1 | contig 20718 bp, 22 predicted proteins | sample LL1510_MetaG_FD_177993 | JGI IMG/M metagenome (GOLD analysis project Ga0214923, IMG submission 177993) | Freshwater microbial communities from Lake Lanier, Atlanta, Georgia, United States - LL-1510 | ecosystem: Environmental > Aquatic > Freshwater > Lake | place: USA: Georgia | collected...
TAACGCTAGCCCTAAAATAAGTAGCTTTAGAGCAATTTGAATTACGCCAAGTATAAATAGCCATACCAAGGTAGCAGCAAAGCCACTTGGCAGATCAGAGCTAGCTAAATCATGGTTATCAAGCAGTGAGATAATCATGGCTATTGTTGCCACTATAAAGCTGGCCGCAAAGATTGTATAAAAAACTATTTGGTGAGTTTTATTAGCAGGTGCCTTTAAAAAGTTAACTAAACTAGTTAAAAGATTTGCAACCCTTGTTTTTTGAATCACAAGTGATAAAACCAATGGAATCAGAGCAACAGTTGCAAAGGCCTCTATGTAAGGAGCCTCACCAGTTTTAATAAATACATTTTTAAGTAAGGTTGAAAGGCTAACCTCATTGGTGCGCCAAATATCGGTAATCCAAACTAAAAAGAAGATTCGGCTAACAAGTGCTACCACAGTTAAAAAAGCACGAAATTCAAGGTTTTGAGCAAAGATTGCAAAAAATAGCGCAAGGTAGCTAACTAGTAACCAGGTTAAGCCAGTGGATGAGGTAATGGCGTTAAAGGCAATTGGTAGATTCGTGTAATTATTTAATGTGTACCAGTAAAAGGTATCTGGAAGTATTAGTAGAAATGTAAGTAGTAGATATACCCGATGTAATTTAATTGAGGTTAGATTCATTATTTAAGCCTACCTTAAGAATTAACTTAAGCTGTTAAGGTGATAAGTGAAACCTCAGGCGGGCATGCAAATCTAATTGGCGCATAAGGGCTTGTTCCCATACCAGCTGAAACATTTAACCAAGGCTCATCATTTACCTTACTTAAACCAGATACTCGCCAATTATCTAAATCACAATTTGTAGTAAGTGCTTTACTACCTCCTGGCCAAGGCAATCTGACCTGACCTCCATGGGTGTGTCCTGCAAATATTAGATCTAATTTATCTTGAGCCATTGCTGCTAAGACTCGCTCATATGGTGCGTGTGTTAGGCCAATTGAAATATCAGCACTCTTACTTTTTTTACCCTCAACAAGTAGATAATTATCTAACTCTAAGTGAGCATCATCTGTACCGCGTGCCTCAATAACTACACCTTTAATCTTTATCTTAACTTTGTTGTGATTTAAATCTTTCCAACCACGATCTGTTAACTTTTTTTGTAAAAGGCGCCAATTTATCTTCTCACCTAATTTTCGATCTCCCTTATCTGGCATTAGGTATGAAAATGGATTTTTAAATTTAGGACCGTAGTAATCATTAGAGCCAAATACAAAAAGACCAGGAGCATCTAATAATTTATCTAAGGCATTTACTAATGGCTTTATGCCATCTTTATGGGCTAGAAAATCACCGGTTGAGATGATTAAATCTGGCTTTAGATAAATCCAGCTTTTAATATCTTTAATTAAAGTATTGCTTGATGGGGTCAGGTGAAGATCTGAAAAGTGAAGGATTTTAATATCAGATGCACCCTTAGGCAGTAGCGGCAGGGTATTGGTGCGTACTTTGTAGGCCATAGATATGAGAGGATACCGCTATGGGACTAAATAAAAAATCTCAGGTATATTAAATTGAGTTATATTCTTGGGAGATGATTTTTGGGCTTGTTAACAGGGTTTTTTCTATTTGTACACCAACAAAATATTTCCCATCGTTACCTTTGTGTTTACCGTGACTTAATTAATTTATGAAAAATATCATTAAAAATTTAGTTATCAATAAACCAGCAATTTTTTTTAGTGATACACACTATGCCAACTATATACTATTGCTGAGTCTGATAAGTTTTCCAGTGTTAAGAAGTAGGCTTAAAAACGTTAAACGAGTTCAATCTCTACATTTTCCTAATTTCTATTTATATACCGTTGAGATAAATAAAAGAATTATCATGTTCCAATCTTTGAAGAGAATCAGTAGATTCATGAAAGGATTTCAAAGTGCTGGAGCTAGGATTTGGAACCGCTACAAAATTGATCAACTTATAGTTAATGATTCTCCTTTTGCAATAATTGATATAGGAGCAAATATTGGAGAATTTTCATATTTTAGTCGAAAAAAATTTACAGAACACACTCTAGTTTATGCAGTAGAGCCAGACCCGCTTGCCTACCAATGTTTAATGGCTAATTTGCACGGATCAAATGTAAAATTCAGCATGACACCATTTAGTGAATTTAAAGGGGAAAAAATTTTTTATCTTAAAACTGCAAATGCAGACTCTAGTTTTGAGATTCCTAGAGGAGAATCTATAAAATATCCTGTACTGGCGCAAACTTTAGATCAGTTTTTTCAAAAACAAATAATGAAATATCCTATTTTAATGAAAATGGATGTGGAAGGACATGAACCAGAAGTTTTAAGAGGTGGTTTAGATTTACTCAGATTGGTGAAATGGATTTCAATTGACGCTGGGAATGAGCGGGATAAAGGCCTAAGTAACACTATTACAGAGGTTGTAAAAATATTACGTGAAAATGGATTTACAAAAATTGAAGTACATCAAGATTCGATAGTTACAGGAATCAAACAAGAAATTAATAAGAAGTCTAATTAAGAATTGTCAAAGGCTTCAATTGGACCCAACTAATAAGAGTACAGAATAGTCTTTTTTGTATTAAACTAGGCGCACATATGGAAGGTAAAGAGTATGAATATCAGATAGCCTTTTTACTGGCAGTGGTAGGGTACTGATTGGTAGTTCTTATTACATTTGCATGAGAGGATATCGCTATGGCACTAAAAGAAAAACTTCAATCAGATTTGACCGACGCAATCCGTGCTCAAGATGGCGTTGTAAGTGGAACTATCAGAATGTTACTTGCCGCGATTACCAATGAAGAGGTGGCGGGCAAGGCGGCAAGAGTATTAAATGATTCTGAGATTATTAGCGTCTTGTCCCGCGAAAATAAAAAACGCCTAGAGGCTGCTGAGTCCTACATCCAAGCAAAACGTGAAGATCTAGCAATTAGGGAAAAGGCAGAGGCTGCGGTAATTACAAAGTATATGCCAGAACAAATAAGTGAGGCTGAGATTAAAAAGTTAATCCAAGCGGCGATTACAGCAACAGGTGCAGCTGGTCCATCTGGTATGGGATTAGTTATGAGGCAGCTACAGCCAATGATTGCTGGCAAAGCAGATGGCGGATTAGTATCAGAATTGGTAAAGGCAGCACTGGCTTAGTAGTTGTAAAAGATAACTCCAAGTAGGTAAGGAACTAACAGAGGGATAAATAATGAATTATGAGTATGCAACAGTTCCACTTCTAATCCATTCTACAAAGGAGATTTTAGATACTTGGGGAAGTGATGGTTGGGAGTTAGTTCAGGTAATCCCAGCGCCCGGTAATGGTGAGCAATTAGTTGCCTATATGAAACGAGTGATCAAATGATTATTTCAGCAAAAATTGAATCACTCGGTTTAACTTTGCCCCAAGTTGCACTACCTGTTGCAGCTTATGTGCCGGCTGTCAAAACTGGTAATCTAGTTTTTGTGGCCGGACAGCTACCACTAGTAGATGGCAAGATTGTAAAAGAGGGCAAGGTTGGCAAAGAGGTAACGGCCGATGAAGCTAAAGAGATGGCCCAATTGTGTGCACTAAATGCATTAGCTGCAATATCACTAGTTGCCGATATTAATCACATTGAACGAGTTGTTCGAGTAGGTGGCTTTGTTAACGGTATACCTGGCTTTACAGCCATCTCACCAATTATTAATGGCGCAAGTGAATTGTTCATTAAGTTATTTGGTGAGGTAAATGGACAACATGCCAGAACGGCAATTGGTGTTGCTGAGTTGCCACTTAATTCACCAGTTGAAGTCGAATTACTTGTACAGGTATACGGTGATGACCAGTAGTACAGTATAGTAATATTATGAACTTGACTAAAAGTTTACTCTTTAAAGCACTTAGAATTAGACTCGTTGAAGAAAAAATAATTGAAATTTATCCATCGGACCTAATCCAAAGCCCAGTGCACCTATCTATTGGGCAGGAGGCGGTGGCAGTAGGAGTATGCGCAAATTTAAAATTGAGTGACTGGGTGTTCATAACGTATCGAGGTCATGCATTTTATTTAGCAAAGGGAGGTCCACTTCCAGAGTTTTTTGCTGAGTTGATGGGTCGGTTGGGTGGGTTGAGTAAAGGTAAAGCTGGGTCTATGCATCTTGCCGCTCCAAAACAAGGCGTTATCGGAGCTTCCGCTGTGGTTGCTTCAACCATTTCACATGCAGTGGGAGCTGCCTTAGCCTCAAAGATTAAGGGTGAAAAAAATAGAGTTTTTGTTTCAATTTTTGGTGATGGGGCTTTGGAACAAGGAGTTTTTTTTGAATCTTTAAATTTTGCTACTTTGCATAATTTGCCAGTTTTGTTTCTTTGTGAGGATAACGGTTTAGCGGTACATACAGATAGAGCAACTCGACAGTCATTTGACCTCAGGAAATTAAGCCAATCCTTCCGAATCAAATATTTATCAATCACAGACGGCTTTGATCCTAGATTTATTAACTACAGGTCAAAGCCGTTAATTGATTATGTAAGACTAAACCAGAAACCTGGTTTACTAAATATAAGAACTTTTAGATACCGTGAACATGTAGGTCCTGGAGAAGATTTTCACTCAGGGTATAGGTCAATAGATGAAGTAAATGAATGGAAAGCGAAAGATCCGCTCATTACTTGGTCTAAAAAAGATAACGCCAGAAAATTAATAGATCAAGAAATTCATAAAGCTTTAAGTTTTGCTCAAAGTTCACCATTTCCTCCGCCCGAAGAGTTGCTGACTGATGTTTACTAAAACTTACCGACAAGCTATTGCAGACTCGATGAATTATGCATTGAATCAGTACGCAAATACATTAATAATTGGACAAGGTGTTTCAGATTTCAAGGGAATATTTGGTACCACAACCGGTCTTGCCCAAAAATACCCTGATCGTGTTATTGAATCTCCACTTGCTGAGGACTCAATCGCAGGAATTTGTATTGGTGCATCACTTAATGGCATGTATCCTATCAATACACATATTAGAGCCGATTTCGGATTATTGACATTCAATCAACTTATAAACTTGGCAGCAAAGTACAAATACATGTTTGGGGGACTTTTTGAGATACCAATGATGGTTCGTATGATTATTGGTAGAAGTTGGGGCCAAGGAGCACAGCACTCACAAAGCCTACAGTCTTTACTGTCCCATATTCCTGGCCTTGTCGTAGTAATGCCCTCTACTGCACAAAGCGTACTAGAGAGTTATAAATATGCCATTGATAAATTTAAGGGACCGGTTATTTTTCTTGAACATCGCCTTTTGTATGAACTGCAGTTTGAAATAGCCCAAAAGAAAATGCCAAATCCTTTATTTGGTTCAATAATGGTCAGAACGGGCACTGATGTAACGGTCGTAGCAACATCAGTTATGGTACTAGAGGTTAAGCGTGCTGCTGAATTCTTATCAAAAAATGGAATATCAATAGAAATTATTGATATGCATTCAATTTCTCATCCAGATATTGAAATGATAATTAATAGTGTAAAGAAAACAGGAAAACTTCTTGTAGTAGATACTTCTTGGACAAGATTTGGTGTGGTATCCGAGATAAATAGAATTATTAATGAGTTTGACCCATCAATTCTAAAATCACGTATGCGGGGTATGGGAATGCAACCAAGTCCTTGCCCCACTTCAAAATCTCTTGAAGATATTTTTTATCCTAATCTGCGCGATATTGTTATTGAAGTGCTTTCACTAGTGGGAAACTATCATTTTGACGATTCTAATTTGCCTAACAGACAGTCTATGGTAGATTTCTTTAAACATTTTAAGGGTCCTTTCTAGCCGGTGGCAGGTTGATTATGCGAGTTGCGGATCAAATTGTTGAATTTATTTCAAAATTCTGCGCTTCAAAGGTATTCATCCTTACAGGTAATGGTTCTATGTATTTAAATGATGCTATGCAAATAAACCCCAATATTGATTATGTGTGTGTGAGAAATGAAGCCGTTGCTCCCGTTGCCGCCTCTGCATTTTCACAAGTTTCTGGCGAAATTGGAACTGTATGTGTTACGGCGGGTCCTGGAGCAGCAAATGCAATGCCAGGCGTGGTTGAAGCGTGGGTTGACGGAATAAATATATTCATAATTTCAGGCCAGGTTCCAACCAGTGAAATTATAGATTTCAAAAAAAATCTAAGAACCTTTGGTATAGCTGGTATCCCAATAGCAAGCTATGTTCAAGAGTTCACTAAACTAGCTATAACCCTAGAAAATATCGATTATTTGGAAGCAACTTTAGAGGAGATTCTATTAGCATTTATGTCTGGAAGGCCAGGTCCTGTTTGGTTGGATGTGCCTTTGGACGTACAGTCATCAGATTCAAAAGTAATTGATTTGGAAGCATTAAATGAACGTGTTGTCAACAAATATAAAAGAGAGTTAACTCGCAAAGCAAAAAACTTTGAAAGCCTAGAAATCTTTGAAATATTGCAAAATGCTAATCGACCTCTATTTATACTCGGGACCGGGTGTAATAATGTAATTCAAAACAGGAAAATAATTGATTGGCTATTAGATAAAAAATGTGTTTTTGCATTGACCCGACCAATTGTACACAAAATTCCTCTGGCAATCGAAGGTAACTTAGGCGTAATTGGAGTTCGAGGGCGACCTTGGAGCAAAGATATTTTTGATAATGTTGACCTCATTATAGGACTAGGAACAAGATTGCCGACCTCTTTAGTTGGCCCTAATTATTCATACTTAAATCCAAGCACAAAAATTTTACTAATTAATTCTGATGAGCAAGAATTACTTAGACATAATGAGCGAATATTGAAAACTCCGCCAATTACGGTCGAGGATTTTATTGGTTCTTCAGCAATATCTGAAAAATTAAAGTTAAATAAGATAATGAAAACTTGGATAACAGAAGTAAAGAGAGTGATTGCTAATACTGATTTAAGTTTTGAATCAAAATCAGATGGGCCATTAAATTTGTATTGGTTTTGTTCAAACCTTGAAAAATATTTAAACCCTTCAAATATAATAACTACAGATGCTGGATCAAATTATTATGCCACAGGTCAATCAATGACTTTCAATTTTGGTCAGAGAGAAATAACTTCAGGAACTTTTGCGGCTATGGGTATATCAGTGCCACTTGCAATAGGTGCATCAGTTGCTGTAAATCAATCAAACAGGGTAATTTGTATAACTGGCGACGGATCAATTGAATTAAACGTGCAAGAATTACAGACAATTTCTAACTATGGAATGAATATTGCAATATTTGTTATAAACAATGGTGGCTACGCCTCAATGCGTACTTGGCAAGATACTTTTTTTGATTCAAGATATATTGGGTCGACTGACGATACTGGAACTAGACCCATGAATCTCTGTAAAATCTCAGATGCTTTCGGTTTAAAATATGAAAAAATTGCAACCAAAAATGATTTTACAAATAAAATTGCATGGATTTTAAACTTAACCTGCCCTATACTTGTAGAGGTTATATGCAATCCCAATCAAAAACTAGAATTACCAATGAGTAATGATGAAGTATAGAAGATATATAGTTTCAACATTATTAGATTGAGGAGAAATAGTTGAAAAAAACCATTAAAGATTTTTTAGCCGCAAAAGCAAGGCTTGAACCGATAAGTTGGCTTACGTGTTACGACTTTGCCTTTGCGCGGGTTCTTTCGGAAACAGATCTAGACATGATCTTAGTGGGTGATTCTGGTGGAATGGTTATGTTGGGTTATGAAGATACGGTTTCAGTCACAATGGAAGAGATGCTTTTCATGTCTAGCTCAGTAAAAAGAGGTGCAAGTAATAAGTTTATTGTAGGCGATATGCCAAAGGGTAGCTATGAAAAATCAAATGAATGGGCCATTCAAAATGCTATGAGATTCGTCAAAGAGGGCGGTGTAGACGCGGTAAAACTTGAAGGAGGGGTCCAAATGTCTGAAAGAGTTAAAGCGATTACCAACTCAGGAATTCCGGTAATTGGTCATGTTGGGCTAACCCCTCAGACTACTTCAAAGTTTGGAGGATACACCGTAACTGGTAAATCCGAATCTGAACTCAATTCAATAATTGAAGATGCCAAAGCTTTAGAGAATAGCGGAGCCTTTGCTATTTTAGTTGAATCGTCAACGACAAAAGCTGCAAAACAAATCGTTCGTAATTTGAACATTCCAGTTTATGGAATTGGTGCGGGTGTTGATGTAGACGGTCAGCTTTTAATTCTTCATGACCTAATTGGACTATACCCTATTTTTAGACCTAAATTTGCTAAAAATTTTATACCCAGTGTTTTAGAGAATTTCTTAAACACGCTAAAAGCCGAGAGTGATTTAATAAATTTTGGTAGGGCAACTCGTAGAGATGGCTTATTTCAGTTATGCAAATTAGCTGTTGACCAGTTTATTTTGGATGTTAAGAACAAAAATTTTCCAAACAACGATTTTACCTATACACCAAAATAAGATTATATAAATGGTAGGTGTCAATACGCTATGAAGCAAAGTAAAGAATTCGCTGATTTGTATCATACTTCGCAACTCGTAAGAAAAGATATTTTAGAGGTTTCTGGCGTCTCCGGAGGAGGACATTTAGGTGGGACATTTTCTTGTGTTGAGATATTGGTAAGTTTATTTTACTCAAGTCTATTTAGTTTTAAGATTAGTAGCAAATTAGGGAGAGATTCAGATAAGTTTATCTTGAGCAAAGGGCATGCTTGTTTAGCTTATTACTCAATATTATTTAGGCAAAATATAATTAGTTACGAACAATTATCAACTTTTTCCAAAGATAATGGTTTAGGCGCTCAATTGGATATAAATATCCCGTTTGTAGACTGGAATACAGGATCCTTGGGAAATTCAATCGGTATTTGTGCAGGATTTGCTTACGCTTCAAAATTAAATTTATCTAGTAATAAGGCAGTAACTCTGATTGGTGATTCTGAATTATCAGAGGGAGCAACTTGGGAAGCAATCATTTTTGCTGGGAACAGCCAATTAAAAAATTTAGTGGTAATCATTGATAGAAATCGCTTGTCCGTCACATCTAGAATTGAAAATGATGTGGTTTATTCTGGGTTGGAGTTAAAACTTGCATCATTTGGGTGGGATTTTTCAGAAGTTGATGGGCATAACTATCAAGCATTAATTGAAGTTTATAGAAAAGCCAAAAAATCTAGTAAGCCTTTTTTAATACTCGCAAACACGATTAAAGGTAAAGGGATTAGTTTCATGGAAAATAACCCTATATGGCATCATACGCGACCAACTGAAGTTCAATTACAGGCAGCAAAACAAGAGATAGAAAATAATCTGTGGTGGTAATTCTGTGGATATAGATTTAAGGGATTCATTCTTTCAAGAAATTTGTGATTTTGGTATGAAGGACTCAGATTTTGTTGTGATTACAGCGGATATGGACGTATTTGCTCTATCTGAGTTTAAAAAAAATTATCCTGAGAGATACCTAAATATTGGTGCAGCAGAACAGAATATGGTCAATCTAGCTGCTGGATTAGCCAGCGCTGGAAAAAAAGTATTGATTCTGGGCATACTTTCCTTTATTTCTACAAGAAGTTTTGAGCAGATAAAGTTGAATATTTGTGGTATGAATTTACCAGTAATTATTGTTGGTATTGGTCCAGGATTATCTTTTTCTTTTGATGGCCCAACACATCACGCTACTCATGATATCACGGTAATGAGGCAACTACCAGAATTAAGAATTTTTCATCCAAGTGATGCAAGTACCGCAAAATTTGTTGCAAAATCCGTCCTAGATTTTTCAGTACCAACTTATGTGCGCTTGGACAAAGGCAAATTTAAAAAATCAATATTAAGTGACATTCCAGTTGAAAATGGACTTGTGAAATTAAAATATAATCACAAAAAATTAATTATTTTTTCTGGTACTGTATTTACAGAATTAGATTTTATTTTACGTAAATTAAACAAAAGTAACGACGTGTATTCTATTGTCAATATTGTTCAAGTTGCCCCTCTACCAAATTTACTTATTGATCTATTGTCTGTTGCGGAAAAAATAATTATTATCGAGGAAAATTCAATTAGTGGAGGTATATTTAATTTAATTGCAGAAGTAATCACTCGTCGAAAATTTAAAGTCGAGGTTGAATATCTTTTACTACAACAAAAACATTTTTTTAACTACGGTTCTAGGAGTTGGCTAAGTGAAATAAGCAGAATGAATTCAAACTTTTTTCGACATTGACAATCTTTTTCATTGTGATATAGTCTTTATATAAATATATACTACGTATTAGTTGTGGGTTTAATGTGTCGATAATAGGTCAAGGAGTTTCGACTGGTATTCAATTTGTAGGAATTGGATCGAGAGAATTTTATGAGCGCTCAGATTGTATTGAATTTGGAGTTTCCCTTGGATTAACTTTTATCGATACTGCCGAAAATTACGGTAATGGAATTTCGGAAGAATTGATAGGTTTTGCAGTAAGAAATGTTCGAGAAACAGTTCAAATTGCTTCTAAATTTTCTCCTGAAAATAGTAGTTTTAAATCAGTGATCAAATCTGCAGAAAATACACTACGTAGATTAAAAACGGACTATCTTGATCTGTATCAATTCCATTGGCCAAATTATAATGTAGATATGAGCGAAACTCTGTCCGCACTGTTTAAATTAAAATCCGAAGGTAAAATTAAGGAAATTGGTGTTTCAAATTTTTCAAAAAAACAACTACAAAATTTGATTAAAATTGCTGGTGAACGGCAAATATTTAGCAATCAAGTTGAATATAATATTTTTGATAGATTTATAGAAGATCAAATATTACCTTATTGTATCGAAAAAAAATTAAAGATCATTGCATATAGCCCACTTGATAAAGGTAGAGTTCTTCCGGCTGGGCCTGAGTTTGACTCTTTAAAAATTATTGCAAATAAATATAATATTACGACTCAACAATTAGCCCTCTGTTGGGTAATTAATAATTCAAACCTAATTGCAATTCCTAGCACTACTTCAAAAGCACATTTAAAGGAAAATGCAGATTGTATGAATATTACTATTGAGCAAAATGACCTAGTAACTATTTCGAATTTTAATTGCCAACCCCAGTTTATACTTCCAAGCATAATTAATGTGAGCGAGTCCGGAGAGAACAATAAAAGTGTTTATAAAACTTTGGAACAAGCTAAACTCAATCGACAAAATTTTTGTCCAAGCCCAGTGACATTGTCGAAAGAGATTATTCAAGATGATATTATCAAACCTGTTAGATTAGTACGCTCAGTCCAATCTGATGGCCAAGTTAAATATGATCTAATTGAAGGTCGAGTTCGATATTGGGCCTGGGTGCTAGCTTTCGGTTATGATAGACCTATCCCAGCATACATTCGAAATTCTAAACAGTAGAAAGGCACGGAAATGTCAAAGTTTGATGAGAATCCATATTCGATAAAAACTTTTTCGAGCGGTGAGGAGGACAAACGTCGTGCTGATTTTGCTAAAGTATTCTCTGAAACCCCAATTCCGCAAGAGCAACTACTTTCAAATTTGGGACTATATTTGAGTTCAAAAAACTTATCACGTTTGCTGTTTATGAATTATTTATATGAAAAAATTATTGACGTGATGGGCGTTGTAATGGAATTTGGAACACACTGGGGCTCGAATTTAGCGCAATTTTCCGCGTTGCGTGGAATACATGAACCATTTAATCGGCATAGAAAAATAATTGGGTTTGACACGTTTGAAGGTTTTTTAAAGATTGATTCACAAGACGGGGACTCTGAGCTGATGAATATTGGTCATTTAAAACTTCCTAAAGATTACGCCTCATATCTCGAAAAAATTATGGAATTTCATGAAGCTGAGAATCCAATCAGTCACATTAAAAAATTTGAAATATGTAAGGGTGATGCCAAATTAGAACTTCCAAAATATTTAAAAAGAAATCCTGAAACTATAATTGCACTTGCCTATTTTGACTTCGATTTATATGAACCAACTAGAATTTGTTTAGATTTAATAAAAACTAGATTAGTCAAAGGTAGTATAATCGGATTTGACGAACTAAATGATCATGATTCCCCAGGCGAAACTACTGCGTTAATCGAAGTTTTTGGTCTTAATAAACTAAGATTGCAAAGGCTACCATTTACCTCACGAACTTCTTATTTCGTTGTTGAATAGGAGTTTAATATTTTTACTTTGCAAAAATTAATTCCTTATTTCGAGGGTAAAAAAGTTTTAATTACTGGTGGTACGGGATTAATTGGGCGCGAGGTTTGTCGACTTTTACTTGAACTTGGTGCACTAGTAAAGGTTGTCTCGCTTGATCAGGTAAGTCTAAATTCCGATACAAAAGTTGTTTATGGTGATTTGACAAATTTTGATTTTTGTTTGGAGCAAACCAATGGAATGGACTATGTTTTTCATTTAGCAGGGGTTAAAGGCTCTATTGAAATCACACGGTCCAAACCAGCGAGCTTCCTAGTTCCACTCTTAATGATTAATACAAATTTGCTCGAAGCTGCACGAAGAAATAAAGTTGATAAATTAGTTTATACCAGTTCAATTGGGGCATATTCTAGTTCTGAGATATTTATAGAAACTGAAAATAGAGAAGGCCCACCTCAAGATGAGTATCCCGGCTGGGGAAAGCGTATCGGAGAGTTACAAATTCAGGCTTATAGAAAGCAATATAACATTGATTGGGCCATTGTGAGACCTTGTAATGTTTATGGACCAGGAGATAACTTCGATCCAAATAATGCAATGGTGATTCCTAGCTTAATGATGCGGATTGCAAGGGGAGAGAGACCATTGAGGGTATGGGGAAATGGACTAGCAGTGAGAGATTTTGCTTTTAGTACTGACGTAGCTATTGGAGTAATTCAAGCCTTGCACTTCGGTACCAGAGGTGACTTTGTAAATTTAGGTAGCGGCATTGGCCATTCTATACAGACTTTAGTAGAAACGATGCGCGAATTTATTGAATTTGAATATGAGTTTGATGTCTTAAAACCTAATGGTTTTCCAAAAAGAGTTATGGATATATCAAGAGCCAAGGAATGGATCGAATACGACCCGACAACTTCCTTACGAAGTGGACTTGAGCTCACTTGGAAATGGTTCATCGAAAATAAACAAGAATACCTTAAAAAAGTCAATTATTTTTTATAGTAATTAATTTATACGCTATGCTCAACTCATAATGACAACTGCATTTATAACTGGAATAACTGGTATGGTAGGGTCGCACCTAGTCGACTATTTGTATGTAAATACTGACTGGAATATTCATGGTTTAATTCGTTGGCGAAGCTCATTAGAAAATCTTAGTCATCATGTGGTAGACATCAACTCAAAAAATAGGTTCAAATTGTTTTATGGTGATTTAAGAGATTCTTTCTCAATAGAGGAGGCTATTAAATCAAGTAAGCCAAATTACATATTCCACTTGGCGGCACAAAGTTTTCCCAAAACAAGCTTCATATCCCCTATGGATACACTCGAAACAAATATTAATGGCACATTTAGTGTTTTAGAATCTGCCAAAAAATATGTACCAGAAGCTATTGTTCATGTCTGTTCTTCGTCTGAAATATTTGGTAGAGTTCAACGACATCAACTGCCAATCAGCGAAGATTGTACTTTTCATCCTGCTTCACCATATGCTATATCGAAGGTTGGTACGGATTTAGCTGGTCGTTTTTACGCAGAAGCTTATGGATCTAAAATTTTGATTACTAGAATGTTTACTCACACTGGGCCTAGAAGAGGGGATGTTTTTGCAGAATCTTCTTTCGCAAAGCAGATTGCACTGGCCGAATCAAATTACATTGAACCAATTATTAAAGTAGGAAATTTAAAAAGTTTGAGAACTATTGCAGATGTTCGCGATGCAGTCGATGCATATTATACCTTGGTCACAGTGAATCCTATATGGGGAGAATACTACAATATAGGTGGAAATCGCACCTTGACTGTAGGAGAAATTTTAGAATATTTAATCTCAATATCAAAATTGCAGAAAGGTATTCAATTAGTTGAAGAATTAGAGCGACTTCGTCCAATAGATGCTGATTTACAAATACCAGATATTTCAAAATTTACTCAGCACACAGGGTGGACTCCAAAATATTCGTTCGAAACGACGATGCAAGATTTACTTGAATATTGGCGATCAAGGGTCGCTTCTTATGGAAATACTTTTTTAAGGAGATAGTGAAATTAAGAATAAATTGATCAATAAAATTCTCGAAGTACGCGATAGTAATCTCACGGGAGTAAAGCAAATATATCCATCGACAGACTTTCAGGACCATCGTGGTCAATATGTTGAACTTTACAATAAAGAAATTTTTCATAAAGCTGGTATAAAGCTTGAATTTATACAAGATGACATTTCCATTTCAAAAAGAAACGTGTTGCGTGGAATACATGGAGACAATGAAACCTGGAAATTAATATCATGTCTGTATGGGTCAATTTACTTTGTAGTTGTAAATAATGATCCAAATAGTGAACAATACTTGAACTGGCAAACTTTTAATTTATCAGAAAAAAATCGTCATATGATTCTTGTTCCCCCAAAATTTGGTAATGGACATTTAGTTACGTCAGAAAAGGCCGTTTTTTTCTATAAACAAACAACAAATTACGATATATCAAAACAGTTTACTTTGAAGTGGAATGACAATAGACTGTCTATTGAGTGGCCCATATCAAATCCAATTTTATCAGTTAGAGATTCTAATTGAGTACTTTAAATAACTTTTACAATGGCGAAAAAATACTAGTAGCCGGTGGAGCTGGATTTATTGGGTCACACCTAGTAGATAAGCTAGTAGAAATGGGCGCACAAGTCACAGCCACTATTTTTAAAAAACAGCCGTTTGTACCTAATCCAAAAGCAAAATACTTTAAAATAAATTTAGAAAATTCTGATGATTGCGAACTGCTAACACATGATAAAAAATATATCTTTATGTGTGCCGCAAATAGTTCTGGCGCTAAAGTGATCGAAAGTAGCCCGCTCACTCATCTAGCAAACAATATTATAATCAATTCACAACTTTTGCGGGCTGCTTATAACTCAAATGTAGAAAAATTTTGTTTTATAAGCAGTAGCACTGTCTATCCAAATGTCTCTTATCCGGTGAGTGAAAAAGACTCTTCTTACCAATTTTATGAAAAATATTATGTAGTTGGTTGGATGAAAAAATTCTCAGAGTTAATGTGTGAAATGTATTCAAAAATGGGAGAGCATAAAATGAAAACTTTAATAATTAGACCGGCAAATTTGTATGGACCTCGAGATAAATTCAGTGAAATTGATTCAAAAGTAATTCCATCACTTATTAGAAAAGGGTTACAAAAATATAATCCATTTGAAGTTTGGGGAGATGGTAAAGATTTAAAAGATTTTCTATATATAGATGACTTTATAGACGGGTTGGTGCACATATTCTCTAATTACCATCCAGATAATCATATTGCTTATAATATTGCATCGGGAAAATCTATTACAATTAACGAGGTGCTAGAAATAATATTAAGGCTTTGCAATTTTGAGAGCGCAACTATTGAATATAAATTAGATAAACCGACAATGATTCCAATTAGGCGAATTAATGTGAGTAAAATTCAAAATAGAATAGATTGGGTTCCAGAAACAACTCTTGAGGATGGACTAAAAAAGACTATCAACTGGTATTCAGATATTTTGAAAATTAATTCAAGGAATTAATTATATGATCATAAGCAAAACACCCCTAAGAATATCCTTTTTTGGTGGCGGGACTGATTATCCTATTTGGTACAATGAGAAAGGTGGAACGGTTATTAGTTCTACTATTGATAAATACAATTATATTACGGTAAGACATTTATCCAATTTTTTTGACTATAATTATAGGGTACGGTATTTTCGAACTGAAGTGACCCAGTCAATAAATGATATAAAGCACCCTGTGGTGCGCGAGTGTGCACTCTTTTTAGGTATCGATAAGCACTTTGAATTAGTGCATACTTCCGATATTCCAGCAAGATCGGGACTTGGGTCAAGCTCTTCGTTTTCGGTCGGCGTATTACATGCTTTTAATTATTTTAAAAATGTTTTTCCAACAAAACAAGAGTTAGCTGCAAACGCGATTCACATTGAGCAAAATATAATTAAAGAATCAGTTGGCTCGCAGGATCAAGTTGCAGCAGCCTTCGGAGGATTTAATAAGATTAGTTTTTCTGGTGGCAATAATTTTCAAGTTGAACCTCTCAACTTAAAAAACGAAATTCGAAGTGAGCTTCAAAATAACCTTTTACTTTGTTTTACTGGATTCGCTCGCACTGCCTCAGAGATCGCGGTAAATCAAATTAGGGATACTCCAAAAAGAATTAAAGAACTGAATGATATGGAATCACTAACTAAGGAAGCACTAGCCCTACTAAATGGTGGTAGCCTTAATGAGTTTGGAAAATTATTGAGCATTCAATGGAAAATTAAAAAAAGTTTAAATTCAAAAATTTCAAATCCTGAAATTGATCAAATCTATGAATCAGGATTAAAAAATGGAGCGTTAGGAGGTAAATTGTTAGGAGCGGGGGGGGGAGGATTTATAGTTTTCTATGCTCCCCGGCATTCTCACAACAGAATAAAAAAGGCTTTAAATGATAAATTATTTATCCCATTTAATTTTGAAGATAGAGGAACACAAATTATTTATAACGAAGAGAGGTGATTAATAGTGTTAAATTTAGAGGAAAACATTAGAAATTTAAATGAGCTAAGTAAAAATTTAAAATTGTTAGCTGATATTGATTCAGCAGCAGATTTAATTTGCGATTCATTACAAAAAAATAAACCTTTATTGATTTTTGGAAATGGCGGATCCGCAGCTGATGCTATGCATATGTCAGGAGAATTAGTAGGGAATTTTTTTATAGAAAGAGAGCCACTTAACGTCATTTGTTTGAATACTAATACGGTAGTAATGTCTGCGTGGTCGAATGATTACAACTATGAAACTGTTTTTGCAAGACAAGTAGAGGCACATGGTTTAGATGGAGGAATATGTATAGGGTTTAGTACAAGTGGTAACGCAAGTTCTGTCGTAAAAGGATTAATTCACGCTAAGAAAATTAAAATGCAAACAATTGGATTTACTGGGAATAGCGGTGGAAAACTCAAAAATATTGTAGACATTCTTATAAATGTACCTGCTTCTAGTACGCCAAAAATTCAAGAATTACACCTGCCAATATATCATTACATTTGTCAAAAAGTGGAGGCATCTTTTAAAAATGAAAATTGAATTTTGATTATTCATTTTGTCCGTCATTGTGAAACTAAATGGAATATTGACGGAAAGTACTCAGGGCATCTAGACTCACCTATATCAAAAATCGGTAAATCTCAAACAAAGCAGTTGGCAAAATATTTTCGTCTAATGACTGATGTAGATATCATAAGTTCAGATTTAGGACGTGCAAAATTTACAGCAGAAGCAATATCTAGAATGAATGGTGCTACTGTAATGCTTGAACCACGGCTGAGGGAAATAGATTTTGGAATTCTTTCAGGTTTAACAGAAGAGCAAATAATTGAAATTAACCCAACTATTTGGAAATCCTATAAAATGGACCCTTATAATACACAATTTCCAAAGGGGGAAAGTGGAGCTCAGGCATTAACAAGGGCAATAGACTTGATTTCTGAATTATCACTTAACACTTTTCGTAAGAATAAAATATTGGTGACTCATGGTTCAATTCTTAGACTAATTTTAGGCTCAGTGCTCGGAATTAATAATAGTGACTTTCGTAATAAATTTTTACCTGTCGAGAATGGATCTATCACCACTTGTGTTTTTAATGAAAAACTTCATAAGAATTTTGTTTTTAATTCAGGTAAATTACTCACTTACAATAAGTGTATTTAAACTTATTTTATTACTTCAAAATTCAGCCTATAAGTCTACGTTGATCCGATTATTTTGTTGAAATGTAAATAACCTGATTTAGCAATCTGGTTTAGGATTGTGTCATCAGGGAGCACAAAAGCTTGACTTAAAATTAGATTTAAATCTAAATAATGTAAATTTTGAATAAATCCTAATTTATTTAATACCGGGTTAGAATTTGTGATAACCACTGCTCCTGAGCAAAAACCCTCCCATACTCGATGAGTAACGTAGGTTGAAGGAACTCTATTTCTTAATTTACCCAATTTCTCTAGCATCATTTTTTTAATTAGTGAAGTATTTATATTTAATTTTGCACCCTTAGTAAGTTGGCAATATTCATCCCAATTTAAGGAACCATCAGTGCCCCGAACTTCATAACCCTGGATAATTAAAGCAGCTGAGTAATTTAAATAAAGACGCTGACGTTCAGGATCCCCTGAGATCGAAAATAACGCTAAATTATTTTTCTCTTCCCATTTTACATCTTTTCTAAAATACAAAATATTCTTTTTGTTGATCGTCCAGATATGTGGTCCACTAGGAAAAATCAAACCAAATTCAATTGCCTCCTGTTCAGTACTTGTTTGTAGAATAAGTGATCCACCGCAGACGGCGACCAATATACAGGCAGATATAGATGTTTTAAGTAAGAATGCATCATGCATCATGACCCATACAGGCTTATTTGTTTTTCGAATTTTTAATGCCAGAACGATGATTGGAAAGTATAATTTTAGATGGTGGTTTTTATGCTTAAAATAATTACTACTCACGACGATTATATCTTCATGATTAAAATTAAATTTTGACGTTACTTTTACATTAGTAAACTTTTGTGTTTCAACCAACCAATCTTCTGCTGACTTTGAAAGATTCAAACCTTGGTATAGTTTTGTGGATTTTTTTTCGACTAAAAGTATAGCAGTTCGATATTTACTTGGTGATGGCGGTACAAAAATACTGAATTTTGAAAATTGCTTACAAATGTTTGAAATGACTGGCCAACAAATTGGAAGTACCCTATAAATGATTACGCCTGAAGTTTTATTTTTTAATATTTTGAAAGAAATCTTTCTTATTTTATTCAGATATTCCAGCCCTTCGACTTAATCTGGAAGGATTTAATACTATTAAGGTCCTTGGTTGCAATTTAACCCAACCCCTTATTGCAAACTCTGCCAATGCTTTATTAACAGTCTCTCTAGATGCACCAACCAATTGAGCAAGCTCTTCTTGAGTTAATTCATGATTTACATGCAGCCCATCATCTTTTTTAGTACCAAATCTTTCACCCAACTCAATAATTGCCTTAGCAACTCTTCCAGGCACATCTGCAAAAACTAAATCACTAAGCACATCATTTGCCTTACGCAATCTTTGAGCCAACCTGCCAAGTAGTTGCAGAGAAACTTGTGGATGCTCTTTAACCCAACCTATAACTTGATCATTTGCTAAGGCTAATAACTTAGAGTCAACAACAGCAGTTGCGGTAGCTGTTCTTGGTCCTGGGTCAAAGAGTGATAACTCACCAAACATATCCCCAGGTCCTAAAATTGAAAGTAAATTCTCACGCCCATCATTTGAGGTTGTTCCTAATTTTAATTTGCCATCTACTACTACAAATAAACGATCGCCAGCATCACCCTCTTTAAATAAAGTTTGACCGCGGCTTAACTTGACCCCACTCATTGAGGCGCGAAGGGAGGCAGCAGAGGCATCATCCAATGCGGTAAACAATGGTGCTTTACGCACTGCATCTTCTTCGTTCTTTAAGGCCATAGGGACAGGATACAACTACAAACTGTGATGCACCAATATAGGCATTAAGCGGATAATTTTAAGTGTCAAACCCTAATCCAAGGCGATCTAGAAGTTTAAGCCAAAGATTTCGCTTACCATTATTTGAATCTGCCCGATTTATTGACCATTGAGTCAGGCGAATAAATAAAAATCTAAATGGTTCAGGTGGAAATGGAATTGGTTTGTGTTTTACCATCTTTAATTCAGTTGCTTCACTTTCAATTCCATCTAGTAAATCCAGCATGGTGGAGGCACCAAATCTTGTTGAGGCAACTCCTAAACCGGTATAGCCAAGAACATAAGCAACTTTGTTGTCAAAATCTGTGCCCCAAAATGGTGAAAATCTTGAGCAGGTATCAATCGCACCACCCCAACCATGAGTGAATTTAATTCCAGCTAATTGTGGAAAAGTTTTAAAGAAGTTAGTGGCAAGTTTTGCATAAGTTTCTGGTCTTGCCTCATACTCTTGTCTAACCTTTCCTTGAAAATTGTAAATTGCATCATATCCACCCCATAGAATTTCATTCTCTTTTGTTAACCGGTAGTAGTGGAATTGATACCCAGTATCGGATAATCCCTCTCGACCTTTCCAACCAATACTTTCTAACTGCTCGTTAGTTAGAGGCTGTGTGACAAGTTGAAAGTCATAAACTGCAATTACATACTTTCTAGCACTCTTGACCAATGGGGAGTAGATATTTGTTGCAAGTGCAACCTTCTTAGCTCTTACTTGTCCATATGCTGTCTTTAATACAACATGAGAATCTTCATCAATTAACTCCTCAACCTTTGAGTTTTCATAGATCTTAACGCCAAGGGATAGACATACTTTCTCTAATCCCCAAACTAATCTAGCTGGATCAACTAACGCAGTTCCATCAGCGTCATAAAGTGCACCTTCATATAGTGGTGAATTAACTCTTGCTCTGATCTGCTCTTTACTTAACACCTCAACAT
>Ga0214923_10003212_pt1 | contig 20702 bp, 13 predicted proteins | sample LL1510_MetaG_FD_177993 | JGI IMG/M metagenome (GOLD analysis project Ga0214923, IMG submission 177993) | Freshwater microbial communities from Lake Lanier, Atlanta, Georgia, United States - LL-1510 | ecosystem: Environmental > Aquatic > Freshwater > Lake | place: USA: Georgia | collected...
ATGTCAAGTTTTTCATATACTTTTAATAATATGGGTAGAATTGGTTTAGATGCTACTGATTTAACACAACGTAATATGCATAATACCCGTTTTTCTAACTATATGCTTTCAGAATTCTTTAGCGATAAAACAACTAATAGTCAAGTCAAATTCGCTACACAACAACCTACTATGATGGTAAGTGGAACAGGTATTGCTAGTTCAGTCATTGATGTTAATTCAATGTTAACATTAAAAACTGAACAAGAAAGACCTTTAGAAAAACTTATGTTACATCCTAGACCATTTTTAACAGTTCCTTATTTAGGAAGAGGTAGTTGTGACCCTACTTTAGAAAGTCAACTACAACAAGGTGAAATTGTTAGTGATAAAAAAAGTGTTTCTACTATTATGGAACAATCATTTAGTAATTATGTTATGTATCCTACTGATACAAATATGGAAGAACGTGTAAAAAATCCTGCTTACACTGTTGAAGAAGCCGCTTTAAATGGTTGGGTTCGTGGAGGACAAAGTTCTCGTAATTATTTAGAAAAATAATTTACTTATTTTTTAATAATATATTCTTATTATATATATTGTTAAATATGGATAGTGATAATAGTAAGCAAGATGAAATTTTAGAACTTTTAAATAAACTTAATGATAAAATCGATAATATTGAAGAAAAAGTAGAAAATATTACATCTGGTGATGGTCATGATGTTGAGATTGAAGGTAATGATAGTGATGTTGCGATTGAGGGTAATGATAGTGATGTTAGTAATGATATTGTTGTTGGTGATGTTAGTAATGATATTGTTGTTGGTAATGAAGAACTTGAAAACAATGAAAGTTCACTTTTTGATGAAGACGGCGAAAATATGGATAATTCACTACTTGAAAATAACGAACTTGAAAACAATGAAAGTTCACTTTTTGATGAAGAACTTGGAAACAAGGAAAGTTCACTTTTTGATGAAGAACTTGGAAACAAGGAAAGTTCACCTTTTGTTGAGAACGGCCAAGAAATGGATAATTCACTGCTTGAAGAAGAAGACACTAAAGAAATGGATAATTCACTGCTTGAAGAAGAAGACACTAAAGAAAATACTGGAGGTAAACGTAATCGTCACCGTTCAATGAAAAGACGTGGAAAACACACCAAACGTCAACATAAAAAAGGCGGTCGTCGCACTCGTAAACCAAAAGGTGGTAGAAGTAGAAAATCAAGAAGAAATTCCAGAAGAAAATGAGGAGGTCCACCAAGTATTGCTATTGGTGATGAATAAAATAATCGGAATGACGTTATCATTTTAACCGAAAAAGATTATAATAATATTTATAAAATAACATAAATATTATTTACCCTATATAACAATGAGTCTATATAACAATTATAACATAAATAAAGATGTATATTATACCAATAATAAAGAATATAGACAATGTATGCGAGAACTTTTCAATATGAAATGTGTAATTCAACCAGACATGGAAGGGATAGATGAAGAAACTATTGACGAATTAACATATGATGAACAAACTATGTCGGTTATAATGGATGAAATATACAATGCTACTAAAAACAACGATATTTTTAACGAATTATACGATTTAGCAGCAGCTCGCATGTTCTCTACCGATAGAACAATTGGACAAGCTGTTTTATTATCATATGATTATTTATGTTTTTTTCATAATTGTTTAGCCAGTTTTTTAAAAGGCGAATTTGATAACAAAAATGAATATTATTTATTATTGAAAATGAAACTAACATAAAATTATTATATAATATATTATATATTATATTGTATAATGGCATCTACAAGAAATAAAAACACACCTGGTAATTATAGTGCTGAACAATGGTCATTAGGTGAACAAATAAATTATAATACTTATCAATCCTATGGTGTACCTCAAAGTACATATTTTGCTGGAGATGGGTTATTACATGGACGTGTTGCTTCCGAACAATTATCCAATAATTCATGCGATATTGAATCCAATTTATTTGGTATTGGTTCTACTAATTTGGTAAATCCAATGCCTCCTGTTGTTCCTGAAATAAAACCTCTTCAATCATTAGCAGTTATGGATAAAACTCCTTTGATTATTCCTGGGGATTTAGTTGTTCAAGGAGAACAACGATATTTTCGGGGTTCTCCAGTTAGTAATAATACTATTGTTAGAAAATTGTTGAACTAGTTGTTATATATTTTATTTGTATAATTATGAGAATTTTTACGATTTTTGAACGAATTATTTTTCTTTGGAGTTTTAACTTTTTTAATCTCACTTGCTAATACAACAAGTTCTTCATGCTCTTCGTGCTCTTCCTGTTTTTTCAGAGTTTGTTCTGTTTCTTCTTCTTTATCAGAATCTTGTGATTGTTCTTCATTTTCAGGTTTATCATCTTCTGTAAATTCTTTTATCTTTATTTCCCGTTCTTCTTGTTTCTCTATATTCATATTAATTTTTTCTTGTTTAAATAAATCGTTCAATATAGATGAAAAATCCATATTGAGTTCTTGTTTCGGTGGTAATTCTTTACATTGTGTAAATTCTACTTGTATATGTTCTTTCAATAATTCAAAATTTCCATTGGATAAAATTTCTAATGGGATTTTTACATTCGCAAAAGCATATTTTTTCATTAATTAAATATTATTCATAAAGTAATATTTAATATTTTTATTCACAAATTGTTTATACTATTTCTATCCAGATATAAATGGTATTTCTCCTTCTTCTTCTATTTCCTCCTTCCCATTATTTTTTAATTCTTCTATTTCACGAAGTTTATTAGAATGTAATGTTTTGATTATTCCTATTTTTTCTCTATATTGTTCTCTTATTTTTTTATTTTCTTCAATCAAAGCATCAAGCACATTATCTTCATTACTTTTAGATACTATTTTATTGGTGTCTTTATCAAAATATAAACATTCATTATCTATTTTTCCAATTAAATTATCACTTCCAGGACAATCTGTTTTTGATTTAATACCTTGGAGAATATCTTTCATTTTTGCTATTTCAGGAAAAAATACATCTAATTTGTTAATGTCGTCTTGTAAATTTGGTATAAAGTCAGTTATTTTTTTTATAACATTCAATAATTGTTTATCCTTATTTTTTACTTCGTCTTTCATATTTTCTATTTCGTTTTTCATATTATTTATTTCATCTATTTTTTCATCCATTTGTTTATTAAACAATTCTTCCTTATTATTCATAGTATTCGTTATATACCTTATTTTTTCAATATATTCTTGTTCGTTTGTATTATATATTTCTATATTATTTTTTATTATTTTTTGTAAATTATCTATTCTGTTGTTATTAACTACTATATTTTGTTTATATCCTTCAATTTGTTCTTGTAAATCCTTGTTTTTTCTGGTTAATTCATTTGATAAATTAACATTATTACTAAAATTGGTAGCAATTTCTTGTAATATTTTTTCTTTTTCTGCTATTTGATTTTTTAAAATATTCATTTGTTTGTCTTTTTCTTGTATATTTTTTGTATTATCATCAGTTAATATTTTAATTCTATTCTCCAACTCTGTTATTTTATCTTCACCAATTTTTTTTTGTTTTTCTCGTTCTTCAATTGTTTTATTTAAATCTTTAATTGTATTTATATTATCTGTTTTTTGTGTTTCCAATTCTTTAATATTTTCTTTATTTTTTTCAATAATTTTTTCATTTTCTGTTATATTATTTTGTAAACCTTTTATTTCGTCCTCATTTTTCTTTAATATGTTGTTACAAGATGTTACTGCTGTATTAATTGTTTCTATTTTTGAGTTCAAATCATTCAATTTATTATTATATTCTTCCTTTAATTTTTCTATTTCAGCGTTTTTCTTTTCATTTATTTCAGAAATATTGTCCTTTAAAAATTTATCAAAAAATATATATTCACTATTGAACTTTCTAAAAATAGAAGATAATTTAGTTTGAATATTTTTTTCTTCTTCTATTTTATTATCACTTTTAATCTCTTGTGATTGCGATATTGGTTCAACTTCATCTTCTTTTTTATCGTTTTCTTTTATAGCATTTTCTATATTTGATTCTGGTTTTGGTTGACTTACTATATCAACCGCTGTCTCTACTAATGCTTTATTATTATCCTCATTTTTATCATCATCTATTACAATTGGTTCAGGTTCAACTATTGGTGTTGGTTTTGATTGACTTACTATATCAACCGCTGTCTCTACTAATGCTTTAATATTATTATCATCTTTTTTATTATGTCTTATAATTGGTTCAATTTGTTGTTGTGATTGTTCTGGTAGGGATTTTGATTGACTTATTATATCAATCGCCGTGCTTAATAATGCTTTTGTATTATCTTTCTGTCTATCTTTATTCATTTGAATTAATTTTTTTATTATTTCTTTGAATTTATTTTTTATATCTTTAAATTTTTCTTGATTTTCAGCAATATATTGTTTATTTTTTGATATTATATTATTATGAGTTATTATATCAAGTGCGGTTTCTACTATTTTTGAAATATTTGTTTCTTCTGACGCTTGTTTTTGGGATTTTGATAAATCAAGTAATTCATTCATAACATTATTGTATGTTCCTTTCATGTTTTCTTTCAATAATTTTTCATCTTCTATTTTCTTTAAAGCATTTAATGAACCAATTAGTAAACTATTAAATTGTCCATCGGTTAAAGGGTCTTTTTTTTCTCCCAATTCACTAATAATATCATTTATTTCTTTTGTTTCATTTGAAAATTTAAAACTTTTTAATTTCTTTTGATTTTCTTTAATAACTTCTATAGCAGTTTCTACTAAAGTTGATAAATTATTATTTTTGTTTTCACCTTGTTGTAATATTTTTAATAAATATTCTATTTTTTTTTTAATCAAAACATCCATCTTATATATGATAAATATATTTATTTTGCGCGTTTCTTTTTGTATTTCTCTTTTGTTTATATGTACGATGTTTTTTGGTATATTTCTTTTTCATACCACCATCAAATCCTTCATATAATTGTTTCATTACATTGTTTCTGTTAAATCTATCTATTAAAATTGTTTGTTTTTCTTTTATATTTTGAGAACTACATATTGTTTTTATTGTATTGAATTTTGATATTTGGTCTAAAAATTCCAGAATTCCAATTGCTGATACTGCGTTACTCTTATCTATCATGTCAATAAATTCTTTAATGTAAAATTTGTATAATTGATTGTAGGTTTTTTTATCAATATTATTTTTACTTTTTTCAAAATAACTTTTTACCTGATTAAACAATTCAAATATGGATTTTTGTTTACTAATATTACTTTTGATTGTTGTTAAATCACCTACTTTATCTTTGAAAACATTTGATATCATATCTATAATTCTGGTAGCTTCTTTTATAAATTCATCTTGTATAGAAGTCTTATTTATTATATCTTCATAATAAAATAATAATTTTAATTTATTTATATCTAAGTAAGGTGTAGGCGGTGGGTTATTTGCCCCTCTTGATATATTGAAAACACAAAAAATACTTATTATTATATCTTCATACATTTTATGTGGGGTTTCATAACCTTTTATCTCTTTTAATTCATTGTATATTTCGTCAAATAATACTGAACCTGTTTTGTCTTGTTCTATTGATTTATCATTTGATACATCAAAACTAAAACAATTACTGTGTTGTGGACAATAATTTTTAAAACAAATATCTATGAAATTCGGTGTAATATTAATAGAATTCTTATTTTTTTCAAATAATATTTTCTTTATTACTTCTCTTACTTTTTCCAATGAATTGTTTATAAAATACCCTTCTTCTCTACGATTTTCACAAATTACATTAGAGTTCTCTTGGCGACATTTTGTTTCCAATTCCAAATCTTTTACCAATTCTAATAAATTATCAAATTTACCGTATTTTTTAAAAATATTTTCTTTCAAAATATTAAATTCATCCATTGTTAAATTATAATTTTTAAAAATATTTATTAAACTTTCAACGCTTTTGTACTGCTGTCTAATATTATTTATTATTTTATCTACATCTGGTTTATATGCTCTTTCAAAAATGCCATCAATTCGTCCACGAAAAGCAGCATCTTTAAATGGTAAATCTTTTATTGGTGTTATTTTATTTTCTTTTAATATTTTGTTAATATCAATAGTAAATTTTTTAATAATATTATTATTGGATGTAGTATTTGTTAAACCATGTTGGTCACTTGCTTTTAATCGCGATGACTTATTTTGTGAATCCGTTTTGCTCAATAATGTATTTAATTGTTGTTCTATTTTTTGTATAACTTGTTCTGTATCTGTTCCGTTATTGGAAATTATATTTGAATACAATTCTAATTCTTTTTTAAATTGTTCTGGATTTATGTCATTATTTTCTTTCAAATATTCAGAAATAACATTGAACGCAATTTTCAAATTTTTATTATTATTAACTTCATAAAATTTTATCATATCTTCTGGTAATTGCCATTCTTGTCTTATTATTGGATTTTCAAAATCATAAATAGGGTCTTTCACTTCTATTTTTGGTATACATTGTTGTGAAATCGCGCCGCCACTTTGTTCGCTACTTTCTATAACACCTAATGGATCCGGATTACCTTTATATGCTTCTGTACTATAATATGGAACATAGATTTCATTTCCTTGGGCGTCTTTAACATTATCTCGTTTTACACTCAAAAATGCGTTTATTGTATTTGGATTTTCACAAGCAAACTTGTTCTCTACACCCGCAAAATCTCCTATTATAATATTTCCTATTTTTTCTTTACCTATTAATTTGACAAAAACCAATGTATGACTACGAGAACTATTTGGATTATTGGTGGTTGCTTTTACAAATCTATCTGTATCAATCAAATGGATAATGACTTCCCCTAATTTAGTTCCTTCTTTAAAAACTGTTTCTTTTTCTATATCATTTCTTTCTTTGTTTATCATACGATATTGATGGTGTGTAGAATGTATGTATTTTTCACTTAACACAAAGTTTCCGTTCTCAAAATTGAAATTTATGGTTTTACCTTCTTCATTTGGCACATTTACTATTTCAGGGTTCTCAACACTTCCTATTCCAGTTGTATGATAAAATTCTTTACATTTCAATTCTATTTCACCGAAAATACCTTCACTACCTAATTGATTACATAGATTGATTAATATACCATTTTCTTGGTTTTTTTTGAAATATATTAGTGACGAAGTTTTACCTGCTCCACTAGCACCATACCCTATCATAAATATAGGTTTATTTTCTTTTATTTTATCTTTAATAACTATCATTTGTTGTGCGATTTCTTCATTTTTTACATCAGGTTTGAAAATATATGAAAATGGACCGAATAAATATCCATAACTGTATTTTTGAATAGCAATAGTATTTAATTCATTGTTTAAAATATAATTTTGCGTTTTGCTTGCTAATTCTTTAATTTCTGGCGTTAAAACAAATTCGTCGTCTTCTTTTTTATAATATGGTATGTTATCATCCATATAATCAACCATTATTTTGTTTGGTATTCCATTCTCATTGATAGATATTTTAAATCTATTGTTGTATTTTTCGTTACCATCTTCATCATTTCGTAATTTTAAATAAGTAATTATGTTATTATTATTCATTTTTTCAATGTATTGGTCTATTTTATTACGAAATTCTTCATTATCTGGTAATTCTAATAAAGGGAAATATGTATTAACTATTGTATTTAATAAAACATATTGTGATGTTATATATGTCAATAGGGTTTCGTATAAATTGTATTTGTAATTATTATCGGTTTTATTCACAATATCGTTTTTTAATAAATTAGTTAATAAATTTATAAATTCTGATATATAAACCATTAAAAATGGATGTGTTTTTGCTTCTTCTTCTGTTATATTTAATAATTGTTTAAAGTTCTCATTATATAATTTATATTTATCTGATACTTGTTGATAATTTAATCCTTTATTATTTTCATAAAAAAATTTATCTGTTAAGTTGGTATTTTTGAATGAAGACATATTTACAAACATAAATGATAATAGATTTTCATACATGTTCTCTAAAAACTCTTTACTAACTCTATTTTTATTAACTCCTGTTGTTTTACCATCATATAATGGAGTTTCATAATTTAATATCAGTTGTTTATAATCATCACATTTTAATGATGTCAATTTATAAAATATTGGTCTATAAATAATATACTGAACTATTCCTATGTATAATTCTATACATTTTTTCATTATTGCGTCTTGTTGTTCGTTTCCAGCACCACCAGTTATTTCGTTATTATGTTTAATTAATTGAGCTTTTAATGCTTCAAAATTTGAGATAATATTTGGAATTTGTTTCGTTAATCTATCTGTTAGTTTGCTTTGCGTGTTAGTAATTACAGATATGGTATTTGTAGGGGTTATTTCTCTTGTATCTATTATCGCTTTTGGTGTCAATTCTGATTTCAAGTTCTCTATTTGTTGTTGTAACGTTAACGGTTTTATATTTTCTTCTGATGCTTTTAATTTCTGTATTTGTTTTTCCATTTCTTTTATTTCAATATCCATTTTTAGTTTTTCTTGGGCGAGTATTCTATTTCTTTCATTTTCATCAGTAGTATGTTTTATTTTATTGTTAACCAATTCTGTGGTGCTTTCTAATATTTGTTCTAAACTGTTAACTTCTTCTTGTTTATTCTTTATTTTTTCTTGTAATTCGTTATCTTCTTGTGTTACTGTTTGCAAATTGTTATCTGTCTTGGTAGTTAATAAATGTTGTATTTCTTTTTCTAATTCTTCTAATTTTTCTTTTCCAAGAACATTATTTATTATATTTTTTGTTTCTTCTTCTTTTTCGTCTATTTTGTTCTCTATTGTTGTTTTTTCATTATCCAATTCTGTTTTTTCTTCTAATTTTTGTTTGAAATCTTGTATTGAAGCATCTATTTTTGAAATATTGGTGTTTAATTCCTTTATTTGGTCTAATATATCTGCTTCTGTATCTGTGGTTGTATTTGCTTCTGTATATGTGGTTGTATTTGTATCTGTTTCTTGGATTGGTTCAGGGATTACTAAATCGGGTATTGGTTCAATATCATCTATTTTTTTTTCAAGGTTCTCTTGTTCATCTTCTAATTCTTCTATTTCTTCTGTATTATCAGTTATTTTTTTTAAGACATTAATAAAATCCTTTATTTCTTCTATGTTAATATTTTGTAAAAATGGTATTTCTGATGTAATTGTTTTGTCATTATAACTTATAGCACCTGTTGTATAATATCCATTTGTATATTCTTGATTTACAAATAAATGGAATTCTCCATTGTATATTTCACTATCAAAATCATTTTTTGCTATTGTTAATTTTGTTTCAAAATCGGTTTCATCATTGGAATTATCGTCTATATTTGTTATTTTATCTATTCCTGTTATAGATTTATTTTCATTTGATAAAGAGTTTTCTATTTCATTATTTAAAAAAAATATTGTTCTAACATATGGAATATCCTTTTTTACAGTTATACCGAATATTTTATTTGACATCTATTTACTAAATACATAGAAATTATATCAATTTATACTACGATAATAAATTGATATTTTACCTAAATTATCGTCTTGTTCTATTTTTCTTATTTTTTCTTCCTTTTTTAGTCATAACGAAACGAACCTTTTTTGATTTCTTTTTTCCTGCTTTTGTTCGTTTCTTTGTTCTATTTTTTTTACCACCTTCTGTACCTTCTGTACCTTCTGTAATTAGATTTCCATTTCCAATAGCATGTCCATCTCCATTTCCAATAGCATTTTCATCTCCATTTCCAACAGCATTTTCATCTCCATTTCCAACAGCATTTTCATCTCCATTTCCAACAGCATTTTCATCTCCATTTCCAACAGCATCAAGACAAACACTTTTTATATTATTTAAATTTTGTTGCGTTTCTTTCGCAGCAATACAATCCGGATTTTTATCTTGACTAACCTTTAATGAATAATCGCGGTATTCTTTTTTATCAACATTTTTACAATCAGTTTCTTTATTAACTTGTTTAAAATCTTTTTTTATAAGTTCTTTAAATCGTTCTTCTATAGCTTTTTTAGTTGTTGTAAATTCGTCACTACATCCTTCTACATTTTTATTACTTTCAGTTTCACCAGAATTAACTTTTTCAAAATCTGTTATAATTATATTAAATATTTCATCATACAATCCTGCTCTACTATTTTCACCAAATATATTTTTTAAATCTTGATTTACAGTAAATACATTATTTTCAAATTCGTCTTTTATTGTATTTACAATTTCATATTTATTTTCAATTAAAGTATTGGGTTCATATACAATTAAAGCACTTTCGCTTGTTCCAGTACTATTACCATTTTTGGATAAGTTTTTAATATTATCAAGAACTTTTTCAGTAAAAATTTTAATTGGTTCTTCTATACTTAGTAATTTTTCTCCTATTAAATTTTTGTTTATATCTTTATTTGTAATAAATGTGATAATTTTTTGACTTATATCTTTTTCTACTTCATTATCATTTGGTATAAAACCTTCTCCTACTCCGGATTCTGTTGGAACCAACGCTTGTCTATTATCTATATTATCGGTTTCAATATCAGGTCCATCAGTTTCCTCTATTTCTAATTTTTCTTTTTCAGTATCTTTATTTAAAATTTTATTTATTTCATTATCAAAATTCCCAACTTTTGCGTATTCTCCATCAACACTAATATTTAATATTGGAATATCTGTATTAACTTCAATATCTTTACCACCATCATTAAGACCTTCTAAATAAATGTTATTATTGTCTTTTTTAAAATTAATCGTTATATTATTAGACATACCTATACACTATATCCACATTTTATTATCAAACAAAATCATATTTAAAACTAATTTTATCAATAGGAATACTTACCATCACCGCATCTCTATCCATTTTAGAAATCCAAAATACATATTCGCCATCTTTGATAGTAAATCCAATACAAAATTCTATCCCTAAATATTGAAAATTAAAATTATCACTAAATTTCATAGGTTTAAAAGTGTCTCTATCCAAAGCAACCAATATATGATAATATCTTCTCGGAACAGTTTCTTCACTAAAATGAACCACTCCCACTAAAAATTCGCCATTATCCACAAACGTACTTGAACCACGCACTTTATGAAACCAAGGACTATTGATTTTATAATTCTTCACAATTTCCAGCGTATTATTATTATAATTCATTTTACCAATTTCCATCGGAAACCATTTATAAATAAAATATTCTTCTTCATTTTTTACTAAAGGTATCCAATTTTTCTCACAAACTGTATCATAAGACGGAAACGCTACTAAACAATTATTGTATTCACACATTATTGGGTCATATTCACCTATTATCATTCTATTATATCCAGTTGGTGAATAATTTATATTTGTCGCAATGAATTTGATAGTTTCTCCAATACTATACAAACGAATATCTTCTAAACCATAAAAATAACAATTATTAGATGGTAATCTCACTGTAATATCTTGCATTTCACTGAAAAAAAACGGCTCAAAATTGTCTTTCAAATACGAAACATAATTCTTTGTAATAATAATATCTTTTGGATGTTTAATGGAACAATGCCCGTTATCTAAATACCAATAATTTACATATCTTGTATTCAAAATATGTTTACCATTATGATATAAATAACTTGCAGATGTTGGTTCAAAATTTTCTATTCTTGGATATGGATATTGTGTTTTTTTCAAATCATCCTTCAATAAAATACTACAAACATTGGCAGGTATTTTTATAATACTATCATTATGGTCACCATAATACCATATCGGAGACCATAATGTATTCACTTCTAACCATGCCCAGAAATTCACTTCCCATACTAATTTTTTATTATATTTTATAAAATTTACAAAATGTTCTCTGTATAAGTGATACAATTTACCTACTGATTTCGCGTCACCTAATAAAAACCCTCCGCAAAATCGCCAATATACATTATCCATAATACTATTATCTGTTTCTACAATCCCTTGTTTATCCCAACATCCAGGGATAACTAAAAATTCTGGGATTAAAGGGCGTTTAGATAGTAATTTTAAATATTCTAATGTTCTCTCTTTTTCTTTGAAAATATACGAAATACTAAAATCAATCCACGCAAAATGGGTTGAATTCCAATAGTTATTATCTATTGCTTTTTTCAAAAATTCGGCTTTAGAATTTATTATCATCATAAATTCTTTAGTATCTTTCAATTCATTACGCCTAATCGGTAAAGTGAATTCTAATTCTTTACAAAATTGGTAAACCCAACAATCATTGATATTGAAATATTCAATATATACGTTCTCAAATTCTTTTAATTTTTCTTCGTATTTATTTAAATCTATATCTAAAAATAAATGTATATTGATTCCTGTTTGAGCAATATCAATAAATTTACTTATCCGCCATTCTACTGTTTTATCTTCAAACTGTTTTTCTTTATAAATATCAGTAAATGATGTTACAAAAGTAATATTTGTATTGTTATTATTCATATTTTGTTGAAACATTGTTAACTATATTATTGCCATAAATTTATATTTTTTATAACAATATATAATTTTTTCGTTATAAAAAATATAAAAAAATGTGTTATTATTATAAAAAATGAGTGAAACATTTGATACAACTAAAATATGTATTATAATAGCTTCTCATATATCAAATCCTAAAAGAATAGGACATTTAATAGAATGTTTATCATCTTTATTAAAACAAACCATTGTTGTTCCAATTTATTTGACTATCTCTTTTGAGAATAAAGATTTACAAAATCAATATGCCTTATTATTTTCAGAAATAAAATTTTTACATGATGATAAATTACATACTATTATTAGAACAACGAAAACCCCACAAATGCGACATATTGAGCTACTATTACCTATAATAGAAAAAAAACATAATTGGGTTATGTTTTGCGACGATGATGATACATATGAACCACACCGAGTTCAAGTATTTATAAATACGATTATAAAGGGTTTGAATGATATTCAACACATTCCAGATAAACAATTCGCAGGAATTTATGAAAGCATTGATGGAAAACCACATACAGAAAAAAGACAAGAATATTGGTGTTATTGTGTACATATTGATTTATTAATACGATTTATGGATATTTTAAAGCCTTATCCTGATGTAATTGATAATAAATGTTGCGATGTATTATTTGGTGAATATCTAAGAAGATTAAATAATAATTTATTATATGCGATAATAGACTTTAAATTATATAATTATCGGGTTGATGATAATAGTGATAGTATCACTGGCGAGATTAAACAAACAAGTCATATTGTTAGAAAACCGATGAATGTTACTCCTGAAAATATGGAAGAATGTGCGAAGGATTTGGATAAATATTTAGATAGTAATATTGATATTTATTTACATGATACCTATTTGAGAACCATCGTAGGTATGGATTTTGATAATATTTTGAAACATGAATTTATGATTGAATACAATGTTTTAAAATTGGTGAAAAAAGAACATATGCAAAAAATATTTGATTTTCATAGTCGTTTAAGACAAATTGCCAATTTAGTATTTGATGTTAAATTATGATTTTTTCTAATTGTATACGTTATGCGTAAATTTTAAATCTTATATTTATAATATTAGTATAAATGAATACATATATTACAAACTATGGAAATGTAACATTATATAATAATGATGATGGTATTGGATACTCATTTCAAAGAGGAATTTATTGGGATGAAGACACACTTATAAAATTAAAACAATATATAAATCCAAATCGTAATATTTTAGAAATAGGTGGGCATTGTGGAACAAGTAGTTTGGTATATTCAAGTTTCATAAATAATAATAGTAAAATATTTGTTTATGAACCTCAAAAATATTTATATAATTTATTGTTTAAAAATATAAATCAGAATAATTTACAAGATAAAATTATCCCAAATAATAGTGGTGTATTTTGTTATAATGGAATAGGCATAATGAATGATACTACTTTAGATATTGAAGTCGCTAATAATGGAATAGTATTGAATAGATATACTACTGAACAACATTTGTATTGTAATTTTGGAGGGGTATCTTTAGGAAATGGTGGTGAAGAAATTAATCTTACAACAATTGATGATATGAATATAGAAGACATTGGATATATTCACTGTGACGCACAAGGTTCTGAAAATTTTATATTTTCAAAAGGAATCAATACTATTAAAAAATGTAGACCTCTTATATTGTATGAGAATAAAGATTTTTATGGAAATCATTTTTATGATAATATATGTAAATCATATTCAGAATACAAAGAAGAAAGTATTTTTGATATAAAAACATACTGTATGGATACATTAGGATATTCAAAATATATTGATAAATTTAATAATGGAATAGATACATTATTAATACCATAATATTATTTTTTTGTTATGACTACTTCTTTGAGAACATTTTTCAATATTTTATCCATAAATTTTTCTTCTTCTTCATCATCACGGCTACCTAAAGCAGCAAGTGATAACTTTATAAATTCATCGTTTTCTTTCGTATTTACTTTTATACAATCTGGATTTTTCGCTTGCCATTTTGGAAATTGATTCAGATTTAATTGTGCTACCTTTTTTACTACTTTCTTGAATTTATTTTTTTCTTGGTTCTCTTTTATCCATACATTATCGTCTTTTATATAAAGAGTTTCTCTTTTGAAATCAGTACAATGCATTGGTCGCTTTTCCACTTCCATGTCTTTCATTTCGTTAATTATTATACGTGATATTCCTTCTACATATCCTAATTTACCAGTGGCTTCAAAGTCTTCTACTTTCAATTCTAATGAATTTACAAAATCGGTTATATTGATAGCATCTTTACATGTTTCATTTAAAAAAAATTGTAGATTAAATTGCTGATTTGTATTATTCAATGTGTTGTTATTATTGATAATACAAGGGTTTTGTGCCATTGTTATTAGTTTGTTTTGTAATTCTTTGTTTTGTTCTATGAGAACATTTTGTAATTCCTTACTTTGTTTGAAAAATTCCATAAACATTTCGCTTGTTATTGTATTTGATGATTGTTTTTCTATATAGGAACATTTTTGCTGATGTTTCCATAACCCACTTGATGATAAAAACGCTTTATTACAATTAGTACATATATGATGTTGAGTTTCATTTATTCCTTGACTTTTCAGTAAATGCTTTTTACTTTTTTCATGCTTGATAAAATCACTTTTATGTATTGTATTATAATTACAGCATTGACAATGGTGTGTGGAGTTTTGTTGAGAATTATTATTTCCTTCTATTTCCATCAATCTGGTTTGATGTTTCAGTGTGGATTTATGTTTCAATAAATCTTTATAATATACTGTATTATAGTCACAAATTTCACAATTAAATTTTTCGCGGATTTTATTTGGGAATTTTGGGAACTTCTCCATAAAATATGGAAATAAATTTTTCTCTAAATTTCTCCGCGATTTTTTAAATGAAAAAATTATGCTAACAACTTTTGAATTATTTTTTTGGGATTTAAAGCATCCCCGAGTAAAGTGAACTTTTTGCAAACATTTCCCTTCAAGTTTTCAAAATTGGACATTTTTAAAATGTCCAATTTCAAAAAGTTCACCGATTTTTTTGTCAGGTTTTTTAAATGACACTGAAAATTATAAAATTATCAAGAATATAATTTTTAAACCAATAATAATAACAAAAAATTGAATAACTTTTTCTTTTAATTTTCAGTGTCAATAACAGAAAATGAACGAACATAAGAATTCCCGTATTTTAGTATTTGATGTAGAAACTACTGGTTTATTGCCTAAACCTGACTCTAGTGGTAATGTCCCAACATTAGGACAATATCCATATGTTGTACAATTTAGTTTCCTAGTTTATAATAAAACAATGAAAAAAATAGAAAAAACTTACGATTATTACATTGATATACCATCAAATGTAATAATCCCTGAAAAAATAACTGAATTAACCGGTATAAATCGCGAAATATGTGATAAAAAAGGAGTTCCTTTTGTATATGCGATTGAAAAATTTTATAATGAATATATTAATTGTGGTTGTATTATAGCACATAATTATGAATTTGATAAAACAATGATTAAAGTGGAATTACAAAGAAATAAAAATAAAATTAATGAAGTAGCACCATATTGTTTAAATACGTTCAGTTTATTATTTGAAGAAGTAAATAAAATTCGTAATTTCTGTACAATGCGTGCTGGAACAAATATTTGTAAGATTGAGGTAAATAGTGAAAGTAGCAAACCTTATAATAAATGGCCAAGATTATCAGAATTATATTTCCATTTATTCCAAGAACTACCTGATGGTTTTCATAATTCAATGGTTGACATATTAGCTTGTTTACGATGTTATTTAAAAATGCATATAAATTATGAAATTACCAAAGAAGAATTCCAAAGTTTATTAGAAAAAATAGAACAAAAATAGAAATTACAAAAAATACAAAACTAAAAATGTGAGCACAAATGCTCATATTTTTTTATTACTACATTTTTGATTAAAATAATTCATTTTAAAGAAAGCAAGAAAACTACGACATACAAAGTGAAAAATATATAAATAATATATATATATGAATTATTTTTTTACAAATAGCAAAAAAGTAGATAAAAATAGTAAAATAGATGATACAATTAACGAATTTATTGAATTGATAATAAATGATGAAGATTCAGCAATAAATTATTTAGATAATGTAGATAAAGATTTATTAGAACCTTTGTTGACACGAAAAATAGATTCAAGATATTGTAGTAACATTATACCATGTGATAATATGTTACTTTATGCTATAAAGCAAGGTAAAGAAAAACTTGTATCAAAAATATTAGATACAAATGTTATTGACCCAGAATATCTCAATGAGAAAAAGCAAAACGCATTATTTTTTGCTATATATAATTATCAATATAAAATTGCTGTAAATTTGATAAATACAGGACTATATAATCCTGAAGAAATTGACTACAATGAACAGATTATTTTTGAATATATTGAACATCATTATCATTTATTCAATAATGATAATAAAAATGGTAAAAATGATAATGTAATAGATTTATTGTTAGATTTTTTTATAAAATTATTGGATTATTATATTAAAACCGATATTATAATTAAAAGTAATACAAATTTTCAGGATATGATAGATTTTATTTGTAGCGATGAATATTTAAAAACCCGAATAAAACAAAAATTACTAAAAATAAAGAAGATGAAAAATAATAATCCTATGAAAATAGATGTTGATGAATTTAAAAAAATTATTAGTTTACACAATAAAGACTTTTGTAATGACCCAATAAAATCTGAAACAATAAATCCAGATAATTATTTGGAAATAGTAGTAGAACCCGATATAGAAATTAATTCCAAAAAAAAAAAAAAAAAATAAAAAAACACTACATTCGCAACCCTTATAAATACAGAAGTACCATCAATAGCAATTCAGGATAGTGATGAAAATTTTGATTTAGATTATAATCCTGACCGTGATGATACTATACATTTAATACAAAAAAGATATCCTGGTGGAAAAAACAAATCAAAAAAAATAAAACGAAAAAATAAAACGAAAAAAAGAAAAAGTAAAACAAGAAATTTAAGATGAACACATTTCGCATATTTCATGTTCGTCATTTAAGGTATTCGCTTTTTCTTTCTTTTCAGGTTCAATTGTAAATTGTTGAGCGTGATGGCGTCCTCTTCGCCTTAAATAATAAATACCTGTCTTTAATCCCTTAGACCAAGAATAAAAGTGCATAGATGTAAGCATTGAATAATTCGGGTCTTCCAACCATAAATTTAAACTTTGACTTTGACAAATAAATGCTCCTCTATCTGCCGCCATATCAATTAAATGTCGCATAGGTATTTCCCATACAGTGCGATATTTATCTCGTATTTTTTCTGGTATGGTTTCTATATGTTGAATACTACCATGGTTTGCTATGATATTATTCTTTATTTTTTCATTCCACATATCCAATTTTATTAAATCTTTCATCAAATATTTATTTGCTAATATGAATTCACCTGCTAATGTGCGACGATTATATATATTGCTTGTTATAGGCTCAATACATTCATTAAATCCAAGAATTTGCGAGGTAGACGCAGTAGGCATTGGAGCTAATAATAATGAATTACGTAATCCAACTTGTTTTATTTTGGTTTTCAAGCCATCCCAATCATATCTTGTTTCTTTTTCATTCGGATTAACTCCCCATAAATCAAATTGTAATTCACCATTGCTTGCTGGAGAATTTTCAAATGTCTCATAAGGTCCTTGTATTTGTGCTAATTCACATGACCTTTCCAATGCTGCGTGATAAATGGTTTCAAATATACATTTATTTATATATTTAGCTTCATCACTACAAAATGGTATATTCATCATCATAAATACATCGGCTAATCCTTGTACACCAATACCAATCGGACGATGTTTTAAATTACTGTTTTCAGTTTTTGGTGTTGGATAGAAATTAATATCAATAATACGATTTAAATTAGTAGTTACTACTTTTGATATTTCGTGTAATTTTTCATAATCAAAATAAGGTTCAGGAACTGATGCGTCAACAAATGTTGGTAAAGCGATACTAGCTAAATTACAAACAGCGGTTTCTTTATTATCAGAGTACTGTAGAATTTCGGTACATAAATTTGACGACTTTATGGTACCAATATTTTTTTGATTTGATTTTTTATTACATGCGTCTTTATATAATAAATAAGGTGTTCCTGTTTCCATTTGCGCGTCTAATACTTGAAACCATAAATCACGCGCTTTCATAGTTTTTCTACCTTTTCCGTTGGCTTCGTATTTTGAATATAGTTCATTGAATTCAACACCATAAACATCTGATAAACCAGGACATTCATCAGGACACATTAAAGTCCAATTTCCATCAGTTTTAATTCGTTCCATAAATAAATCAGGTATCCATAATGCGTAAAATAAATCTCTGGCTTTTAATTCTTCATCACCGTGATTTTTACGCATTTGTAAAAACATTTCAATGTCTGCGTGCCAAGGTTCTAAATAAATAGCGAAACTACCATTGCGCCGTCCGCCACCATTATGAACAATACCATTATGTATTAAATAATTATGTTCTTTTGCCATTTGTAAATCATATAAAATTCCATTATATGTTTTTGACGTTATCTTTTGTACTCGGCTTAATAATAAATTATTATATCTCATAAATTTAAAAAATTGTTTTTCATTGTATTCAATATTCATTAATTCACAAATCTCAGTAGTTTTTGGAATACGTAATGAGTAACTAATTTTTTTATTTTCAATTATGCCGTTTTCAGTTTCATGGCTTTCACCAATTCTATCTCTAATATATCCACTAGTTAATACTCCTAATTTCATTGATAAAAACCTTACACATTCAATTAGATTATATGATGTATTATCAAATACTAATTCATCTTTTAAACAACCATCAGTATCTAATAACCCTTTCAAAATATATTTAGATTTTTCTATTGGTAAATTTAACCATTTTGGCAATATGCGTTTTTCTTTATTTTCATCATAAAAATCATTATATCTGAATGGTAAATGAATACATCTATTCCATCTTAATCTTGTTGTATTATTATGTATTTCTATTTTATAATCTACACATCTATCATTAAAATAATTAATCATAAAATCTAAAATGTGCTTTTTATTCGTTGTATGGATAGAAATATAACCACAACTATCTGTTTTATTAGACATTGAACCATCACCAAGAATAACTCCATAAACATAACAATCATCAGCAGAAATATTTGTTACATCTTTTGAGAAATCAGGAATATGATATACAATCATATCATCATTGTCAATATCTTTTGCGTCAATCCATTCAAAATCGCATATTTTTTTATCTAATCTATTTTTTATTACTTTGTAGTTAAGACCTTTTTTCTGTCCACTTAAAACATAAACTGGATGTTCTGGTGTAATTGTTAAATTATTAATAGAATGCATCGTTTCTATTTCTAATACTTCTCCTTCATAAGGATGCTCAAGTACATTTTGTATTACTTCAGTTTCACCTTTTAGATTATAAATTTCAGTTTCATTCATAACACAGTGTTGTATTTGTTTAGGACCTTGTGTTGTATAAATAATTGTTTCAGGAAGAATACATTGATCAACGTACTTAGCTGTATTATTGAATACTTTTAGCATTGGAACAATACCATTAGAAGACCCATTTGTTCCACGAATATGACTACCTGAAGCACGAACATTATGTATATGTAAACCAATACCACCAGCCCATTTGGAAATCAAAGCACAATCTTTTAATGTATTATAAATTCCTTCAATACTATCATTTTCCATAGCAATTAAATAACAAGAAGATAATTGTGGGTGTGGTGTGCCAGCGTTGAATAAAGTAGGCGTAGCATGTGTAAAATATTTTTGAGACATTAATTCATAAGTTTCTTTTACTTTTTCATAACTATCTCCATGTATACCAATTGCTACACGTAACCACATATGTTGTGGTCGTTCTACAGTAATTTTATTAATTTTCATCAAATATGCTCGTTCTAGTGTTTTAAATCCAAAATAATCAATCAAATAATCTCGCGAAT
>Ga0214923_10003213_pt1 | contig 20702 bp, 25 predicted proteins | sample LL1510_MetaG_FD_177993 | JGI IMG/M metagenome (GOLD analysis project Ga0214923, IMG submission 177993) | Freshwater microbial communities from Lake Lanier, Atlanta, Georgia, United States - LL-1510 | ecosystem: Environmental > Aquatic > Freshwater > Lake | place: USA: Georgia | collected...
TATCTTCATCACAGCTGTCGCAGCTCTTGGAAATCAGAAGGTACATGTGACAGGCGATCACTCGATCCGCACAAGACGCATCATCCAGCCACTGCTTTCTGGAATCGAGCAGCTGGGGGGTAAAACAGATATCACTGACGGGATTGTCACAGTTTGTGGACCGATCAAAGCCGGCCATGCGACTTTAGATGGCACAGATTCACAGCCAGTCTCAGCGTTGCTCATGGCAGCATCGAGCTTAGAAGGTGAAACAATGCTTTATGTGGAAAATCCTGGCGAAAAACCGTGGATTGATCTGACACTCTTCTGGCTGAAAAGGTTGGGAGCCACAGTAGAGAATGAAAGCTACACGAAATACAGGATTAAAGGTGGTTTCAAACCCAAAGCCTTTGAAATCACGATTCCCGCTGATTGGAGCTCTGCTGCCTTTCCGATTGTTGCAGCACTGATCACACAATCCCCGCTTGAAATCCAAGGCCTCGATCTAGAGGATCCACAGGGAGACAAAAAGATCATGGAGTGGCTGGCAGCTCATCTCTATGGCAATCTCTTTGTGAGGCCAGGAGCTATTTGCGGAGGCACTATCGATGTCAATGATAGCATCGATAGTTTGCCGATTCTGGCTGTCTTGGGCTGTTTTGCACAAAGCCCGCTCCATCTTGTCAATGCTTCGATTGCGCGGAAAAAAGAATCGGATAGACTCCATGCGATCACACTTGAGCTACGCAAAATGGGAGGGATTGTTTTGGAGTTTCCAGATAGCTTGACAATCTATCCAAGTCGCTTGCACGGCGCAGTTGTCGACTCTCATGAGGATCACCGCATTGCAATGGCTCTGGCTGTTGCAGGGATGGGAGCCTCTGGAACAACAGAGATTCAGGGAGCTTCCTGCATTGAAAAAAGTTTTCCAAACTTCACCGAATCGTTTCGAGCGATTGGAGCAAACATCTCATGATTCTTTTCGGCTTTCAGCACTGTGGCAAAAGCACTTTTGGTGCACAACTAGCAGAGCATCTACAAATGCCCTTTCTCGACACCGATCTCTTGATCGAAGAGAGGGTCGGTGATTACCGTGCTCTTTGGCGGCAAGATCCGCTAGAGTTTCGCAAAGTGGAAAAAGAGGTGATTAAAAGCTTGCCTGCAAAAACGATTATTGCCCTTGGCGGTGGCGCCATCTTAGATAGAGAGAATCGGGAACATCTTGAAACTCTCGCTCCTCTCGTCTATATCAAAATACCTAAAGAGCGATTGAAAGCGCGTTATGCAGACCCCCTTTTTTTTGAGAAGATCTATGCTGAGCGTTTTCCGCTTTACGAAGCGATTCCGAGAACGATGATTATCGACCCAGAGGAGTTTGTATGGCAAGCAATTCGATAGGAAGAAATTTTCGCATCACAACGTGGGGTGAATCTCACGGCCCTGCTATCGGGGTTGTCATCGATGGTTGTCCCGCTGGATTCCCTCTGTCGGAAGAAGATGTCAATACTGAATTGCGACTGAGAAGACCTGGTAGGCCACACACCTCCCCCCGTCAAGAAAAAGATGAAGCAGAGATTCTAAGCGGTCTTTTTGAAGGCAAGACTACAGGCGCTCCGATTTCGATCATCATCTGGAATGAGGATGTCGACTCTTCGGGCTATGATGCTGTTCAAAATCTTTATAGGCCGGGTCACGCACAGTATACCTATTTGAAAAAGTATGGCATTTTTGATCACCGTGGAGGGGGTAGAGCCTCTGCACGAGAGACAGCTTGTCGAGTCGCTGCGGGAGCGGTCGCCAAAAAATGGCTCGCTTTCCACGGGATTGAGGTTTTGGCCTATGTGAAGCAAGTAGGTGATATCGTTGCCCATATCAACAATCCGACACGGACTCAAGTGTTAGAGAGTAGGATCTTTTGTCCTGACAAAAACAGTGAAGAGAAGATCTGTGCCCTATTGGATTCTCTTGAGGGAGATTCTGTGGGTGGTGTGATCGAGATGGTGGCGAAAGTGCCAGTCGGCCTTGGCGATCCTATGTACGAGAAGCTAGAGGCCAATTTAGCGAAAGCGATGCTGACCATTCCAGCAAGCAAAGGAATCGAGTTTGGCGATGGCTTTGAGTCAGTGAGACAGAGAGGATCACAACACAACGACCTTTTCTGTTTGCAGGAGGGGAAAGTGGCTTTTGCAAGCAATCATGCAGGAGGCACTTTAGGAGGGATTTCAACGGGCGAGCCACTTGTTTTGCGAGTGGCATTCAAACCTACTTCTAGCATTCAAAGGCCGCAGAAAACGGTGACCATGCAAGGAGAAGAGGCTATTTTCAATGCTCCAGGGAAAAGACACGATCCTTGTGTTGCCTTGCGCGCGGCTCCCGTAGTTGAAGCGATGGGGGCTCTTGTCCTGATTGATGCGTTATACCATTTATAGCAAATAATAGACATCTTCCATAACCCAATTTTCGTGGGAGTGAGCGTGCCCCTGCCGGTGCCCGACCCAATTTTCATATAATCGATGCAAAAGAGACTCCCATAGAGCGACCAAAAAAAAACGAGTTCGAAAGAAGCACAGGGTAAAAAATAGAAACAACAGACAAAAGCTGTATGATTCAGGGAAAAAGAAAAGGCATACTGGATGTATGTCAGAGATTGCAGTTAATAGATGAGCAACACCAAACCAAGGGACGAGAATTCATTATCCCTATTGTGTCTATGTTGATCAAAATGATACCAAGATAGGTCGGGCACCGGCACGGGCACGCACACGGGCACGAAAATTGAGTTATGCAAGATGTCTATTGTATAGTGGATCAAGTTTGGATTGATCATTTGGCTTCGGTGAAAGCCCCACGATGGATCGACTGTATATAGCCAATTCACCTAAAAACTTCACATTGGGAGGCGTTCAAAATCCCGATCTTTAATGATTTAAGATCGGCGCTTCCATGGAAGCAAAATTATCATCCAAACTCAATCGACTATATGATGCCTATGCTGATTCACTACCCACTTGACCAGGCATAGCAGCTTCTTTGAACCTTGGCCAAGCTTGACGGACCGTTACCGAGCCACGACCATCCGATGAGTCTCCCGAGAATGGTTGAGATTTTGTGTGGACATCACGCTTTACGCGACGAGTTGGTCCCATAGGCTGCCCTGTGACGATGTTAGTGACATAGGTTGGAGCGGCTTTTTGAGTTTCGCCTGTAGCAACCACAGGACGGAAATTCTCTGTAACCGGGATGATATTCTTATGCAACAGCATCATCATATTGATAACTCCGGCAAAACCCAACATGTACTGGCCCATCGAAGGAATATGCACTCCCATCTTCGCACCAAATGCAATCAAAATAGCAATCGCAACCGTCGCAATTATATCCAAACTTGCAGCTAGGCTCACACCCACCCGACTCGCTGGCTTACCGAGAGTATGCGCACAATTTCGCGTAAGTCCGTACAATCCACTAAATGCCATCACCGATCTCCTTAATCAAAGTTAAATAATACGATGAGATTACTTAAAAATCAGATTTTTAGACAAATGGAAAAAATTTACTTGATGCCCATTAATGATAAGATTACCATTTGAACTACGATGCTATTTTCTCCCTTTGCACGGCTTAACTATGTCCAGTTTTTTGCCGCTATTAACGAGAATCTCTATAAACTGCTCGCCGCCTATTTTTTGATATCGGTACTAGGTGTTGAACACGCCAATTCGATTTTAGCAATGATCGGCGCTCTTTTCATTCTTCCATTTCTGCTCTTTTCAAGCGTCGGAGGCATCTTCGCAGACCGCTTTTCCAAAAGTCGGATCATTTGGATCACAAGAATTTGTGAACTTGTTCTTCTTGTGTTAGCTCTCTTCATTTTTGCTTTCCATCTCATGCCAGGTGTCTACATCATTCTTTTTCTTTTCTCCACCTCTGCCGCGATTTTCGGCCCCTCTAAATATGGGGTTATTCCTGAAATCTTGCCGATGAAGCGTATTCTTTTTGGCAATAGTGTGATCGCAGCTTTCACCTATCTAGGCATCATCTTCGGGACAGCACTCGCTTCTGTTGTTGTCTGGTTCACATCTCATGATTTTGTAATAGCATTGCTCGTGACAATCTTATTTGCTGCCATTGGTCTTGTCATCAGCTTGTTTATTCCTAAAACTCCTGTGGAGAATAAAAGAAAAGCCTTCCCAATCTTTATCTATTCTGAGATCTGGGATGCTTTGAAACAAATGGCGAAAATCCCCTCTCTATTGATGGCCACTTTTGCTTTTGCCTACCTTCTTTTCTTAGGAGGCTTTCTTCAGCTCAACTTAATCCCCTACGCCATTGATACTTTAGGTTTGAAAGATATCTATGGTGGCTATCTCTTCATGTTAATGGCCCTCGGTCTTGGCTTCGGAGCTTACCTAACTGACCGGATATCGCATGGGAAAATTCGGTTGAAAACAGTACCGCTAGCAGGCATGGGGATTTCTCTTGTTCTATTTCTGATGTACTTTTGGCATAATCCTTGGTGGCTCGTCGCCTTCTGGATGGTCCTACTCGGATTTCTCGGCGGTATGTTTTTAGTCCCTCCCCAAGCCTACATCCTAGCGGCAAGTCCCGAAAAAGACCGCGGCCGCAACTTTGCAACAGCCAACTTCTTTAGCTTCTTCTTCGCCCTTCTCGCCGCAGTAGCTATTTATATACTAAATGTTTTACTTCGCTTTACCCCTGCGACTAGTTTCTTGATCATCGCCATATTGAATGCCGTAATCATGTTTTTTGTCCGATTTCCTAAAAAATCACGACTTTGCAAATAGACAAAAAATGGAATTTAACCTATTATGGACACAAATGTTTAGGACACTTTTTCTTTTACTTCTATCTCTACCTTTATGCGCAGTTCCGATCGAAAAGGTGGAAGAAGTTTTCTCAGCTGATTACGTTTTAAAGGGCTCTTCAGATGATGAGGATGTGATGCTCTGCCTACATGGCTTTGGCATGGATGAGACGATTGCCTGTTTTGTGCATGATACAAAGATGGCGCCTTATCATCTTGTCGGCTTCAATTTTCCTGACTGGGGCGATGAGATTGATATCACAAAACCCGAGCAACTCTGCTTTGGTACAATCGCTGAACTCAAACCTGCCATTTTGCGATTACATAGCTTGGTCACAAATCTGCATGCTGAAAGAATTCATCTATATGGTTTTTCAGCAGGTGGAGGAGCTGCCGTGAACCTACTTAGCGTACTCAGATGCCACCGTTTCCAAAAAGAGCTCGGTCTTACAGCGGATGAAATGGATGCGATTTATGCAGCTATTGAAAGAGGTACAGTGGTTCTGGACTGTCCACTCAAATCTATCGATGAGATTGCTGATGCAAGAGAAGCTGAAAGCCTTTATTTACAAGATGAAAGCAGCTCAGATATCCAATACTTGAAAAGATGTGCCGCTATTTACAAAGCCAATGATCTTAGGCCTATCGACTCTCTATTGAAGTTATCTGGCTCTAAACTGAATGTAGTATTGGTATTACAACAACCCGATGATATTGTCAGCAATCGCGATGATGCTCTTTTTGTAAAGAGACTGGAAGCTGCGAATTGTGCAGGAAAGACAGTCATTGTTTATGGGCCAGAGGGATGTCATGTCCCCGCGATGCCTTCACTCGTTACAGCTTATACCACTTACATTTTGTGATTAGGCTATCCTCCTGAATTGGCTATAACTAGTTCTTATTTGTGAACTTATTTGTTGCAAATGGTATAAATCTCTTGCATTCGAAACATCTTAAAATTATAGTCTGTCGATATAATTTGGAGGGTAACCGATGAGAAAAGTTCTTTTGATTGCTTTATTTTTTTGCAGCCCACTTTTTGCAGCTATGCCACCTAAGCACTTTCATGTTGATGCCAAAACACTTGATGGTGAATGGAGCTGCACAAGAAGCGAATTTAAGAATGGTCGCTACTTAGAGGTCTGGAGCCGAGCTGATTTAGCAGATGGTTGCGAACTAGAAAATGTCTATATTATTTCTACAAAAACTGCACATGCTGACAAAGCTGACATGAAAAAGATGATGAAAAAAGCACTCTTTCCTGTGAGATACATGCCAGGCACACGCTCTAATGTACACCGCGAATCAAATCATGAAGCACTGTTTGAGTGGAACACTCCAAAGGGTCATCAAGCTGTCGTGCGCTTATGCCTAGATCAAGATATGTATCATTATATTAGCTACATGCGAAAAGGCTCTGATAGGATGACAAAAGATGAGATCTCAAAACGAGTAGAATTACTCGATTCATTGAAGCTCACTTTTACGAGATAGGTCTTCTCTCATACCATTTGCAATAAATAATTTGAAAAATAAGAGCCAGATAGAGTGGCCTTTGACCAATTGAGCGGTCAAAGGCCTCTTGCTTTCAGTCGAAAACGGATTTGACTATATATTTCGGAAGAGTTCATAATCTCTTTAAAAGAACAAGTGGCTTGAAAAGTGAGCTCTTCTATTTTCCGTACGGCTGCGAGAAACTCATTACCTATACTCCTGACAAACATACCTTTGGGAATAGTTCTCGGGATGTTATTCAAGGAAATAGGCTGTTCCTGGTATGTCGCCCTTCTCTATAACCTCTTTGTTTTTGCGGGAGCGATGCAGTTTGTCACGCTCTCTGTTTTGGCAAGTGGCGGTTCTGCTCTTATGCTGGCAATCACTCTGATACCGATAGGCATTCGCAATCTTTTTTATGGCCTAACTATGCTAGAGCGTTACCAAAAAGCTCCGACTATTTTGAGAGGTTTTCTAGCTTTCTGTTTAGTTGATGGGGTTTACTCTGTATTACAAATTGGCCCGAAGTTTGATGATGCGAAAGAAGATGTCCGTTACATCACCTGGCTTTCAGTGCTATCCCACGCGAGTTGGGTTTTGGCAGCGCTTCTTGGGAGCTTTGCTGATCAGCTAGTCCCCATACCACCCAAACTAGAATTCACTCTCACAGCCCTCTTTACTGCTGTTGCAACTGAGATGTTTTTAACTCAGAAACAGAAGAGAGTATTGGGGATCGCTTTTGCTTCACTAGCTCTTGCAATTTTAATCATGCCAAGCCAGATGCTTCTCGCAGGTATTTTATTCTCGGTTTCAGGCTGCTTGATGGTCCCACAAAAAAGAGAGCTTACAGCATGACTTGGTACACCCTTCTTCCCTTGGTCGCATTCATATCATGGGGTATGCGTATCCTACCCTTCGCAGTAGGACCTTATCTCAAACGTTTCTCTTTTTTGAATAAATTGGAAGCGATGCTGCCTTGCTGTTTGCTCATCATGATCACAGCTTATACGATACGGGATATCAATTTCAGAGAGGCCCCTTTCGGCCTCCCTGAAATTGTAGCTCTCACAGGCGTTGTTCTCACCCAAGTATGGTTACGGAGTAGTCTCGTAAGCATGATCGTGGGCGTCCTCATCCATCAATGTCTGCGCGTGATCTTCTTGACCTCATGACGCGCTTGATTAGGCGTGATTTCCTTCTCTTTCAATGTCCGTTGGACATTCTCCAAGCCTTGAAACTGCGCCGAATCATGTTCAGTCTTAGAAATTTCATTCTCAGCTTGCGTGATTGCGGCTGTTGCAAGTTGAACATCAATCTTCTCTAACTTCTTCTGCAATTTAGATGAAGAATTTTTGCCAGTAACAACATGCTTAAATTCATCCTCCACCTCCTGCATCTCATGCTCCAATAATAAACGCACATTATGCGGAATATTTGCGGTATTCAACTCACCCCAAAGATGGTTGATTTGGCTCTCTAAATGGGTAATGGCCTCTTTCTTGACTTTAGTCATAACAGCACCTCCGCTATTAACTTACATCAAATTACACCCCTTTGTAAAGATTAATTTACAAATAAGATCGACGCCAAAACCGGTCGCTCCTTTTTCCGGAGAGAATGGATCCCATGCCATCCCTGCAATATCGATGTGAGCCCACTCAACTCCTTTAGCCACAAAGTGATGAATAAATTCAGCAGCAACAGAAGGGGCTCCCCATCCGCTAATTCCATCATTAGAAAGATCTGCAACGTTGGAAATCAACTGCTTACGATAATTTTCACCAAGAGGAAGGGGCCAAAGGGGGCCAGATGCCAGAAGCTCTTTTTCCAATTCAGGGCTGTTGCAAAAGAGGCCTGCATATTCACCTGCGAGCGCTCCAAAAACCTCTGGAGTGAGGGTCCCAAGATCGATGATCCTATTGGGATTGAACCTCTTTTGGGCATAGCTGATGCAGTCAGCGATGATGAGCCTTCCCTCGCAATCGGGATCCTTTACCTCAACTGTTGTACCATCAAACATGGTGATGACGTCACCAGGTCTAATCGCCTCTTTTCCCGGCAGATTTTCTGCTAAGCCAACGATGCCGACGATAGGCTGTTTGGGCTTAAGTTTTGAAACAGCCTGCATCACGCCGAAAACGGCTGCAGCTCCAGCCTTATCTCTATTCATCTGATTGAGAAAAGCGCGTTTCAGGTTTAGACCTCCTGCATCGAAACAGACGCCTTTACCAATCAGGACTAGAGGGGGGCCGTCACCACCTTTGTAGTGCATGACGACCAATGCGGGGGGATGACCAGCTCTTCCAACAGCTTCAATAGCAGGAAGGGGCGGTAGGACCTCGACTTCGAGATCTAACTCTTGGCACCGTTTCGCAAAGATTTGTGGGGTCATCAAGTTAGACGGTGCTTCCGTCAACTTTTGCGCCATTTTCTCTGCTTCTTTTATAATATCCATGTTTTGTTCCCATTATGATTGATGTTAAAATTAGTAATAGAGCCAGAAGGGTAAAGCCCCATCCAAAATGGTGGCTGACTCCTTTGGCAATGCCCCCACCCATCAACGAGGCGAGAGAGAATCCAAGGGGTACCAGTCCCATCACACTCCCCTTAGTCGACACCTCAGCTACGGAGCTATAGACATAAGGACCGATCAAAAGCTCTGAGAAGCTAATCAGAGCGAAGACCGCAATCATGCCGATAGTCGTGACGACCAAATTGAGGAAGATCGCACCTCCCAAGAGGGCAAAAACGAGACCTACAAGAGCAAACGGTAGGACAAGGCGCAATCTCCCTTTGATCTTAGCGACAAGCGTCCCGAAAAGTAGCACAACGACAGGGTTCGTCGCCATCAAAATGGGCATGGGCAAGTGGCTAGACACATTTCTTTCAGCGAAAAGAAGCAGGGAGGAGCCCATCTGTTCTTCCACAGCAAAAAAGAGTACAAGAGCGATCAGAGGCCAGATCACTTTCCTATATTTCCTCACCATCAAGATGAAGATCCCAATGACCAAAAGGGGCAATATGGGGAGCAAAAGCTGTTCGATGTGAAGAGCGCCATACGCCAAGCCGAAAAGAGCAAGCGTTGCAACAATGCCGATCATAGGCTTTGTTGCTGACTCTTCGCTCTTGATGCGCATCATCAGAAGCGTCAAGACGCCAATCAGCATACCCACAGCAGCTGCGCCAAACCCAAAGTGCCATCCATAATGGTGAGCAAGGAGCGGACAAATGATTGTAGAGAGCAAAGCGCCCACATTCATCACCACGTAGAAATAGGTGAAATTTCTCTCCCTCTCTCCTTCTTGACTCACACGCGCGAGAAGCGCTGTGATGCTCGGTGAAAATAGAGCGCTGCCCGCAACAATCCAGGCAAGTCCTGCATAGAACCCTCCTTGGAAGGCAAAAACAATGTGGCCCGTAGCTATCAAGAGTGCGCCGAGCAAAAGAGCTCGACGCACACCTAAAAAGCGGTCTGCAATCATTCCACCAGCCAAACCCCCTAGTTCAAAGAGGCCTGCATAAAGCGCATAGAGAGCTATAGCCTTCTGGTCAACCATCTGCAGCCCCTCCACCATAAAAAGGAGGAGGAGGGCACGGTTTCCATAGTGACTAAAGAACTGCCAAAGTTGCACAAAAGAGATGAGACGAATCATACATTCTCCCATGTTTGGACATAGATGTGATCAAGTATGAAATCACCTAATTCCAAAGGTTTGCGAGCACACTGCACACGTTCATCGTCACACTCAATTGAAGATTGTGGGCCGAACTGCTTCTCTTTTGCTGCCAAGTGGCGGATGACGGTCGTGAAACCTGTAGTGACGATCCGCATTTCCAACTCTTCTTTTGACTGTGTTGTCGCTCCTTCAAAGACCACGACTTTAGTTTTTGGATCACAAGCTGTAATACTCATTCCCTCGGCGTTGAGAAGAAAAGTATAGACAGGTTTCACATTACGGATGCAAACAACGCCCTTTTCTTGCTGCAAGCGACCCAAAAGCGCCTCTATTTGGTAGAAGAGGAAGCCCGATGGCTTTTCCGGGAATCCGTCATAGTGAGCCATCCTCACTTCAAGTAGCTGTTGCGACAGATGTGGATCACCAAGTTGAGCAGCTTCTTGCTGTACAATCGTGATGCTCATCTTTGCTAATTCAGTTTGCATCTCAGAAATAAGCAACTGACGATTAAGACTCAATTTATCAAAAGTCCGTGCCAACTTGCCTAAACGATTGATATCCGTTTGATCCAAAACGATGCCATTCGGTAATTCCCTAAGCTTCGCCTTTGTGCATGTCAGGATGTATGCAAGAAGAGCAAAACGGCCATTCTCCGATAGAGGGAAGTTTAACTTTTGTAATAAAGACTCCTTGGTTGGTTTGTCCCGAAACCTCTGGATCATGCTGCTCATTTCCGTAACGCGCTTTGCTGCCTCAATCAATTCAGGAGCGACATCTCTTGTTGCGAAGAAAAGGGCCCTTGCTTGACAGCCTCCATCTCCAGGATTGGCATCAAAAAGCTTGTAGTTTCCTGCGTTCAGTGCATGTGCAGCACTGTGCAATGCTTGCTTCAAAAGCGTAGCCAAAATTAACGAGTCATTGACTTTCAATGACATAGAATCTATTTCCCGGCGTGCAGAAGCCGGGAGTATATCGATTATACTCATGATCTTACTCCTAAATAAATGTTAAAAAAAATTGAGTGGGGGTCTTATCGCCAATGATAGGGGCGATAAAAATCAAAGAACATAAAGAGCTCTTTAGAGAAAGAAATTTTTTGACCCCGACAATGAGTGTCAGGGTTGATGATTAGCATCGTATCCATGACAAAGTCCTCAAATTTGATTTAGTTTAGAAATAAAAAATATTTAGCTTAACGCCAAAAATGAAAGGAGCTAGCCTCACAAAATCTGTGATACTGCTTGAATGATTGTAGTGTAAACATAAGCACACGCTCCTTGCAATCTATTCTAAAATAATAGCCTAATAGATGCAATGGAAATTCAAGTGAAGGTAACTCCGAAGGCAAAGAAGAAGGAGGTCATCCGAGATGGGGATCTTTATCGTGTGAAGGTAACCGCTGCTCCTGAAAAGGGTGAAGCCAATCGCGCTTGCATCAAGCTGCTTGCGAATTACTTCAATGTTGCGCAACGCGATGTGATCTTATTGCGAGGAGAAACCTCTAAATTAAAAACTTTTCTTATAGAAGAATGAAGATAGTGAAATAAAAGAGCGAAGGGAAGAGTGCACCCAAGAATAGCTTTCCAAGTGAAACCTCTTCATGAAAGGAGTGTCTGAGTATGGTGAGACCAAGGGGGTTTGTCACATTCGCGATCACTGTTAACCCCCCAGCTGACATGGTAGCTGCGACGAGCAAATACTGCTCTTGGGGGCTGAATGAGGGAATTTGCACAGCGAGATAGTTCACAATCGCATTATCGACCAGCGCTGAGAGTATGAAGCTACTTCCTACCATCACTGTCTGACCAAAATCGCGCAGAAGCGGTGTGATCCAAAAGCCTTGCAACTCACCATGAATCATGAGACTTGCAAAAAAGAAACCGACGAGCGCGGCCTGCTTAATGTGCATTTTCGTTTGGTAGAAACGCGTGACCTGGTGAAAACCCAAGTAAAGCAGAAAAAGCCCCATAAAAATTGCTCCATCGAGAGCAAAAATGGTGATCATAATCACAAATAAGAGATGGACCAGCGAAATCCACAAAGGAGTGGGTTTTCTCTCTTCATCTTTTTCTAAAGTAGGTAATCTTTTTGGAAAATGCTCCTGAAAATTTTTGCGGAAGATGAAGTAGTAGATGAAATTGAGAATCACGATAGCAATCAGCAGTTTCCAACCAAAATGGGTAAGCATAAACTGCGTATCCCATTTCCATGTCTTCGCAGCAATAAACAGAGCACGCGATGAGTGAGGTGTGAGCAGCCCCCCAACCGAAATATTGGAAAAGAGTAGACCCAATGTCGCATATTGGAAAGAACGGCTGGGCTGATAGAGATAGAACTTTTTCGCGAGAAGAATAGCTGATAGCGCCATGGCACCGGGCTCTTTCAAAAGTGAGCCTAAGATTGGCCCGATCGTCATGATAGTCAGCCACCACGCTCCCGCGGTATCGCCTCCTAGACGAGCTACAAACTCCAATACCTTTTCAGCAAAAGAGATGATCGGCCTAGAGCCGATCACTACCACAATCACCATGATGTAGAGAACGAAAGTGTAATCGCGTCTTAGGAGATAGGCTTGAATCGTCTGCCAGTCTGTAAATAATGACGCCCATAGAAAAAGTGGGATGAGCCAAAGTCCGAAGATCAACTCAATTTCGCTATTCAGATTGCAAAACTCTGACAGAAAATAGTAGAAGCGCCACTTATATGGATGAGCTATTTGATTCATTTTCAAGATTTTCGCCTGCGCATGGATCTGTGGTGTGAAAAAAGTATGCACAATCGCCAGGAAGAAAATGATGGCAATGCCAGTATTAAAAAGGGTCATCCTTTCTAAATAAGAAGAATTGTATTAAATAGAAACTATGAAAATTGACCCCTCCGAACGATTCAGCGCCAAATTTCTCGAGCAACCTGTAAAAAACTTGATCAGTTCCTTCCCCCTGGCATTTACACTTAAAGAGACAGTTGGGGATATTTTACTGAGACTCAACCGGATGGAAGGCAGGCAGCATGAATACTTCTATGTGATTGATAACGACGCCATTCTCCAAGGAATTGTCACAACGAAAGATCTGATTTATAATCCACCTGACACAAAATTAATCGATATTGTTGATCATGAAGTGCTAAAAATTCATGAAACTGAACCTCTTGAAAAAGCTCTTAAAATTCTTACCCACCATCACTTACTGGCACTGCCTGTTGTCGATAATACAAACAAATATCTCGGCATTATTGAGGTTGTACCCCCAGACAGCGAGGCTTTTCACATATCGAAACGGCAACACGCCAAAACGATGAAGGAGGATATATTCCAGTTCATCGGTTTTTCGATTGAGCAGCGCAAAATGCCCTCTTCTCTTTCTGAATTTCGTTACCGGATGCCTTGGCTATTGTGCAATCTCGGCGGAGGGTTGCTCTGTGCTTTGATCGGCGAATTTTTCCAGCATACATTGCAACTTTTTGTCACTTTAGCCCTCTTTATTCCCCTTGTTCTCTCTCTTTCAGAATCGGTAGCTGTACAATCGATGACGATCAGCTTGCGCTTCCTCCATTTCAAAAAGATTTATTGGGGTCAGGTGCTGCGTCGCTGTAATGTCGAGTGGAAAGCCTCTCTGCTACTTGGTATTGGCAGCGCACTCCTAATTGCGGCGTTCTACTTCATGTGGAATACAGAGCTGATGCCGATTGTGGCGATTGTGATTAGTGTGACAGTGTCTATGGTTGGAGCTGGTCTATTTGGCGCTCTCTTTCCGATTCTCCTGCATCTCTTTAAATTAGATCCCAAGGTGGCTGCTGGGCCCGTTGTTTTGTCGACTGCGGACATCATCACGATCACGATCTATTACAGCTTAACCACAGCATTGTTGATTTGATCGACTGTGACACGTGCGCAACCCAAACGCTCAATGGCAATCGCTGCTGCTGCATTCCCAAAGCGAGAGGCATCATCGAGAGAGTAGCCATTGGCAAACGCCGCTGTCACCACCGCCAAAACAGTGTCGCCAGCCCCTGTCACATCGCGTACTTCTCGTACGTCGGCAGGGAAGTCACGTCTCCCCTCCTTTATAGAAAAGAGGGAAATTCCCTCTTCACTCCGTGTGATCATCAAATTCTCCACTCCCTCTAACAACACCTCAGCTACCTCATCGAGAGAGGCCTCCATTCCCAAACCTGCAGCAGCCATCGCTTCGCCCAAGTTGGGCTTCAAGAGGGTCGCGCCCCAATACCGTGTGAAATCACTCCCCTTCGGATCAACAATGACAGGTATGTTATAGCCTATGATTGTCTGAAGAAGTGCCGGTGTGAGAAAGCCCTTGGCGTAGTCTGAGACTGCTATCACATCGATATCTTTGAGCAACTGAGGTAACTGCCCTCTTACCTGCTCATAAATCCGTTCGGAAATAGGCTTAACATCTTCATAGTCCACGCGCATCAACTGCTGACCAGCTGCCATGATGCGGTTTTTTTCAGGAGTGATGAAGGTCTCGTCGACAAAGACCCCTCTGGTATCTACATTTTCATCCGCCATCGCCTGCATGAAGTCGCGGCCTGCTTGGTCATTACCGACACGTCCGAGTGCGACAACTTCCATTCCTAAAGAGACCAAATTCAAGATTGTATTGCCGGCACCGCCTGGAATGCGCTTTTCACTTTTGACACGCAATACAGGGACCGGAGCTTCCGGAGAAATGCGGCGTACCTCACCGCTCGTATAGATATCGAGCATGAAATCGCCTGCGACGAGGATTCTTTTCTTCTTAAACATAGCGTCCATGCACTAAGTAGCCTCTTACATAATCTAAAACTGCATCCTCTAGTGAAAATTTAGGCAAATAGAGCTTATTTGCATGGGATTTCTCCATAGTGGCGCAGGTGTAATTCTGATACTTGCCGATCAAATCGGTCGGCATGGAGATATACTCAATTTTACCAGTAGAATCAACCCCTTTAATGACGCCATTTGCCAACTGATTCCATGTCTGCTCTTTGCCAGTTCCAATATTATAAATGCCACCTAGATCATTATCCAAAAACTGGACAGTCATCTCAGCTGCATCTTTCACATAGATGAAGTCACGTACCTGCTCACCATCACCAAATTTGTGAGGCTCAGAAGATTGGAAAAGACGGATCACCTTATCTCTCTGTATGTCTCCAACCATTTTGATAATGGCAGAGGCCATCCGGCCTTTGTGATATTCATTTGGTCCGTAGACATTGAAGTACTTAAGACCAACAGCTTTTTCGAGCAGTCCCTCTCTCTTCAACCAAAGATCGAAAATATGCTTGGAAAAACCATACATATTGAGAGGCTCATATTGTTCCAGCAAGTCGTGATCATCAGAGAAGCCTTTCAGACCATCTCCATAAGTTGCTGCGGATGAGGCATATATAAATCGCACACCGCGTGCAAAAGCCCACTCCGCAACTCTCCTGGAATATCTGTAGTTATTCTCTAGCAAGTAGTTAGAATCACGCTCTACAGTGCTTGAGCAAGCACCGAGGTGGATAATAGCATCGACATTCTTCTGGTTCTCTAGCCAGTCAAAGAGTTGGCTTTTGTCTAGAATCTCACAAAAGGATTTACCGACAAGATTTTTCCACTTGTCAGATTCATCGAGTTCATCAACCACAACGACATCTGTAATGCCTCGCTGATTAAGAGCTTTCAAAACGTTGGAACCGATAAAGCCAGAGCCACCTGTAAGTACAATCATGTGAGACAATTTATACCAAGCTGGAAAAATAAAGCCAGTAATTCGAAGTGCGGCGATTTTCACATCGAATAATTTTTCAAATCGTTCACGATTAACTATTTTTGTCAGACCCCTTGAGAATATTTACAAAATATTAACTTATGAAACTAATTACAAATTAATTATAATAAAAATAGATTTGTAAAAGAGGTTAATTAATGGCTAATAAAGTTGGTCCAGGGGGAATACCTGAAGGTTGGGTACCACAAGAAAAAGCAGATGCTGCTGTTAAAAAGGTAAAAGATAAAGCGGAAGAACTTTTTGCTAAAAAGAAGAGCGAATATGAACAACGTATTGCCGCTCTTGAAGCGCAGCTTGCCCAATTTCAGGGCAAAGCGGTCACATCGATTACCCCTCCTGCTGAGAGAGGCGATACCCCTCCAGCTTTACCGCAGTTTGTAGGTCCACCACCACCACCCCCTCTTCCTACCGGAGGAATCCCACCACCACCGCCTCCTATGTCAGGCGGAGTGCCACCTCCTCCTATGGGAGCTGTTGCAAGCCCACTTCACCAGACTTATCAATCTTACGCATCTCAATCTTTTGGCCCCACTTTGAAGGGTGCAGAAGGCAGCCGGGATGTCAATACGATTCCTACGGAAGCTTGGGGTCAATTCGTGACTGAGCTTCATGCTTCTTTTCAACAAGCAGAAAGGGGCGCTAAAGATGCAGAGAGAGCTTTGGTAAACAGTAGAGATAGATTGACACAATTGGATACTGATGCCACTCAGAGTGCAGCGCGCCTTTCTAGATTGGAAAAAGCAGCCGCTGCCAAGGAAAGCGGTCAAATTTATACCGTCTTCACTGTCAACGAAAAGAGTGGAGTTGCTTTGCAAATTGATCTTTATCCGGAGGGAGTTGCAAAGACTGAAAAATCTGGAGTTGTCAATGGAAGCTTACCCGACTTCATTAAGACAACGAGAAAATTAGGCACGGAAGGGCTCAAGGATATCCAGAAAGCTGCAAAAGCTCTTCTTTTGGATGTTGAAATGCTCGCCAAGAATATGGCTCTTTATGTCAAAAAAGAGCCAACTGCAAAAGAAGCGATTAAGTCTCTCTATGAGCAGGTTCAGAAATTAGAAGCTGGCTCTGCTATTGCTAACCGAGAAGATCTCGCAGCTTTTCGCGCACAGGTGGACCAGATCCGCAGTCTTTTACAAGGAGTTGCCGACTACCAACAGCGGTATAGTCGTTTAGTTGAAAGTCTACAAGAGCCTCTGCGTCAATTCTGTCGAAAAGCAAATAAAAGAATTGGAACCGATGGATCACTTGTCGATGTTGTAGCTGCAGGAAAGGCTTTGCCAAAAGGTGGACAAGCGACTCCTATGGCTGCTGCTGGCGGACTCAATCCAATGCAACTTGCTGGCATCCAAAAAGATCCAGCAATCTACATAGATACACATGGTATCTAATACCAGGTATCGTCTCGTTTAATGAAGCGGATTGGTGTTCCTTCTGGTTCACCCTTCTCGCAGATTAAGGCGCTTCCTGACCCAGTCATAAAGACTGTCTGAAAACGCTTCTGTAGTTCTGCTTTCAAAGCTCGGAGGCGTGGCTCCACAGAAAAAGCAGCCTCTTCTAGATTACCCGAAAGAGCTCTCCGATCAAACTCTTCAAAGACTCTCTTCGTCGAAAGACCATAAGGGGGGTTGATTATATAAAGCGCTCTCTCTTCTGGCATCTCCCTCTCCTCGACTCTTTCCCCTTTTGATGTGCAAAAAGCTGTTCCTTTCGAGAAAAAAAAGGGAGCGTCTGAGCTAATCACTTGTGACCAAGACTGCAGCTCTTTCTCATCAATCTCTGTATTAAGCATTTGATTGAGAGCATAAAGTGTCGTAGCGACATTGCTACTTCCGCCACCAAAGCCTCGTCTTTCGGGAATTCTTTTTTTAAGGTCGATTTGCACTGCGAATTGAGCTCCCGTTTTTTTACGGAAAAGCTGTACCGCTTGCCAGATAAAGTTTGTAGGATCACAGGGAATATGGGGATCGTCACAGGTCAAAGCATCTTGGCGTGACAATTGAAAGGTGAGCGTGTCACCGAGATCAATCGTTTGCATCAGAGTTTCTAGATCGTGGTAGCCGTCTTCTCGACGGGCTACCACGTTTAAGCTCAGATTGATCTTTGCTGGGGAAAAAAGGGTGAGTTTACTCACTCTTCTCTTTCACTTCCTTAGCAGCAACCACTTTTTCGCCACCTTCAGCTTTCACTTTGAGTAACACTTCAGCTTCAACACCCTCTTTCAGACGGAGCTTAACTGTGTGTGTACCCAATGTTTTGATGGGATGTGGAAGAAGCAAGTTGCGTCTTTCAAGTTGATGACCAGCATCCTGAAGCAATCTGACGATCTCCATCTGTGTGACAGAACCATACATCTTACCTTCAGTATCTACCTTCACCTCTTGCTCAAGAACAAGATCCTTCAAAGTTTCAGCATAGGCTTCTGCAAGCTTGCGATCAACAGCTGCCTGCTTCTCACGCTCTACTTTCAATTTCTGCTGTAATTTGAGAATTTGCTTGTTAGCAACTAGCGCTTTTTTCATCGGAAGCAAGAAATTACGGATAAATCCAGCTCTTGCTGTAACGATATCTCCAGAGCGGCCAAGTCCATCTACATCTTCTAAGAGTAAAAGTTGTTTTTTCATTGTTCCTCTCCTACGAATGGGAGCAAGCCAATGAAGCGGGCTCTTTTGATTGCATTGTTCAGGTAGCGTTGAAATTTAGCTGACACTCCTGTAACTCTGCGTGGCAAAATTTTGCCTTGCTCAGTAATAAAACGCTTCAGAGTCTCGATATCTTTATAATCGACACCCTTCCAACCAGCAGCCGTGAACGGACACGATTTTCCTCGCTTCTTCCGAAACTCAGGTGAGTCTGACGCCATGTTGTCTTTTTCCTTATTGTGGTAATTCATGAAACTTTATTTCCTCTTTCACTTCATCCGCACGTAGTGTCATGAAACGAATCAAGTCCTCGTTTAAGTGATAATCCCTCCACAGCTCATCTAATGCAGAAGTTGGGACACTAAAAAAGAGCAAATAGTAGTGCCCCTCTTTCGCTCCATCCATCTGATAGGCAAGTTTCTTGCGGCCCTGGTCATGCACCTTGTGTACTTCACCACCGCTCTCTTTGATGCCTTCTTCAATTCGCTCTAAAGCTTTGGCACGAGCACCTTCGCTTAAAGTCGATCTGAGAATGTACATCCCTTCATATAATTGCTTTCTTGTCATATCCTCTTATCCAATTAGGGGACAATACTCTCCAGCCTTCTGGATGGCACTGTCGATTCCTTCATCTAACCACTTTTCTAGTAGCTCCACTCCTCGTCCAATACATTGGTCAAGAAGTTCACTCTCTTTCTTATTAAAAGACTCCAACACAAAGTCTTCTAATGCTCCTGGGATTTCTCCCTCCGGACCCACCCCCATCCGTAAACGAGGATATTCTTGGGTCTGTAGCTGCTCTTCAATGCTCCGCATTCCGTTGTGCCCAGCGGCACTCCCCTTCTTGCGTACACGCAATTGACCGAACTTCAGATAGACCTCATCAACAACTACCATCAACTGACTGATCTGAGCCTTCTGATAGTGCAGAAGCGCTCTTACTGCTTCCCCACTCAAATTCATGAAGGTCGTGGGAAGGAGAACAGTCACTTTTTTCTCATGGTAGACAACAGTCGCCAGTCGTCCTTTGACTCTCCACCCTCTAGAAAAGGAGCCACCATGCTTACTTGCAAAGGCTTCAGCTACCAGATAACCCAGATTGTGTCTAGTCTTCTCATACTTCGCGCCGGGATTCCCGAGCCCTACGATGAGAAACATCTATTTTCTCGCAACCAGAACTGCAACATTGTTCAGATTGTCGATAGGCTTCACGCCTTCTGGAATTGCAATCTCAGAGAGTCTTTTGCTCTCTCCAAGCTGCATGTCCTTCACATTAATCTCAAATCGATCAGGAATATTGCGTGGTAGAGTCTTCACTCTCATCTTACGCACTACCTGACGCAACACTCCACCAAGCTTCACACCCGCACAGTCAACAGCATATGTGCAGCAAACTGGGATATTCAATGTGACAGGAACATCATCAAAGAGTTCTTCAAAGTCCAGGTGTAAAATATTATAGGTGGTCACGTGATACTGGATATCTTTGACAATCGCTCGGCGCTTTTTGCCCCCAAGATCCAATTCAAAGACCTTAGAACTTAAAGTACCCGTCGGCGTGATATTCAAAACTTTCTTAAATTCGTTGCCGTTAACGCAGATTTCCTCTCCTACATTCCCCTGGGAATAGAGGATAGCAGGGATCATTCCCTCTCGGCGAATCTTTTTATTATTGCGCTCTTCCCGTTTCTTGACAGATAGTTGCATAGTCAATTCTCTCCTATTGATGGAACAGTATAGGATACTCGCCATTTTCTGTGAACTTGAAAGTATATGGGTATGGCCAAAATTGAGCCAAATCGCTTGAGAGAGGGTATTTCGGCATATTTCAACAAAAGATTGCCGAAATAGACTCCGCTGAGTGGATCCTCTTTATCGCTTCCGCAAAGAGGGGGACAACAGAAACAATGCTGATCTTATTGGATGCGCCATTGAAAGGAACTGTATCACTACAAAAGAATTTTTCAATCACGCTCTTCTCGATCCGCTCACGAGCCCCTCCCACTAGAAGGCCGTGCGTGCAGGCTGCAAAAATTCTCTTTGCGCCTTCCCTCTCGCACACTTCAGCCGCCTTGACGAGGGTTTCTCCGGTTGAGCACATATCATCGACAAGGAGCACCGACCTGCCTCTGACATCATTACCCATGATTGCATGGATTTCAACCTCTTCGCTACTTTTACGCCGCTTATCCATGACCGCGAAGTCGGCTCTCAAATGGTTGGCGTAGGCTCTTGCAATCTTGATCGCCCCAAGATCAGGCGCCATTACGATGAGATCATTGATCCCCTGCTTCAAAACCTCAGC